>JGI25926J51410_1000158_pt1 | contig 9973 bp, 6 predicted proteins | sample LauGreFBDMM110SN_2_FD_51410 | JGI IMG/M metagenome (IMG submission 51410) | reverse complement strand
GTATTAAATCCCATAAAAAAGCCTCCGCCTAAGCGGAGGCTTTTTACTGAACCTAAAAGTTAGCTAGCCAAATTTACTAGCTGTTGAAGCAATCAAGAAGGCGGCGTAGGTAAGGATATAACCAATGGTGAAGTGGGCCAAACCAACTACACGAGCTTGAACGATTGATAGCGCAACAGGCTTATCACGCCAGCCAACCAAGTTGGCGAGTGGTGTGCGTTGATGGGCCCAAACGATGGTTTCAATCAGCTCTTGCCAATAACCACGCCAGGAGATGAGGAACATAAATCCAGTTGCCCACACAAGGTGGCCAAACAGGAACATCCACGCCCAAACAGCCAAGTTGTTGCTACCGGAAGGGTTGTAACCATTAATCAACTGTGAGCTATTAAGCCACAGATAATCGCGGAACCAGCCCATCAAATAGGTACTTGATTCATTGAACTGGGCCACATTGCCTTGCCAGATGGCAAGATGCTTCCAGTGCCAATAGAAAGTTACCCAGCCCACGGTATTCAAAGCCCAGAACACTGCTAAGTAGAAGGAATCCCAGGCAGAAATATCGCAGGTGCCACCACGGCCAGGGCCATCGCAAGGGAAGGAATAACCGAAGTCTTTTTTATCAGGCATCAGTTTGGAACCCCTGGCATCAAGGGCACCCTTCACAAGGATGAGTGTGGTGGTGTGCAGCCCAAGCGCGATGGCATGGTGCACTAAGAAATCACCAGGGCCGATCTGTAAGAACACATCGGTGTTAGGTGAATTGATTGCATCCATCCAACCGCCCATATAAGCGGCATTGGCATGACTGGCGGCACTGCCTGCATTAGAGAGCAGCACATCCATTCCATACATGGCTTTACCTGAAGCAGCTTGCACAAATTGCGCAAACACTGGCTCCACCAAGATCTGCTTCTCAGGAGTACCGAAGGCAACTACTACGTCGTTGTGAACATAGAGGCCAAGGGTATGAAAACCGAGGAAGAGAGATACCCAGCTGAGGTGGCTAATGATCGCCTCTTTGTGCTCCAACATCCGAGCCAGAACGTTGTTCTTATTGGCTTCGGGGTCGTAGTCACGAATGAAGAAGATCGCACCGTGGGCAAAGGCACCACACATCAAGAAGATGGCGATGTATTGGTGATGGGTATAAAGCGCTGCCTGAGTTGTGTAGTCCTTTGCGATGAAGGCATAAGAGGGCATCGCATACATATGCTGCGCCACAAGGCTGGTAGCAACACCTAGGGAGGCAAGAGCTAAACCAAGCTGGAAGTGCAGTGAATTATTGATGGTGTCGTAGAGCCCTTTATGGCCAGCGCCAAGGTCGCCAGGGGTTCCCTTGGGTGGATTATGAGCTTCAAGAATTTCGCGAATCGAGTGGCCGATACCGAAATTGGTGCGGTACATGTGGCCGGCGATTACAAAAATGCAACCGATGGCCAAGTGATGGTGCGCAATGTCTGTGAGCCAGAGAGCTTCGCTTTGAGGATGAAAACCGCCAAGGAAGGTGAGGATCGCTGTGCCCGCCCCTTCAGAAGTACCGAAGAGTTGGCCCATGCCATCGGGATTCTCGGCATAAACGCCCCAGTTTCCAGTGAAAAAGGGTGCAAGACCCGCCGGATGGGGAAGCGTGGTGAGGAAGTTGTCCCAACCAACGTGTTGACCACGGGCTTCAGGGATCGCCACATGAACCAGGTGACCTGTCCAAGCGATAGAGCTGAAACCAAATAACACCGCTAGGTGATGGTTAAGCCGTGATTCAGCGTTTTTAAACCAAGCCAAAGAAGGGCGGAACTTGGGCTGGAGATGAAGCCAACCGGCAAATAAAGCCCAGGCAGACAGGATCATCATGAAGATGGAACCCTGGTAAAGCTCAGTGTTAGTGCGCATGCCGATGGTGTACCACCAGTGGTACAAACCGGAATAAGCAATATTCACCGGAGAAGAAGCGCCCGCTTGGGTAAAGGCATCAATAGCGCCTTGGCCGAAGTGGGGATCCCAAATCGCGTGAGCGATAGGACGGATATGCAGAGGATCTGTAACCCACTGCTCAAAGTTGCCTTGCCAGGCGATATGGAACAGGTTCCCCGACACCCAGAGGCCAATGATGGCCAAGTGTCCGAAATGGGTGGAGAAAAGCTTTTGGTAAAGCTTCTCCTCGGTCATGCCGTCGTGGCTCTCGAAATCGTGAGCCGTAGCAATCCCGTACCAAATGCGGCGGGTGGTGGGGTCCTGGGCCAGACCCTGGCTAAACGAAGGAAATTTCGTTGCCATTGGATTAGGTCGAAGGGATGTAAATCAGCCCACCGCGATGATGCGGGCCAAGAAGAAAGACCAAGTTGTAACGATGCCACCTAATAAATAGTGGGCAACACCAACTGCACGGCCTTGAAGAATGCTCAGGGCGCGAGGCTGAATAGCCGGAGCAACCTTGAGCTTGTTGTGAGCCCAAACGATGGACTCAATCAATTCCTGCCAGTAGCCGCGGCCACTGAACAAGAACATCAGGCTGAATGCCCAGATGAAGTGAGCACCAAGGAACAGCAAGCCATAGGCACTATTTGAAGAGCCGTAGCTGTTAATCACCTGGGAAGCTTGCGCCCACAGGAAATCACGCAGCCAACCATTGATGGTGATGGCACCCTCGGCAAAGTTGCCGTTAGTTATGTGCTGGACCGTGCCATTTGCATTAACGGTGCCCCACACATCGCTTTGCATCTTCCAAGAGAAGTGGAAGATCACGATCGATAGGGAGTTGTACATCCAGAAGAGGCCGAGGAACACGTGGTCCCAACCGGAAACCTGACAAGTACCACCACGGCCAGGGCCATCACAAGGGAAGGCAAAACCAAGGCTTGCCTTATCTGGAATCAACCGTGAGCTGCGGCTATAAAGCACACCCTTGAGCAGGATCAACACCGTCACGTGAATCGTGAAGGCATGGATGTGGTGCACCATAAAGTCTGCTGTGCCAAGGGGTATGGGCCCCATAGCAACTTTGTTACCCACCGCCATCACAGTGCCGTTAAACACTTCGCTCACGCCAGCAAGGGCGTTAGGGGCTGTGGAACCTGCTGCTGCTGCATGCAAGCCTTGAATCCACTGGGCGAATACAGGACGCAGCTGAATCGCCGAATCACTGAACATGTCTTGGGGACGACCCAAGGCACTCATGGTGTCGTTGTGGATGTAGAGGCCGAAACTGTGGAAGCCCAACCAAATGCACACCCAATTGAGGTGACTGATCAGGGCGTCACGAGCTTTGAGCACGCGATCAAGCACGTTGTCTACATGCTTCGCCGGGTCGTAATCGCGCACCATGGCGATTGAAGCGTGGGCGCCAGCACCAACGATCAGAAAACCACCAATCCACATGTGGTGGGTAAATATCGACAGCTGCGTTGGGTAATCGATACCTATATATGGATAGGGAGGCATCGCATACATGTGCTGGGCAACGATGATGGTTAGAGAACCGAGCATTGCCAAGTTCACCGCCAGCTGAGCATGCCAGGAGGTGGTCATGAACTCAAACAAGCCATCGTGACCACGGGTGGCAGGAAACAAGAGGGGATCGCCCTTCTGGCCTTCAAGGATCTCCTTGATGCTGTGGCCAATACCCCAGTTGGTTCTATACATGTGGCCAGCCACGATGAACAGAACCGCATCGCCAAGTGGTGATGGGCGATGTCTGTCATCCAGAGGCTGCCGGTAACAGGATTCAAGCCACCTTTAAAGGTGAGGAAATCGCTGTAGGCAGCCCAGTTACCGGTGAAGAAAGCACCAATGCCTTCCTTAATACCGGGATACAACTGACCCAATAAATCCTGATTCAGGAAAGCGTGGGGCAGGGGAATATCAGCCACTGAGGCAATGGTTTTGCCATCAAGACTGAGGGGTTGTCCTGCATCGATGGCATCCATCAACAGGGTGGTGGGCAGGGACACATGGATAAGGTGTCCTGTCCANGAAAGTGACCCCAAACCAAGCAGACCAGCCAAGTGGTGGTTGAGCATCGACTCAACGTTTTGGAACCACTCAAGCTTTGGAGCTGCCTTGTGGTAGTGGAAAACGCCTGCATTGAGCATCAGGCCAGCCATCACCAAAGCGCCGATAGCAGTTGCTAACAGCTGAGTTTCATTTGTGAAACCCCAGGCACGCCAAACATGGAAGAGACCGGAGGTCATCTGGATGCCGCGGAAGCCGCCACCCATGTCGCCATTCAGGATCTCTTGGCCAAAAATCGGCCAAACAANCTGNGCGCTTGGCTTTACATGCAGGGGATCAAGAAGCCANCCGGAGTAGTTGGAAAAACGTGCTCCGTGGTAGAAAGCGCCGCTCAACCAAATAAAAATCACGGCCAAATGGCCGAAGTGAGCGCTGAAAATCTTGCGGGAAACTTCTTCAAGATCACTGGTGTGACTGTCGAAGTCGTGAGCGCGAGAGTGGAGGTTCCAGATCCAGGTTGTGGTCTTGGGACCCTTAGCCAAGGTTCGATCGAAATGCCCGGGCTTGCCGAGTGTTTCGAAATCGACAGGTACAGGGTTCCGGTCGACCATTGCCTTGGCTTTACTCCCACGTTCTGGTGGGCTGATGGTCATCGAGACGTTCCTCGAGGGTTGGGGTCGGAGGCCAGGGGCTGCTTGGGGCAATCCCCGAGGCCGCTGGGGCACAAAATCCCAAAGAAAACAAGGGCAAAACCCCTGCTAGCACTGGGTAACGGGCCCCAGCATGGGGTCCGCTTTTTTGAGTATAAGCATCAAAAGCGGCCTGTTTGCGTTGCAGTAACAAAGGTTCAATCCCTGTCTCTGACAGGGCTCTCTTGGGAGCAAATTAACAACAAAAAACTTTGTTTATGGCTGCTGAATAAACATATTTNTCACTAAATTATGTGACAAATCAGTGCTTTAGGTGCGTTTAACTGGATCAGCGCCATCCTGTTGCCAAAATTGGCTCAATTTGATTTGCAGCTTGATGCTTTTCTACGGGCGGCGATAACTGTTGTTGTAGCCATTGGGCTATGGCTGGGCCAAGTTTTACCTGCTNCCGCAGNTGACTTACAAGAAGTTGCCCCCCCCGGAGCGGCTCAACAGTTGGCTCAAGCCTTGGCTCAACACAAGCCTCAGCTGAAATTACTGGCGCCTGCAAATGGCAGTTCACTGGCTGATGGTGAGTGGAACTTGGAGCTAGAGCTTGAGGATTGGCCCCTAGTACATAGAGACGATTTAGGGCCAGGGCCCCATTTGGTAATTCAAATAGATAACGAAGCGCCCCTACGGATTTTTGANGCCACAGCTGGAAGCAGCCATTTGGAAATCCCTATGGCTGAACTAAGCCCCGGCAGCCACTCANTTACTGCCTTNGCCGCACTGCCTTGGGGGGAAGCNGTGGCTGATCGCCGGGCTCGGGCTAATTGGCGTTTTCAACGACTTGCCGCCAATCCCCAGGCCTTGCCTGCACTTAATAGTGCTCAACTTGTAGCAGTGCCTTCACCTGCTTTAACGGCTGGAGCCCCAGTGCCGATCAATTGGTTCCTAATCAATGCCCCCTTGCAAAATTTGAGGCCAGACGACGCCCATTGGCGCTTAAAACTCAGCCTTGACGGCGCCACAAGCGTTTTGCAGCAGGAGGATTCCCTTTGGCTCAGCCCACTTACAGCAGGGAGTCATGCCCTCAGCCTTGAATTACTTGATGGCAATGGTGCGCCTCTCGGGGCCCCTTTCAACAGCTTGGTGCGGGAATTGCAAGTGGAACCCAAAAGCGTTGCCACAGCTGCAATGTTCAGAAGCCATCTAGAGGATGAGGAAATAGAAGCTTTGCTAAACCCCAACTACAGCTCAACTCTCACTCAACCAGAACCACAACCAGAACCAGAGCTAGTGCAAGATCTAGATCTAGAGCAAGAGCAAGAACCAGAACCTGAGCTTGAATTGGAGCCAGAACAAGAACCACAGTCAGAACCAGAGCCTGAAACCATCGAGGTGGAAATCTGATGCAACTGGGGATCTGCGCCAGCCAGGAAGGCTTCAAACAGCTTGAACCACTGCTGAATTGCTCTGAACTAGAAGCAATTTTGGTGCCAAACCACCTCCTTGATGAAAAACGGCCGCAACTGCTTGCCAGCAGCCAATTAAGCAAGCTATGGCCCGATATTGAATTACTGCTGGGTGCCATGGCTGCTGGTGCTTTGATCCGTTTAATCGCACCATTGCTGCAAACCAAAAATATCGATCCAGCTGTGCTGCTACTCAGCGGCAACGGCCAACAGCTAATACCTTTACTAGGTGGACATGCCGCTGGTGGTGATCGCTATGCCAATAGGCTTGCGCCCTTACTTCAAACCAGTGTTCTAACAACGGGTTTCAGCAGCAGTAATGGCCGCATTGGCTTAGACAATTGGGGTTTTGCCTGGAGTTGGCACAAGGGCCAAGGCCTCTGGGATGAACTGATGAAAAAAGCAGCTCGTAATGAGGTTGTGCTTGTTTCTCAAAATTCAGGCGAACCCTTAGCCCTAGCGAGCCTTAAGGCCAGTGATGTTCCGATACAAGCTGCTGAGAGTGAAGGCGAAGCTGAGTTGCTGGTTAGTGCAAACCTTGGCCCTGGTTGCCGCTGGCATCCACCAGTGCTCTGGCTTGGTATTGGTTGTGAACGAAATAGCAGTTTATTGCTGTTGCAAAAAGCGGTAACTCAAGTTTTTAGCCAAGCAAATTTGGCAGAAGCAGCCGTAGCTGGTATCGCAAGCCTTGATCTAAAAGCCGACGAACCGGCGTTACTTGCTTTGGCCGCTGGGCGCCAATGGCCCTTGCGATTTTTTCGTGCAGAAGCCCTCGCTCCAATCAAAGTGCCCAANCCATCTGCAGCAGTAGCAAAGGAGGTGGGNACAGCCAGTGTGGCGGAAGCGGCGGCTTTGGCGGCAGCAGGCCCCGGCGCTGAATTNATAGCAGCTAANGCGATCTTCCATGGCGCCCCCGGAGAAGGGGCCGTAACTGTTGCNATCGCAAAAGCCGCCGCGGCCTGGGCGCCGCAACGAGGCAGTTTGCACCTGGTGGGTGCAGGGCCCGGTTGCATTGAACAACTCACTGGCGCAGCCCGCAGTGCCCTTGCAGCAGCGCAGGTTTGGGTGGGCTACAGCCTTTATCTGGATTTACTGGAACCATTACGCCGCAAGGATCAAGCCAGGCTGGAAGGCCAGCTCACCCAAGAGCGGCAACGCTGCCAAGAGGCTTTGGCATTGGCCTGCCAAGGCGTAGCAGTGGCGTTAATTTCGAGCGGCGAAAGTGGGATGTATGGCATGGCAGGCCTGGCCTTGGAGGAATGGCTGCAATTGCCAGAACAGGAANGGCCCGCCTTTACGGTGCACCCAGGCATTTCTGCCTTCCAAATGGCAGCGGCACGGCTTGGTGCACCTTTAATGCACGACCTTTGCACCGTGAGCCTTAGCGATCGGCTTACCCCTTGGGCGGTAATTGAAAAACGGCTTCAAGCAGCTGCTATCGGTGATTTTGTGGTGGCCCTTTACAACCCCCGCTCCCAAGGACGATCCTGGCAACTGGCCCGAGCTCTTGAGCTACTACTGGAGCAAAGGGATCCCGCAACACCCACTGCAATTTGCCGGCAGCTGGGGCGCACCGATGAAGCAATAAGCCTGCATCAGCTAGCAAAATTGCCAGTAGCCCAAGTTGATATGTTCAGCTTGATATTAATTGGAAATAGCAGCACTAAAACTNAATCAGGCCTGATGCTCACGCCCAGGGGTTACCCGGGGGCGGAATTAAGTTAATCGGGATGACAGGATTCNAACCTGCGCCATATCCAGATATTCTGATCTCAGGAAAAGATTTTGTTGAAACCCCCCTGGTTACGAGTTAAAGCCCCCCAACGGGAGCGGATTGGAGAGGTGGCAGATCTACTGCTGGATCTCAAATTAAANACCGTATGCCAAGAGGCAAGTTGTCCAAATATTGGTGAATGCTTCGCGGCTGGAACTGCCACATTTTTAATAATGGGTCCTGGTTGCACTAGGGCATGCCCTTATTGCGATATCGACTTTGACAAAAGTGTGCGAGAGCTTGATCCCACAGAACCGCAACGGTTAGGAGAAGCAGTTGAACGCTTAAACCTCAGCCATGTGGTAATCACTTCAGTAAATCGAGACGACTTAATCGATGGTGGTGCTAGTCAATTTGTGGCTTGCATTAATCAGGTTCGCCAGCGCAGCCCACTTACCACGATCGAACTGTTGATCCCTGATTTTTGCGGCAATTGGGATGCCCTTGCAACAGTGATGGCTGCAGCCCCCGAAGTGCTAAATCACAACATCGAAACGGTGCCTCGGCTTTATAAAAAAGCTAGGCCCCAAGGTTTATTCGAGCGCTCGCTTGAGCTACTGCAACGGGTTCATCAAGGCTGGCCACGCGCTTACACAAAATCAGGTTTAATGGTGGGATTAGGTGAAACAGATGAAGAGGTACTTGAGGTATTAAGCAGCCTCAGCTCCCGCCATGTAGACATCATTACTATTGGCCAATACTTATCTCCTAGCCCAAAACATTTAGCGGTAGATCGCTATCCCACCCCAGGGCAATTTGATCAGTTTCGTATTTACGGAGAGGAGAAACTTAGCTTCCTTCAAGTGGTGAGCAGCCCCCTAACCCGCAGTAGTTACCACGCCGGTGAAGTGCAAAAACTNATGGCGAAATACCCACGCTAAATAGGGGTTACAAGCACCTTGAAACGTGTTTTCCAATTACTCCAATCGGCAAGNATCGCAGCTGCNTTAATGCTGCCAGTGGCAACTTGATGGGCCTTAAGCAAAGGCAACAGGATCATTTCCTGTTCGGGGGTTGCAAGTGATTCAAGGCTCACAATTTCCTGATTAACCCTGTTTACTAAGCCTCCNTCTTCATCAAGGATGAAGGCCACACCACCTGTCATGCCGGCNGCCACATTGCGACCAGTGCGGCCAAGCACCACAATCACACCACCGGTCATGTATTCGCAGCAGTGATCGCCTGCCCCTTCCACCACTGCCACNGCCCCACTATTGCGAACACCAAAACGTTCACCGGCGCAGCCCAGGGCAAATAACTCTCCGCCAGTGGCCCCATAAAGACAGGTATTACCAAGGATCACCTGCTGGCCAGGATCTTTNACTNCGNCTGGTGGCACCANTGTGAGGCGTCCGCCATTAAGACCTTTTCCTACGTAGTCGTTTGCTTCTCCCACTAGGTGCAACTTCATGCCTTGNAGCACAAAAGCACCAAAACTTTGTCCTGCGGCACCATTGAAATTAAGTTCTAATTCGCCGTTGAAACCTTTATTGCCGTGGCGCGCTGCTATTTCTCCAGATAGGCGAGCGCCAACGCTGCGATCAGTATTCACAATGGCCAAATTTCGACTGATTTTGCTGTGCCCCTCGATCGCAGCCATTACCTCAACATCAGCCAACAATTGATCTTCTAAAACTGGGCCATTGCTGTGGGCAATCGCAGCATGTTGCAACCAGCTGCGATCAAGCGCTGCAGGAATTGGATCTAACAAGCAGGAGAGATCTAGGGAGGCTGTTTTAGCTAGCTGCACTCTCCGGGGTTGCAACAAATCACTGCGGCCAATTAAATCCTCAAGGCGAGCTACACCGAGAACACTGAGTAATTGCCGCACCTCCTCCGCCACATAAAGGAAGAAATTAACTACGTGTTCAGGTACACCGGGGAAGCGTTTTCGCAGGTTTTCTTTCTGCGTTGCCACGCCAACTGGGCAGTTATTGGTATGACAAATCCGCGCCATAATACAACCTTCAGCAATCATTGCCACTGAGCCAAAGCCATACTCTTCAGCGCCAAGTAGAGCGGCAATCAACACATCCCAGCCGGTTTTCATCCCCCCATCAGCCCGCAACAACACCCGATTACGCAAACTATTTTCAAGCAGTGAACGATGAACTTCAATAAGGCCAAGTTCCCAGGGGCTGCCG
>JGI25926J51410_1000151_pt1 | contig 10126 bp, 10 predicted proteins | sample LauGreFBDMM110SN_2_FD_51410 | JGI IMG/M metagenome (IMG submission 51410) | reverse complement strand
GTTTCGCTTCTGGTTCCGTGATTCCAGCGAGAGCAGCAAAGAACCTGTCACCGGCATCAATATGAATTAACTCAATACCCATGCTCTTGCGAAATGTCTCAATCACTTGTTCGCTTTCACCACGACGCATCAGCCCAGTATCCACATACACACATGTGAGTTGCCCACCAATGGCTTGGTGCACAATTGCTGCAGCAACCGATGAATCAACTCCACCTGATAAACCGCAAATTGCCCGTTCAGTTCCGACTTGCGCACGAATTGCTTCAATTTGATCCTGAACAATGTTTACCATTGTCCAGTCTTGTTTGCATTGTGCAATGTCAACAAGAAAGCGAACTAACAAATCTTGACCGCTAGTCGTATGAACGACTTCAGGATGATATTGCACGCCATAGATACGACGTGCATCATCTTCAATCACAGCATTCGGTGCATCAGGCGTAGATGCGGTGCCCACAAATCCGGCTGGCGCTTCGCTAATGAAATCGAAATGGCTCATCCATACGTCATGCACCTGTGGAGTTGATTCGCCAAGAAGTTTCGAATTCGAAGAATTACGCGTCAGAGTTGCACGGCCATATTCNCCNCGACCNCCGCGAGCNACAACACCACCTAATTGTTGTGCAACCAACTGGCAGCCGTAACAAATACCAAGAATAGGAATTCCCAATTCANAGATGGCAGGGTCAAGTAACGGAGCGCCATCTACATGCACGCTTTTCGGGCCACCCGACAGAATGATTGCTTTCGGTGCTTTAGCCATTACGTCAGCTGCAGAAATACGATGCGGGACGATTTCTGAATACACACGAGCCTCGCGCACTCGACGTGCAATGAGTTGCGCATATTGAGCTCCAAAGTCAACAACGAGCACTACATCATGCTGTGCGGGATGTGACTTTGTACTCATGGCTTTGTAAACACTAGTTGGCGTGAGACGATAGTTCCATGCCCCGTCTAGCCCCCATCACTTGTGCCGTTCTTCTCACGCTTGCACCGTTCGGACTCTCTGCAGTCCGCGCAGCTGATGCCCCAACCGACTCGACTATTGCGGCGACCGAAGTGACAGACACAACGTATGTCTACGACTTAGTGAATGATCCGTCGGAATGCATCAATTCAAACCCGCGCCCGAATTGTGGAAAGAAACCACAGAGTTCGGGAGACCGTGGTGGATGGATGCAATACACAGTATTCCTCGTGATGCTTGGCGGCGTCGGGGCTGTCTCTTCAGTTCTGATTAGAAACGTCATTCGACGCGATCGGGCCATTGCCGAAAAAATGTCAGAGAACGAATAATTAGTTTTCCCGACAGAACTCAACTGTACGAAAAATCAATTCATCTGCAGCTTCCCACGGCACAAAATGACCGCAGTTCTCAATGCGAAATGGCCCTTCGTGAATGTCGAATACTGTTGCCGCCATCAGATCAAAATCTGGATAGATCACATGATCACTCGTTCCGAACAGAATCAGTGTTGGTGTAACTAAATTTCTGCCATACAAGGGTTTCTCTGCGCGCTTTGTTGCATCAAAGGCAGCCTCATAATTTGTAAACGACGCACGTAGTTTCTGCGCATCACGAAATGGTTCTACATGCCATGCAATGTCGTCTGCATTGAACGCACCCGGGTGTGCCCACAGACGCGTGGAATAAAAGGCTCCAATATATTCGGCTCGCTTTTCTTCTGTATCTAGTTCGGCAGCGAGCACAGCCGCATCAGTCCCCTGCCGAATGAAATAGTCCATCACCTCAACGGGTGGACGAGTCCGCATGCCAGCCATGCGTTCTTTGTCCATCGGAAGCGGCGAGTTAAACAGCACCATCCGTTCCACTCGATTCGAATTACGTAATGCCATCTCCTGAATCACAGGGCCGCCCAAGTCGCCGCCTACAAGTACAACAGACTCATACCCGAGATGATCAAACACCAATGCCTCAATGTCTCGTGCATGAGACACCACGTCATAAAAGCCGTCGGGTGCTAACCCGGATTCACCAAATCCACGTAGGTCTGGCACCACGACATCAAATCCGGCATCACGCAACGGCCCAACAACACGCGAAAAAATGCGNTTTGATTCTGGCCAACCGTGCACACACACCAANACAGTTTTTGCATCGGCAGATCGCTCATGCCAGAACGCAATATCAACGTTGTTGACCAACGCATGATGGGTAATGAAAGTCATATGGCGAACAATACGCCACGTACCTACTTAGTTGTCGCGCGAAGAGACGAAGTAGAACTCAAGTGCAGACAACATCTCGGTGTATCGAGTTTCTGCCTGTTCTGCCTTTGAGGTTTCCCACCACGTGATACGCATTGCAAGGACCGTAAGGAACGCCAAAATGGCAGCATCGGTCAGAGCAACGTGGCTCAATTTCCACGGCTCAGAAAACGAGTGCCCTGGGTTCTGATTCCAGAACCACAAAAAGTTCGCACTTGCTTGTTGGTTCTGCAGGTACAAAGTGAAAGGTCCGATGACCTGTGAAAGAGCAAGCCATGTCAACAAAATTGGCAAGAACATCGCTCCGGCACGAACTACCAACAACAGACGAGGGGTCTCTGTCTTGAACGGCAAGATCTGCTCAACGTTGACTCTTGACCACTCACGTGTCTTTTCATTGGTGCGAAGGTCCTCAACGAACTGACTGGCACTAGCCCCAAGATTTGATGTTTGTTTTGAAACAGTAAGCCATTTGTCAACGGCGGTAACTGCATCTGCGTGGGCGTGGGGTGATTGAGACATATGACTTCCTTAACGGGTGCAGTCTTCTGTGAGGGCTGCACCATTGAACAATAAATAGACAACAAGCAAGAACGAACCAGCACCGCCAACGTCGGAACCAGTTCCGTTTACTGTGATGTTTTGTGCACCACCGGTTCGCATTTCAACTTGCTGGAACTGCGGCACAGCTGCACGGAGTGTGGCGCGCAAGCTCTGTGCTCGCCTGTCTCCTGCTCCGGCAGTTTCACCGCCAGAAAAACCACCAAACACAATGACAAGGCCAGGCTTTGCGGACTCGCCGCTCCATCCACGCTTACTAATTTCAGAGGTGATTGCTGCTTGAACTTCTGCACCACCATTTGTGCGAGACAAATTACTTGGCACCCGTACAGGAAATTCAGCGCAGCTCAATTGAAAAGTCGGAGGCACCGTTGTCGAAGCAGCACCTGACGGAGAGGATGAGGTAATAACGGCAGAACCAAGGCCCACAATCATGAGGGCCAAGAAGAGGTCGGCATAGATCCAGCCAGCACCATCTTCACCGGAACCTGAGCTTTTACGCCGTCTCCTAAGCATGTGCAACTCTATTTCTATGCAGTTCAACACACATCATGACTCCAGAATCATAGTAGAAAACTCTAAAAAACACCAAACGTGGTTTGACGAATTGTTTACACATGAGAATATTTCTTTCGACGGCGGTGGCGAAGTTGTGTTGGCAATAAGAAACCAAAACCAATCGCTAATGTGATCGGAACAGCGATGAGAACTCGCGTCAATGTCGACGATTTCGAGATGTTCCCGACCAGGATGCCAAGAGTGAATGTCGTTGGTTTACCATTTGGCAACTTCGCCGTAACCACAACGCGGTGAGAACCAGACTTGATTCCAACAGGCAATCTGTAAGCGCCAGTCACAGTCCCATCAGCACCAACAACTACCGAACCAAGTTTTGTTGGTGTAGAAAACAGCCACACTTCTACAAGTGTTTTGGGTTTAAAGCCACCAACACTGATCTTGATGACATCACCACCTTCCAAATGGATATTGCCATCACTGTCAAGTGGTGCTGTTTTTCCAGCCTTGTCAAGACCAGACAATGTTGCGCTTAAAGACCCAGAGGTGACAACCATCTGGTTATTCTCGCGCGTCACTGTTGCAGCAGTTTTTACACCATCAACTTGCACAGCAGTTTGCCCAGCAGCAACTTTTTCAACAACTGGTGGCCCAACAGTTGTTGTTGTCACTATTCGGGGCAATGTCGTCGTTGTAACAACAGTTTTGGGTTTTGTTGACACGATTGTTGTGGTTGGAACCGTCACACTTCCAGCGACAAGTACAGGAATAGTTGTTGTCGTCGGCGCAAGAGTTGAGATAGATGCCTGACCTTGGGCAACTGTTGTCACAGGAGCTTGAATGACAATTGATAACGCAGGTGCAGCCGTTGTCGTAGTTGTTGCAGCAGGAATTGCAGATCCACTGACAGTTTTCGAAGCTGGTTTATAACTCGCACGTGTTACTGCAATAGTTACTGTTGCTGACTCACCAGCAGTCAGACCCGTGACTGTGACACCATCTGTCGACCGTGAAACAGCCCCTTTAGAAGTATTCAAAACATACGTATAAAGAGATGAATAGTTCGAGATTGTGAACGTAAACCCAGTCGCTGTTGCCACAGGAGTAGTCACAGTCGGAACTACAGAATCGGGAAGATCAAGAATTATTGATGTAGTTGCCGACGACACAGATGTTGGACCAACGCTATTCGTGGCAACTACTGAAACCTTGATGTACTTACCAATGTCCGCATCAGTCAACACGTAAGTGTTAGTCACTGCAGATGCAATGTTGGAATATGAACCACCAGGACTTGAGGAACGTTGCCACTGGTACGCAAATGTTGGCGAACCTGTCCACGTACCATTTGAAGCAGAAAGTATTTCTCCCGTACGGGCTGTACCCGTGATGCTTGGTGCTAACGAGTTAACCGGAGGAGTTGGAATTCCAGAGACAGCCCATTTTGCGCCTAAATACAACTCAAGACTGACTCGGTCAGAACTACTCAACTGATTCGTGACAACAATTTCATTTATTTCACCGGTGAAATGTGTGTACCGATCAGCCCGTGTCCCAACATAGAAAATTGACGGCACGTCTTGATACGGATAATTGCCAGAGTCTGTTTTCCGCAACGTGCCATTCAGATATTGCTCAACTTTTGTAGCGCTCATCGATGTCGAAAGAACTGTTCGAGTCGTCAGATTTCTAATGTCCGCATAGCCGCCGAATCCGGCGTAACTCCCCGTGGGTCCGCCTACAAGAAGCGTGTCGTTATACCCGTCGTATGGTGTGGGGTAGTTGTTGGTTGTGCGGGTAAAAGGGTGCGACTGGTAGCCATTGCGGCCACCACCTGATGCTGTGAATACAACAGTGACTTGCATAGACGTTGGAAATGAATTGGCTGCCATTGCACCGGTCATAAATCTGTTGTAATCGCTGATGCTGATTGCAGACCCATTGAGGGTTGGCTGAGAACTTGGAGAGGTCTGAACAGCATGTCGAGCATTGCCACTCTTATCGCGCCATTCTGAAACCAAACCACCTGATGAGGTCAAGGTTGTGGCGTCCGATGCGTCAAGCCAGAGTCCAAGTGAACTACCCAAAGATACGGGCGTCCAATCTGCAGCCTCAACTTCCTCAACGGGCATGACTGAGAATTGCGAGACAAGAATCAGTGCAGTGGCCATAAATACTGCACAACGCGTCAACAGTGTTTTCACAATTGTGTTTCTCCCACTGGAGCCTGTTTGGCTCAACAGTCACAGACTACAGTGAGAAGTTGAAGTCTGTTGTTGAATCTCATGTGAATAGAGCAATAACAGTCTCCAAACAGGAATAGGGTTCAAGAGTGCCAACAAAGAAGCCAGCAGAAAAGAAAGCAGCCCCCAAGCGGCGGTCACCTATCTCTCGGGCCGAGGGCGAGCGACGACTCATCGAGGCCGCCAAACAGCTGATCCGGGAAAAGCCGTTCTCCGAGGTCGGTGTCCGAGATATTGCTCTTTTGGCCGATGTCAACCATGGCTTTGTTCATACGTGGTTTGGCGGGAAGAACGAACTTCTTCTGGCCGTGGTCCGAAACCAGTTACTCGCCCTGGCAGAAGCTGTGCCTTTGGCANCACCCGGCACGCCTGCCATTAATTTCTTTGACCCCGATGTGATCTCTATGGTGCGACTTGTTCTGTGGCTTGACCTTGAGGGCGTTGACACCAGCGGGCTATTTGGAAATATGCCGATCCTGGAAGCTTTGACCGCCCGCTATGTGGAAATCGAGAAGATTGATCCATCCATGGCCAGAGACGCAGCTGTTCAGGCTATTTCAATCGGTCTTGGCGCTGGAACTTTCGGGCCTCTACTCGGAATGACTGACATGGACAACATCGTTCCTGTCATGAAACTGTGGCGTCACATCGTCGGGTTGTTGGCAGAACATCCACTGCCGTAGCCTTTGAGCTGAGGGAAACTCGTCCTTCACGTACACAAAACACCCCTTGCAGGGTTTGGGTGAAAGTCCCGACCGGCGGTATAGCCCGCGAACCCTCGTACTTCGGTATGAGGGCCGACTCAGTGTGATTCTGAGGCCGACGGTAAGAGTCCGGATGGGAGCAAGGACACAACATGACCAATCACGAGACGCTCATGCGTCGTGCCATGCATATGGCTGCCACCGCGCGTACTCACGCGCGACCGAACCCATGGGTCGGTGCAGTTGTTGTGTGTGTTGATGGTTCTGTGTACGAAGGTGCAACTTCGCCACCTGGCGGACCACACGCTGAAATTGTTGCAATGAATGCTGCGCGCGATGGCGGCAGTGAAGTTCGTGGGGCAACGTTGTATTCCACATTGGAGCCGTGTTCTCACACTGGTCGCACTGGTCCGTGTACGGAAGCAATTATTTCGGCTGGCGTTGCGTGTGTTGTTGCTGCAATCGCAGACCCTGATTCGCATGTTGCCGGAACTGGCTTTGATGCATTACGTACAGCGGGAATTGAAGTTGTTACTGATGTGTTGGTAGACGAAGTGTCTGCTCAACTTGCGCCATATTTGCATCATCGCCGCACAGGTCGCCCGTTCGTGATGTTGAAAATGGCAACCACTCTTGACGCTCGTACCGCAATTCCAAATGGTCCGCGATGGATCACCGGTGAAGAAGCTCGAGTACGTGTGCACCAGTTGCGCGCGGAGAGCGATGCCATTGTTGTTGGCTCTGGCACCGTGATTGCAGATGACCCAGAACTAACAGTGCGTCATGTTGATGGTGTTTCCCCTCGACGAATCGTGTTGTCACGCAGTGGTGCAGTATCTGCAACGGCAAAAGTGCAGCCATGCGAAGTGTGGAGCGGAAGCCTTGAAGACCTGCTTGATTCATTAGGAACCGACGGCGTTCTGCAGTTGATGGTGGAAGGTGGCGCAACTGTTGCCACTGCATTCCACGAAAAAGGCCTTATCAATAGGTACGTGTTTCATGTTGCACCCATTGTGAGCGGCAGTGACAGTGCGCCCGGAGTGTTTGTTGGAGATGATGCGCTCCCCTTGTCAGATTGCACATTGGTATCAGCCACTGCACTTGGTGCAGACATAGAAATCGTTTTAGACCCCATACGAAAGAAAGTAGGAACATCATGAGTGATTCCACCCTTGCCCCCATTGAAGATGTCATTGCAGCAATTGCTCGCGGAGAGATTGTTGTCATGGTCGACGACGAAGACCGTGAGAATGAAGGCGACTTCATTATGGCTGCTGAGTTCGCTTCAGCAGAAAAACTTGCATTCATCGTGCGGTACTCAACCGGCGTGGTGTGTGCACCATTGACCNATGAGCGCTGTGATGAACTGCGTCTTCCACTGATGGTGGAACAGAATACAGAAAGCCAGCGCACCGCATTCACTGACACTGTTGACATCATTGAAGGAACAAGCACGGGTATCAGTGCAGCGGATCGTGCAGCGACACTGCGTGGATTGTCAGACCCAACATTGTCGTTCAAGTCATTTGCTCGCCCTGGCCATATCTTTCCGTTGCGCGCACGCAACGGTGGTGTGCTGAAGCGTGCTGGCCATACAGAAGCCAGTGTTGATTTGGCACGTTTGGCAGGTTGTGAACCTGCAGCAGTTATCTGTGAAATTCAGAACGATGACGGCACCATGATGCGTTTGCCAGACCTTCGTCAATTCTGTGCTGAACACAACCTGCTGTTGTCATCGATTGCTCAACTCATTGAATACCGCCGCCACAACGAACGCTTAGTGGAACGAATGGGTGAAGCAGTGGTTCCCACTGAGTTCGGCACGTTCACGTGCGTTGCATACAAGAGCACCATCGACAACATTGAGCACCTTGCATTTGTCAAAGGAACAATAACCGGTGAAGAACCAATTCTGGTTCGCGTACACAGCGAATGCCTCACAGGTGATGTCTTTGGTTCACGTCGTTGCGATTGTGGACCACAGTTAGCTACTGCCATGCAGATGGTTGATGAAGCAGGAGCCGGCGTCATTGTGTACTTGCGTGGCCACGAAGGTCGTGGCATCGGTATCGGCCACAAGATTCGTGCGTACTCATTGCAAGATGAGGGCTTCGACACAGTCGATGCCAACACTGAATTGGGATTACCCATTGATAGTCGTGAGTACGGCATTGGTGCACAGATACTCGCTGACCTTGGTGTGCATGAACTCAAGTTGATGACGAACAATCCGGCAAAGTACGGCGGCCTTGGTGGATATGGTCTCACTGTTGTGGAACGTATACCACTGAATACCATTCCAACACCAGAGAATGAGGCGTACCTGCGCACAAAGCGTGAGCGCATGGGTCACCATATTGATATGCACGACGGGCAAGGAGAAGGCAAATGACTCGAGCAGGTTCAAGTGGCGCAATGCCAGAACTCAACGGTAAGGGTCTTCGTATAGGAATCGTGTCTGCGCGATTCAACGATCACATCGTGACTGCACTGCGTGATGGGGCTTTGCGCGGGCTTGAGCGTTGCGGTGTTGCCGACAACGACATCGTGGAACATTGGGTTCCTGGTGCGTTTGAAGTTCCGCTCGCTGCGAAGGTTCTGGCCGAGACCGGAGCTGTTGATGCCGTCATTTGTTTAGGAACCGTCATCCGTGGCGACACGCCACATTTTGAATATGTCTGTGAAGCAGCAACTCGTGGAGTTCAAGAGGCGCAAATGTCAACTGGCGTACCAGTGATGTTCGGAGTACTCACACTGAACACTGAACAACAAGCCATTGACCGCAGCGGCCCAGGCATTGATAATAAGGGCGATGAAGCAGCCATTGGCGCCGTGGAGATGGCGTTGCTGCTCAAAACAATTCGTAACTACTAGAACCCAGTTCCATTCCCACCTTCGATGCGCACACATTGTGAGCAAAGGAGGTGCGCATGGCAGTCATGTGTTCTCTCGTTGTTGCCGCGGGACTCTCGGTAACCCCTCTTCCTCTCCCCTCAGCCCAAACTGTTGCTGAGACTCTGTTGTTTCGCACTTCCTTGCCGGCTTTTGTGGCCATTGCTGATTCTCCGACACACGATGTGCGACTTGATTGGAGCACTGACGGATGTTCGGCACCAATCGTTCAAAGCACAGGCCGCAGTTTTGATTTCTATAACGTGTGCCGCAGGCATGATTTTGGATACCGCAACATGAGCCGTTTCAAGAATGGTCGCGTGTGGAACGAGGCTCTACGCCTACGTATTGATGGGCAATTTAGAAAAGATGCACGTGCGAGCTGTACATCAAAGCTTCGACTAACGAAGATGCAATGTTTGGCGTGGGCCGAAACGTACTTTCGAGCCGTCCGCAGTTTTGGTGCGCCGTAACTTACGAGGTAGTGATGGCATCAATCAGTTGGTGCAGAAGCCGACCAGTTGCGCCCCACACGGTTTCGTCATCTAATTCAAAGAAGTGAATATTGATATCGCCNCGATCAGTAGACCACCATTCATTNCGATAGGTGTCTGGGCGTGCAAGGTTATGTAGCGGCACAGTCATGATGCGTGCTACTTCGCCAGGATCCGCACGAAGCGCGGGTTCACCATGAACAAGTGCAACAACCGGCGTGATGTGGCTGTTGCTAACGAAAGTGGCAATCGGTTCAAGCGTTCCGACAATGGTGACCACGTCATGAGGCAGTGCCACTTCTTCATGAGCTTCACGCAATGCAGTTTCGTGCGGAGTTTCATGCGGTTCCATACGGCCACCAGGAAATGAAATCTCACCCTTATGACTACGCAAGTGATCTGCGCGACGAGTGAGCAACACTGACGGACCATCATGCGTAATGAGTAATGGAATGAGAACAGCTGATGGTCGAGACGATGT
>JGI25926J51410_1000147_pt1 | contig 10178 bp, 6 predicted proteins | sample LauGreFBDMM110SN_2_FD_51410 | JGI IMG/M metagenome (IMG submission 51410) | reverse complement strand
AATGGAGAGCTTTCATGAAAATACTTGTGCCCGTGAAGCGGGTTGTTGACTACAACGTCAAGGTGCGCGTGAAATCGGACGGCACAGGCGTCGATATCGCCAACGTCAAAATGAGCATGAACCCCTTTGATGAAATTGCTGTTGAAGAAGCCGTTCGTTTGAAAGAGAAGGGCTTTGCCACTGAAGTGATCGCCGTCTCTTGCGGTGTGACGCAATGTCAAGAAACATTGCGCACCGCCATGGCCATCGGCGCTGACCGCGCCATCTTGGTTGAAACCACCGAAGAGTTGCAACCTTTGGCGGTGGCTAAATTGCTCAAAGCCTTGGTTGACAAAGAGCAACCTGGCTTGATCATCTTGGGTAAGCAAGCCATTGACGACGATTGCAACCAAACTGGCCAAATGCTGGCCGCATTGGCTGACTTGCCGCAAGCCACATTCGCATCCAAAGTAGAAGTGGTCGACGGCAAAGCACAAGTCACGCGCGAAATCGATGGCGGTCTCGAAATTTTGTCAATCTCCATGCCCGCTGTCATCACCACAGACTTGCGTTTGAATGAGCCGCGTTATGTGACATTGCCCAACATCATGAAGGCTAAGAAAAAACAACTCGACACCTTCAAGCCTGAAGACTTGGGTGTCGATGTATCACCTCGCATCACGACTTTGAAAGTGTCCGAGCCACCAAAGCGCTCTGCGGGTATCAANGTGCCTGACGTCGCTACGTTGGTTGATAAATTAAAGAATGTATCGAAGGTAATCTAATTAATTTGCGGGACAGACCAAGATTTGCGCAGCAAATTTGCTCTGTCCTCAACTGATCAAGGAAGTTTATGGCTAATTTAGTGATTGCAGAACACGACAACGCATCAATCAAAGGTGCAACCCTGAACACCATCACAGCCGCTGTGGCTTGCGGTGGTGATGTGCACGTTTTGGTGGCGGGTCACAACGCCAGTGCAGCTGCGCAAGCCGCCTCGCAAATTGCAGGTGTGACCAAGGTGATCCATGCTGACTCCGAAGTTTTCGCGCATGCCTTGGCAGAAAATGTGGCCGCTCAAGTTCTGGCCATCGCTGCCAACTACACCCACATCTTGTTTCCAGCCACTGCTGGCGGCAAAAACGTATCGCCTCGCGTGGCAGCCAAGTTGGATGTCGCTCAGTTAAGCGATGTGACCTTGGTGCTGTCTGCCGATACCTTTGAACGTCCTATCTACGCAGGCAATGCCATCGCTACAGTGCAAAGCAAAGATGCGATCAAGGTGTTAACAGTTCGCACAACGGGTTTCGATGCGGCTGCAAGGACAGGTGGTTCGGCCAGCGTTGAAAGCATTGCGGTCATTGCTGACAGCGGCAAAAGCGCCTTCAAGGGCAGCGAAATTGCCAAAAACGATCGGCCTGAACTGACAGCAGCCAAGATCATTGTGTCGGGTGGCCGTGCCTTGGGCAGCGCAGAGAAATTTGCCGAAGTCATTACCCCTTTGGCTGACAAGTTGGGAGCTGCCATGGGTGCCAGCCGTGCTGCGGTGGATGCAGGTTACGCGCCCAATGATTGGCAAGTGGGTCAAACCGGCAAAATTGTGGCGCCTCAGCTGTATGTGGCTTGCGGTATTTCGGGCGCCATTCAGCACTTGGCCGGCATGAAAGACAGCAAGGTCATTGTGGCCATCAACAAGGATGCTGAAGCACCCATCTTCAGTGTGGCTGATTATGGTTTGGAAGCCGATCTGTTTGTGGCGGTCCCTGAATTGGTCAACGCTCTTTAAAGCGATTGATTGAGTTTGAATGTGAGTTTGAAAGGCATCCTGTGAGGTGCCTTTCTTTTGTTTGGAGATACAGATGAGTTACGTTGCCCCTTTAAAAGACATGCTTTTCAACATTGAACACTTGGCCCAAATTGACCAAGTGGCGCAAATGCCTGGTTTTGAAGATGCGGGTTTAGAAACTGCACAAGCTGTGTTGCAAGAATGCGCCAAGTTGAACCAAGATGTGCTTGCACCTTTGAATTGGGAGGGCGATAAAAATCCATCTGCCTTTTCAAATGGTCATGTGAAGACCACACCAGGTTTTAAAGAAGCATTCAAGCAATACGGTGAGGGCGGCTGGCAAGGTTTGCAGCACCCCACTGAATTTGGCGGACAAGGTTTGCCTAAAACCATTGGCGCAGCTTGCGGTGAAATGCTCAACTCGGCCAACATGAGTTTTGCCCTCTGTCCTTTGCTAACAGATGGCGCCATTGAAGCTTTGCTGACGGCTGGTTCTGACGAATTGAAAAATATTTACCTGGAGAAGTTAATTTCGGGTGAGTGGACGGGCACCATGAATTTGACGGAGCCCCAAGCCGGCTCCGATTTGGCATTGGTGCGCACACGCGCCGAGCCTTTGCCTGATGGCACCTTTAAAGTTTTTGGCACAAAAATTTACATCACCTATGGTGAGCACGACATGGCTGACAACATCGTGCACTTGGTGCTGGCTCGTGTGCAAGGCGCGCCTGAAGGCGTGAAGGGCATCAGCTTGTTTGTCGTACCCAAGTTCATGGTCAATGCTGATGGTAGCCTCGGTGCTCGCAACGATGTTCACTGTGTCAGCATTGAACACAAGATGGGCATCAAGGCCAGCCCAACCGCTGTGCTTCAGTATGGTGATCACGGCGGCGCCATCGGCTATTTGGTCGGCGAGGAAAACCGGGGTCTTGAATACATGTTCATCATGATGAACGCAGCGCGTTATGCCGTTGGCGTTCAGGGTGTTGCCATTGCAGAACGTGCCTATCAAAAAGCCGTTCAGTACGCCAAAGACCGTGTGCAAAGCCGCCCTGTCGATGGCAGCATGAACACATCGGCCCCCATCATTCATCACCCCGATGTCAAGCGCATGCTCATGACCATGCGCGCCACCACAGAAGGCTGCCGCGCTTTGGCAACGGTTGCTGCTGCGGCCTACGATGCGGCACATCACCACCCAGATGCAGAAGTGCGCAAACAAAATGCCTTGTTCTACGAATTCATGGTGCCTCTGGTCAAGGGCTACAGCACAGAGATGAGTTTGGAAGTCACTTCCTTGGGCGTGCAAGTTCACGGTGGCATGGGTTTCATTGAAGAGACAGGTGCTGCGCAGTACTACCGCGATGCCAAAATTCTGACCATTTACGAAGGCACCACAGCCATTCAAGCCAATGACCTAGTGGGTCGCAAAACCAGCCGTGATGGCGGCCAAACAGCCAAAGCATTGGCGGGCCAAGTTGAGCTCACAGAAAACGAATTGTTAGCCCATGCCCATGCAGATGCCAAAGCAGTTGGCCGCAGACTGAAAGCGGCTCGCTTGGCTTTTCTAGATGTCGTTCATTTTGTGGCAGGTCAAGCCAAAGCCAATCCCAATGACGTGTATGCGGGCAGTGTGCCGTACCTGATGTTGACAGGCAATTTGATGGCGGGTTGGCAGATGGGCCGCGCCATGTTGGTGGCTTTGACGCAAAGCTCAATGGGCAATGACAAAGCTTTTATGGATGCCAAAGTCATCACGGCGCGTTTTTATGCAGATCATTTGTTAAGCCGTGCGCCTGGCGTGCGTGACAGCATCGTGGACGGTGCAAAGTGCGTGACAGAGCTTTCTCTAGAAGCTTTCTAAAATAGCCAGCGTCTACCGCTAAAGACAGCCCATACAAATACATTTCAAAATTACAGGAGAACTCATGTCAAAACTTCCCGCGGCTTTGGCCAATTTACCTTTTCCGGTCATTGCCTCACCTTTGTTCATTATCAGCAATCCCAAACTGGTCATTGAGCAATGCAAGGCGGGAGTTGTGGGGTCCATGCCTGCACTCAATGCGCGTCCCGCAGAACAACTAGAAGAATGGCTGATTGAAATTACTGAAACATTGGCCGCTTACAACAAAGCCAATCCAGACAAGCCAGCCGCGCCCTANGCCATCAATCAAATTGTTCACAAAAGCAATGATCGGCTTGAGCACGACATGGCCATGTGCGTGAAATACAAGGTGCCNATCATCATCACGTCATTGGGTGCACGCGAAGACATTAATCAAGCTGCTCACAGTTATGGTGGCGTAGTNCTGCACGACATCATCAANAACAAATTTGCCCACAAGGCCATTGAAAAAGGCGCCGATGGATTGATTGCAGTGGCNGCTGGCGCGGGTGGACATGCNGGCGAAAAGAGNCCCTTTGCATTGATCCAAGAAATTCGCCAATGGTTTGATGGNCCCGTGGCATTGTCNGGCTCNATTGCCAGCGGCGATGCTGTTTTGGCGGCGCAAGCCATGGGTGCAGACTTTGCCTACATTGGCTCGGCATTCATTGCCACCCATGAGGCGCGTGCTGCCGAAGCCTACAAGCAGGCCATCGTTGATTGCAACTCAGANGACATTGTCTACAGCAATCTGTTCACAGGTGTGCATGGCAACTACTTGGCGCCNTCCATCAAAGCTGCTGGNCTAGACCCTAGCAACTTACCAGTGTCTGACCCCTCCACCATGAACTTCNGCGGCGATGCCAAAAAAGCTTGGAAAGACATTTGGGGTTGCGGTCAGGGNATTGGCGCAGTGGATGCGGTGGTCAGTACCGCTGATTTTGTTGCTAAATTGAAGCAGCAGTANGCTTCCGCNCGTGCTCGCTTGGCCATTTAATTTCAAGAGCGTTCAGNTTGAAGTCTGAACGCTTAGAGGTTATTGANCTCTTTAAGGCTTTCGCCTGCGTCCTCATTGTTTGGCACCACCTGGCGCTTTACAGTCCCATGGCCAATGTCGTGGCAGTGTGGGTGCCCCTACTTGAAGTGTTTCTTCTTGATTACGCGCTGATGGCGGTACAAATTTTTTTGGTTGTAGGCGGATACTTGAATGCCAAGTCTTGGGCCAATGCCGTCCCAAAATCTGCGTTTGATTTTTTTCCAAGATTGTTGTTGCGCTATCAAAGATTGACCATCCCATTGCTAGCTGCCTTGAGTGTGGCCGTTGCAATCACAGCGCTTGTTCGCCCTTACTTTGATCACTCGTCGCTTTCAAATGCGCCCACCTTGATTCAAGTTGTTGCGCACATTTTCTTACTTCAAGACATTCTTGATTTAGAAGCTTTTTCAGCGGGCGTTTGGTATGTCGCCATAGATTTTCAACTGTTTGCAATGGCGATGGCTTGTGCGTCGCTTGCACAGGTATGGCAAGGTCTCTCGGGCAAGGGTTCTGTCGTGCGCAAGGCATTTGGCTTTTGGTTGATGCTCACATTGTGTTCAATTTTTGTTTGGAATCTGAATCCTTTGGGTGAAATGTGGGGCGCTTATTTCTTTGGTGCTTATGGGCTGGGTTTGTGCGTTGGATCGTGGCGCTCCGCTGGTTTCAAATTCAGTGTGCGAAATTTAGGGCTGTTGATTTTCATGCTTGGTGTTGTTGCTATGGCATACCACCCTAGAGACAGACTGATGCTGGCCATTGCAACGGCTTTGTTGTTGTGCTGGTGTGAGGCAAATGATTGCAATGCCATTCAGTACTTTAAATTGAAGTGGATTCGCGAGCTGTCAAACGCTTCTTACGCTATTTTTCTCATTCACTTCAGCGTCAGTTTGTTAGTGAGTGCGGTGGTCTTTAATTTTTGGCCTGAAAATATACCCGCCAATGCATTGGGCTTAGGGGTTTCATTCGGACTATCGGTTTGGATGGGGCGATTGATTCACCAGGCCATTGAAACGCCAAAGCCGACTTGGACGCGATGCTTGCAGTGGGCTGCCACTTTGATGGCTACCAGCACATGCGTCATGTTACTTGGCTAAAGCCACTTGACTATCGTTTACCTTGCCTTGGATGTAGGCCAGTGCAGCCTCTACCTGGTCAATCAAGATCAGACATAAGTCGCCTTCAGAAAGTCGCGCCAGTGCCGTATCAATGGCATTGAACTCACCTAGAATGTCTTGAACATATTGGGTTCGGACTGCGCCATTGAGGCCATCGCGAAGCAATTGAATCACTTCGCCATCGGTGCGGCCGCGTTGGCATGCATCTTGGTACAAAATAACTTCGTCAAAGGCGGTGCCCAAAATTTGAGTCTGGTCGCGAATGTCTTGATCACGGCGATCACCTGCTCCACTGATGACCACCACTCGCTTTTGCGCCGGCATGTTGTCAACCGCGTGAACCAAGGCTTGAATGGCATCGGGGTTGTGACCGTAGTCGGCAATTAAAGTGGCACCCTTGTAATCAAAGACATTGAATCGTCCCGGCACGCCTTGAATGTCACTGATGAATGTGGACAAACCTTGAGCAATGGTTTCCCAAGGTACATTGAGGGCCCAGGCTGCACCTACTGCCGCCATGACATTTTCAGTTTGGAAACCAATTTGTCCTTGGCGAGTCAGTGGCACATCACTCAGTGGGATGCGAAAGTACTTCTTGCCTTGTTGCGCCACAATGCTGCCATTTTCTGTGTAAACCACTCGCTTGCCTTGAGCGCGGTGAGTGGCTAAGACAGGGTGGTGTACGTCAAGCGCAAAGAACGTGACATCACCGGGACACATTCTGGCCATCATGGCTACCTGTGGATCGGTTGCGTTCAAAACGGCCATGCCGTCAGTTGCGACATTCAGCACAACAACACGTTTTAAGACCGACAAATCTTCGACCGTGGTGATGTAGTTCAGACCCAAGTGATCACCAGAGCCAATGTTGGTGACGATGGCTACTTGGCAACGATCAAAGGCCAATCCTTCGCGCAGTAGGCCACCTCGGGCTGTTTCAAACACCGCAGCATCGACATCGGGGTGCATCAGTACATTGCGCGCACTGCGCGGGCCACTGCAATCGCCATCGTCAATTTGACGGCCGTTGACATACACACCGTCGGTGTTGGTCATACCTACGCGCAGTTGGTTGGCTTTAAGGAGATGGGCTGTCAGTCGCACGGTGGTTGTTTTGCCATTGGTGCCGGTGACTGCAATGACAGGAATACGGCCGTTGTCCCCGTTGGGGTACATGTAGTCAATGATGGCCTTGCCAACATTTCGACCTTTGCCAAATGAAGGACTGATGTGCATGCGCAAGCCAGGCGCCGCATTGACTTCCACAATGCCACCATTTTGTTCTTCGAGCGGCTTGAGAACCGATTCGCAAACGACATCCACACCACAAACGTCAACGCCCACCATTTGGGCTGCGACCACGACGCGCGCAGCCACTTCTGCGTGAACATCGTCTGTGACATCGGTGGCTGTGCCGCCAGTAGACAAGTTGGCGTTGTTGCGCAAAATGACACGGCGACCTTTTTCAGGAACTGAATTAGGTTCCATATCTTGGAGCTTCAAGCGAGCGATGGCAATGACATCAAACTTGATTTTGGTCAGAGAAGTGGAGTGGCCATCACCGCGGCGAGGGTCTGCATTGACTTTGTCGACCAGTTCTTTGACGGTATGAATGCCATCACCGACAACCAGGGGAGGCTCACGTCTGGCAGCCGCAACCAACTTATTGCCAACGACTAGCAGTCGGTAGTCACTGCCAGGCAAGAATTTTTCTACCAAAACTTCGCCATAGCGAGCGGCCGTTTCGTAGGCTTGGTTAAACAGTTCGCGCTCAACAATGTTGACCGTAACGCCTTTGCCTTGGTTGCCATCTTGTGGCTTGACCACAATAGGAAGTCCAATGCTGAGTGCAATTTGCCAAGCATCTTCTAAATTCTTGGCGGGGCGCCCGATGGGAACTGGCACGCCGGCCGCCAACAACAAGGACTTGGTGAGGTCTTTATCTTGCGCAATGGATTCGGCAATGGCACTGGTGGTGTCTGTTTCGGCAGCTTGAATGCGACGTTGTTTGCTACCCCAGCCAAACTGCACCATGCTGCCTTCGGTAAGGCGACGGTAGGGTATGCCTTTGAGAACCGCGGCATCGACAATGGAACCTGTGGAGGGCCCGAGTCGGACATTTTCATCCAGATCTCGCAACTCAGTGAGGGCTTGATTTAAATCGAAGGCCGTTTGGGCTTTCACTGCCAAGCAAAGTTTTTCAGCCCATTCGAGGGCCAATCTGCCAACCGCCTCTTCGGTGTACTGAACAACGACCTGATAAATGCCTTCTTCTTCAGTGGCCGTTGTGAGGCTGAATGTGATGGGGCAACCCGCTTGGTTTTGCAGACTCAGTGTGATTTTTTCAAGTGCATGGGCCATGCTGGCGGGTTGGCCAGGACGGGTGCCTTCAAGGGGGCCTAAGGATGGAAAAATTCTTCTGAGTTGCTTCTCAAACTCATTGCCGGGCATCATCTCTCGCTCTTGAGGCTCGCAACTCACAATGGCTTCGATGCTGGTTTGACGGCTCCATAAATTGGGCCCTCGCAAAGCTCGAATTCTTGAAACTTCCATGAAACTTTGTCCTGATTGAAGCGCGTCTTGCAGTCTGGTGTTGAATGAATTGTCAGTCGGCGATGGCTTAGTGAGAGCCAGGGCTTTGACCAAAACTTTTGATGCCTGCTCGGATGAGATCNGTTTGAATGCCAAGTGCCCATGCGGCTGCTGAGGCTGCTAAGACTTCTACGCATTTAAGGTGCTTGTTTTTGAATACTTTGTCAATGGCAGGCANTTGNCGGTTCAAGGCTTCGATTTCATGTACGCCTTGGGCCAAGACCAAATGATTTTTGCGCCAGAAAACCACGCGCCCATTTTCACTGCGGTGTTGAACGATGCGGGGGTGCTCTTCAGAACTGGCGAAATAAGTGACCTCGCCATCGCAGTACTGAGCAAGATTGGCAACTTCATCATCTTCAGCATTGAGCACGGCCATACCTTGTGACAAAACAACGTCCATTTGGGTTCTGACCACATTGGGCATTTGTTCNTCGCTTTGAATGTACAAATCTTCAAGGCCNGCTGCTTTGGGCATGGAGGTGATGACGCCCACTTGGCAACGGTCGTAGGGCAAGCCCTCTGACAAAAGATGTCTAGCTGTGGTTTCAAAGACGGCAGCCTGAACGGATCGATTGATGAGCAACCGTTGGGCTGATTCCCATTCCATGCCGCTTTGTGCGTTAAGGCAGCGTTGGCCCAAAAACAAGCCCTTGGCCGATGAAAGGCCGGTTTGCAATCCTTGAAGGTGCAGCAGCCATGCGATAAGGTGGCTGGTGCCCGTTGTGTTTTCTTGGCCAATTAAGCCCACCACTGGGATTCTTGATTCAGAATTTTCGACAAACAAATGTGCTGCAATGGCTTTGCCCACAGGTCTGGGTGCGCCAGTTGCAGGTTTAAGGTGCATGAGAAGACCCGGTCCGGCATTGACTTCAACGATGGCNGCGCCTTGCGCCTTCATGGGTTTGGAAATGTCTAGTGCGACCAGATCGACGCCAGCAATGTCCAATCCCACAATTCGAGCAGCAAGAGCCGCCAATTCGGCCACATCGGGGTGAACCAAATCGGTCACATCGATGGCCATGTTGCCAGTGCGCATGACCACCACGTGGCGGTCTTTTTCAAGGACACTTTGGCGTGTAAGACCCTGGCGNTTGAGCTCAAGGGTAGCAGTGCTGTGATCGTTAAGACGAATGGTGTCGAGCGGAAAATCTTCTTCTTCGCCGCGGCGAGGGTCTGAATTGAGTTGGCTTTCGATCAGCTGTGCAACGCTGTGGATGCCATCACCCACGATGCTGGCCACCTTACCTTTATTGGCTGCAACCANTTTACCGCCAACCACCAGCAAGCGATACTCGTCGCCCAAAATATGTCGCTCTACCAAGACGTCACTTCCTTCGGCCACGGCCAAATGGTAGGCNGCTTCGACTTCGGCTTGGGTTCTGAGTTCTAAGGAAACACCGCGACCATGATTGCCATCGACTGGCTTGACGCAAACAGGCAGNCCAATTTCTTGTGCGGCTTCCCATGCTTCTTGGGGTGATGCGACATTGCGACCTTCGGGAACTGGCACCCCGCAGTTGGCGAGCAAACTCTTAGTCAGGTCTTTGTCTTTGGAAACACCCTCGGCAATGGCGCTGGTTTGGTCGGTTTCGGCTGTCCAAATGCGGCGCTGGTTGGCGCCGTAACCGAGTTGAACCAAATTGCCATCGTTGAGGCGGATGGAAGGGATATTGCGATCGGTTGCCGCGTCGACAATGCAAGCGGTGCTGGGTCCAATGCACAAGCGATCGACCATTTGGGTGAGATCGGCAATGACTTGTTGGATCGGGTAGGGGCGGTCTT
>JGI25926J51410_1000136_pt1 | contig 10475 bp, 9 predicted proteins | sample LauGreFBDMM110SN_2_FD_51410 | JGI IMG/M metagenome (IMG submission 51410) | reverse complement strand
CTTGAAGGCCAAGGTCAGCCATTAGCAATGGATACTGCTGTGATGTAGCTCCAATGCAACCGCTCTTAACATTCTCGATACCTGGTAGTCCACCATCAACTGAAACAACGATTGCGGTTTTCTTGGCAGCCTTTAGAGCAGCACAAGCACCAGCAGCGGTTGGCTCATTGATTGTGTAGACAATATTGATGTTTGGATTCTTAGCAAGTAATTTTTCCATGCCAGTACGTCCACCATCTTCGTTAGCACCAGTAGCTACGTTACCTACGATTTCGTAGTCGCCGCCAGAGTACTTACCTTTTTTAGCCTCATCAGCCATTTTGTTTGGATCATTTGTAGCAATTCCCATACCCTCTAGGAATCCATTATCACGTAGATAATCTACTGGTGATACACGATCATCGAAAATGTTTAGAAGTGCAATTACAGCCTTCTTGCCACCAAGTTTCTTTGCGCCCCATTGACCAATTAGCCTTCCAGCTTCACGGTTATCGGTTGCAAATGTGATGTCAGCAATATCAGCTGGATCTGTTGGTGTATCCAAAGCGATNACAAGTAATCCTGCTTCGCGAGCTTTGGTAATTGCTGCGTTAACATTNGTAGACATTACTGTGATAACAATTCCAGCATGCTTTGCAGAAATCGCATTTTCAATTGCTGTGATTTGTGCTGCATCATCGCCTTCTTCTTTACCTGAGCTAATTGTTAGATCAAGACCTAGTTCAGCTGCCTTTGCTTCGGCACCTTTAACCATGGAGACGAAGAATGGGTTTGTTTGATTTTTTAAGATCAAACTTACTTTAATNTCACCAGAAGCATCATCACTTGATGATGAGCATGCTGATAAAGTTAAAGCAGACACTGCAAGCATCGCTACAAGCGCNTTGCGTGAGAACTTTATTTTCATTTATTTCCTCCTATAGGGGTCCGTGGATCACGAACTTAAGTAGAGCCTACATAAACTGCGCATAGATGAGAAGTCGTAGTAATATTAATTTATTATCACTTAAATGTTATAAAAGTAGGTTAATCCCCTCTGAATCCTCTGTTTTCGCTCNAGTTGNCCACAGGAGTAATCTGATAATCAGCAAAAAGCCAAACCAGGTCTACCTTGAAAANCGCTTCTCTTTCATTAAGGCATCCCAGATGGTGGCTTGGGCGGCAAGTGCATCTTGNGCATTACGAGCTTGATTTAGTTCAGTGATATCAATGCGATCACAAACTTCTTCAAGATATTTAATAATTTCAATGCTACGAGTTAGTGCTCTTACAGGATCTTCACGGAAAGGAAATTGATCAAGCAAAATCGGATCAGTCCAATTAATACTGCGAAGTGCAAGCATATATTCAATCGTTTCAAACAAATGAACTGATGCAACAGGTAAATCATCATCCCACCCTCGCCAATTATCATTGAGCTCGGCACTAACGAGTTTTCCATGTCTGTGTATAAGTAGCAAAGATTCTGCCGGAGTCTCTTGAGCCATTAGTGAATGGCCAAAGTCCATAACAATACCAACGTTATTAACTTTCATTTCACTAATTGCAAGTAAGGTTTTTGTAGCTGTTGCTAGCGTCATATGAACTCGCGGTTCTTTACATTTGTATTCAATTGCAAATTGAATNTCAGGATTTTCATTTGCAAGATCACGAATACCATCAATCGTATAATCCCAAATTTGCATGTAATCTGCTTGTAGCGGAAAATCAAAGCCGTCTTGGCCTGGCCAAAACTTCACATAGGTAGCGCCTAGTATTTTTGCTGCAGAAATAGCTTCACGAACTCGATCTTTAGTTTTGGATCGAAGTTTCGCATCGGGATTGGTAAATGAACCCTTTGCATACTCTCTCATATAAATATGTGGTGTTGTCGCACGGCAAATTAGTCCATTATCATCTAACATTTTCTTTATTTCGGTTGCAGTACGCTCTGGTATATCAAATGGCACATTTATATCTAAATGTTTTAATCCAGGAACTCGCGCAGCATCTTCAATCATTTGTTGACTTGAACGAGTTGGCCCATAACCATCGCCTGCATATCGATCGACAAATTGTCCGAATGCCCAAATACCTGCACCAAATGTCAATTTACCCATACTAATTCTGCCTTCTCTTTAGCGTACCTAGATCTTACGAGATTCTTCCATTAATGAACAGATCTTTCTCAGTTTTTAACTCGAGAGGCAGAGAGCGCCCTACGCCAAATCAAGAGATTTTCCTGACGCATTTTTTCAGTTAGCGTTGGTTTATATTGGTCATACTCTAGATTTATACTTTCAATTTCTGAAATACTCAAAAGTTTTGCACCTAGAGCTGCAACCATTGCAGCTCCAAACGCAGAAAGTTCGGCAAGTTTTGACGATTTAATTTCTTTTCCACTTAGATCAGATAGCAGTTGCATTAAATATGAATTTCTTACCCCACCACCATCAGCATTCAAAGTATTTATAACAATGGAGGATTTAGAAAAATCCTCTAGAACATCATTTATTTGTGCAGCGGTAGAACGTAAGGCCGCTGCCGCTAAGTCAGCTCGACTACTGCCACGTGTAAATCCTGTAATTATTGCTTGTGCTTGGCGATCCCACCACGGAGCTCCCAAACCATTAAATGCGGGCACAAATTGCACATGTTGGGTTGACTCTTCTGCAAGCTTTGCCAGTTCATCTGGAGCCGTATCGAATAATTCTGCCAACCACAATAGTGTTGATCCGGTTGAAAGAATATTGGCTTCGGCAGCTCTTGTTATCTTCCCAGAAACAGACCAAGCAATTGTTTGTGCATTATGTTCAGTGGCACCCATTATAGAAGTTCCGGTACCGAGCGTAGCTTTGAAGTTTCCTAATCTCCAGCCCTGATGGGCAAATAGTGCAGCATGAGAATCTCCCATAATTCCAGATAATGGCACTTGATTGTCTAAGCCTAATGCTCGCATATTTGTACACATATGCTTTTCGTCAGAACCGCAAACTTTAGGCAGGCTACTGCGTTGAATTTTAAAGATATTCAAAAGCTCTTCGCTCCAATTACCATTTTCTATATCTAGTAGTTGCGTGCGACTAGCACTTCCCACTTCGATGATATGTCCTGCACCAAGGTTGAAAGCAATCCATGAATCTATGGTCCCGATACATACATCAGCCCCCCCAAAATTATAATTTTCTAGCAACCATTGAATCTTTAATGCCGAAAACATAGGATCTAGTTGCAAGCCACTGATCTCTTTTACTCTTAGGGAATTAGGACTTTGTAATTCTGCTAATTCAGAGGCCCTTCTATCTTGCCAAGTAATTACTGGAGTTAAAGCTTCACCAGTTTTCCGATCCCAAATAAGTATTGATTCTCTTTGAACACTTAAACCTACTGCAGCAATTTTGTATTGCTTAGTGATCTTCTTTGATGCATTTATAGTAGATTGCCAAATTTCCTGAGGATCTTGTTCTACCCAACCCGGCTTGGGGAAAGTTGTAGAGATTTTTTCTTCAAACTGATCCAGTACTTGACCCTTTAAATCAATAGCAAGAGTTTTGGTAGATCCGCTACCTTGATCGATTGCCAGAATAACCGGAGAGCTATTCTCCATTATTTAAAAGCTCTCGAGCAGAGTTAACAATATTAATAGCCGTTAATCCAAAGTGTTCAAGCAAAAATGAGGCGGAACCAGTGGGCGCAAATGTATCAATTCCCAAAAGCTTCATGGGGACTGGGTTATTCTGAACAACAAGTTCGGCTATCGCACCACCAATGCCCCCTCGAGTTACTGACTCTTCAACTGTAATTATTCCTTTAGTTTCTTTGGCCGCGGCTAAAATTTCAGTTCTATCAAGTGGGACTACTGTGGAAAGATTAATAACACGAGCAGATATTCCCTCAGACTTCAACTGTAATGCTGCTTCTATTGCTCTAGAAACTAAAGTTCCGGCCGCAATTATTGAAATATCTGTACCATCTATTATTCGCATTGCTTTATTTGGAACAAATGCAGGGTTCATACCTTGCGAAACGGATGGAACTTTAAATCTACCAATTCGCATAAATACTGGTCCTTCAGTATTTGCAGCCCAGATTAGAGCTTCTTTGGTTTGCATTTCATCTGCTGGTAGCACAATGGTTAATGAATCTAATGCGCGCATCCAGGCAATATCCTCAATTGAATGATGAGTTGGACCAAGTTCACCATATGCAACCCCAGGACTCATACCACAAAGTTTTACATTTGCTCTGGAGTAAACAACATCAGCTTTTATTTGTTCGAGTGCACGGCCCGTTAAGAAAGGTGAAGCTGCGCAGACAAATGGAATTAAGCCAGAGTTAGCCAATCCAGCTGCAATACCTACCATGTTTTGTTCAGCGATACCCACATCTATTAATCTTTCAGGGAAAAGATCTCTAAATTCAGTCAAATTGCTGGAGCCAATAGAATCATTACAAACAACACAATTTTTGGATTTTCCTGCGCAAGTTTTATTAGAGTTTTCGCAAAAATTATTCGATTATCAAACTCTTCAATCTTACTTAGAGTCATTGTTTACTTAATTGTAGAAGTGCTGCTTCATATTGTTCAGCAGAGGGGACTTTGTGGTGCCATTCAGCTTTGTTTTCCATAAAATCAACTCCTTTACCCTTAACAGTTTGTGCAATAACAACTCGTGGTTTTGTTTGCGCATCTGTAAAGGCAGAGAGTAAAGATTGATAATCGTGCCCATTTATTACTCTTACCTCCCAACCAAATGACTCAAATTTTTTGTCAAGTGGCGATAGATCATTAGTTCTTGAGATAGGGCTCCCTTGCTGAAATCCATTATGGTCAATAACAGCGATCAAATTTGTAAGTTTTCGATGCCCAGCAAACATTGCTGCCTCCCAATTACTACCTTCTTGCAGCTCTCCATCACCTAGAATTACAAATGTACGACTTTGATTATTATTAAGCTGAGAGCCAATTGCAGTTCCAACCGCAATTGGAAATCCATGCCCAAGTGGTCCGGTATTTGACTCTACCCCAGGGACTTTATTGCGATTCGGATGCCCATTTAAACTGCTCAATGGTTTTGCAAAAGTTTTAAGATCATCAATAGGGAAGAAACCACGAAGTGCCAATACCGAATAAAGAGCAACTGCAGCATGACCCTTACTTAGAATTAATCGATCTCGATCTATTTTATTAGGATTTTTTGGGTCAACTTTTAAAACAGCACTAAATAGAGTTGCTAATATATCCGTAACTGAGAAGTCACCTCCGATATGTCCCATTCCAGCATTTTTAATCGTAAGTAAAACTTGTAAACGGATATCTCTTGCTAGATCGGATATTTCCTTAGTATTCGCAGCTGCCATGACTAAACCTTAGCGGATAAGAAAATACTTATTTGTTAAGAACTTTGGATGCAGAATTTAGCATTTAAATTAAGTTTTACGAATCAATTTAGTTCAGCCTGATTTGAGGATTACTGAGCTGTAGGGGATCGCATCTCCCGTATGGATTATCCCCAAGCATTGCCCGACCTCAACCTTAAATTGAGAGTGTGGGATTTTGGTGGTTGTAATTCCTTTGTGGTGCTTTAGATAACTTTGAACAGTTTGGCTATCAACTTTCTCTTCAAACTCATTGGCTAAGACTAAAGATGTAATTTGAAGATGTGGAAGTATCTCATCTAATACTTGTGGAATTGTTGGCCACCCCATAGTAATTGCAAGCTCTACAGTCTCTACATTTGGATAGGTAGGAAATGGACCATCAACAATTGCAATTGCATTTACATGTCGAAATCTTGCGAGTAGTGAAGCAAGTTGTGGGTGGAGAATTCCATTTTTAATCATGGCTAAAACTTACTGCACAGATGAGAGCATTGACAATATCTCATCAGCTTTTGGTAGCGATGGCACCGCACCCGCCTTGGTAGCAGCAAGTGCTCCAGCTGCAGTAGCAAACTTTAGACAATAATCTATTGGCAAATCATTTGAAAGTGAGGTTGCAAGCGCGCCACAAAATGCATCACCAGCAGCCGTAGTATCTATGGCATTGATTTTAAATGCTGGAGTATAAATTTGCCTCTGCTCATCTATATATAAACTGCCTTGCTCAGCCAGAGTTATCACTACTCGCTTTGCACCAAGTTTGATTAATTTTTTCCAATTTCTTGAGCTTCATCTTTACTTACTTTCTCAACTGCTTTTCCAGTTAGAAATGAACCTTCAGTTTCATTAACTACCAAATAATCACAAGCTGAAATAATCTGTGGGTTAAGTTTTTGAATTGGAGCAGGATTTAATATAGTAAGACTGCCGGCTTTGTGTGCATTGACTATAAACTTTTCAACTTCAGCTATCGGGGTTTCAAGTTGAGCAAGGCAAACTGCTGGCTTAGCTAAACTAGTTAAGTAATGATCACTAAATTCAACCATTGAGTTAGCTCCAGGAATTATTAGAATTCTATTTTGGGCATCTGCAGAAACTTCAATAACTGCAATTCCAGTTTGCTTTTCAACTCTAGTAATAAACCTTGAATCAATTCCTTCATCAAGTAATACTTGATTTAAATAATCGCCCTCACTATCTTTTCCAAGGCAGCCAACCATTAAAACTTGCGCACCAGAACGCTTAGCAGCAATAGCCTGATTTAATCCTTTGCCACCAGGAAAGCGTAGTAACTTATCACCTGTAACAGTTTGACCAAGAGCTGGTAATTGATTGGCATACGCCACTAAATCTAGATTTAAACTTCCGAATACCAGAACGGTCATAAGCAAAGCCTATGGGAAAATTGGAATTCTTGAAATATCGAACAAATTAAAGATTAAAAAGATGGGTGATTTTGAACGCTGCACCCTTAAGAAAAATGATTAAAAGGTAATACTGTCTAATGCCTCTGAATTAGCTTTTAGTTTGCGATGTTGCTCTAGAACATTTTCTGAGTGCTTTTCAAATGATGTGATTACATCTGGAATCTTCCAACTAGGAAGCTCACCAAGTAATGCCCAAGCAGCTTGCCTAGCAGCTCCATCAGCAACTAATTCCATTGGCGGAAATGTCATTACCTCTCGACCTAAAATTGCAGAAGCAATAGGGCCTACTCCAGGATTTTTAGCCGCCCCACCAATAACCATTACTCTTTCAATCTTTGCACCACTACTTTTTAAGGTGTCAAAGGAATCAATTAAGCTACATAAAATTGCTTCAATCGCAGCTCTAGAAATATTTTCAGCAGTTAAATTACTGTTCGTAATTCCTGCTAATAAACCTTTTGCATTTGGACGATTTGGTGTGCGCTCACCTTCAAAGTAAGGCAGCATAGTTAATCCCTGTGCACCAGGTTTTGCTGCTAACGCCAAGTAACCAATCTCATCATGAGTTTTGCCTAATAATTTTGAAGCAACATCTAAAACTCTGGCTGCATTTAAGGTGCAAACTAACGGTAGGTATCTTCCAGTTAGATCTGCAAAACCAGCCACCGCCCCAGTTGGATCAGCTGTTGGCGTATCTGAAACAAAAAAAGCTGTGCCACTTGTACCAAGTGAAATAATTAGGTCTCCACTTTTAGCGCCTAACCCAAAACCAGCCGCAGCATTATCACCAGCTCCTGCTGCAATAGGGATCCCGCTCTTTGTATGACCTGCAAACTGATCAAATGTTGCGATCTTAGGTAGGTGTATCTCGCGATCATCTTTTAAAGCAATTGCTAATAAATCTTTTCGATATTGATTTGTAACTGATGAAAAGTACCCAGTACCAGAGGCATCACTTCTATCGGTAAATAAGTTATTAAAATCAACGCCACCTTGCAGCTGCCAAGAGATCCAATCATGGGGAAGTGCGATAGCGGCTAATTTCTTAGCATTCTCACTTTCATTTTCAGCTAGCCATCTCACCTTAGAAACAGTAAAAGAGGCAACTAAAATCGATCCGATTGCCTTTGCAGTTTCATTTGGTCCACCAAACTCTTGGTTTAAATCTGCAGCAGCCTTTGCCGATCGCAGATCATTCCAAAGTAGGGCTGGCCTAATTACTTTGGCATCTTTATCTATAGCAACAAAACCATGTTGCTGACCGGCAACAGAGATTGCTGACACATCAGAGAATCCACCAGCTGCTTCAGTTGCTTTATCTAAGGCGCTTAACCAGTGCGCTGGATCAACCTCAGTACCATCTGGGTGGGCAGCTTTTCCTTGCCTTACTAAATCACCAGTATCAGCATCTCTTATTACAACTTTTACCGATTGGGTTGAGGAGTCAACACCTGCTACTAGTTTTCTACTCATTGCTACCTAGTGTTACTAACCTTATTAATCCAAGTTTTTCATTACAGTGATGCTTTCGCCAAAGACATAATCTTGTGCAACTTTCTGCCACGCTTTGCTATTTTCATTAACCATATGCGCATCCCAGGCTGGGCGATCACTCCAAATCTCCCAGACATTTAATACATCTGATTTTTGAGTATTACGGTAGATATCTAGAAACTCACACCCAGCCTCAGTACGGATAACTGCGGCGTGAGCTTTAATTTTGTTAACAAACTCATCCATTTTTCCAGGTTTAACATTTACTTCGACAAATAAAAATACTTTACTCATTTACCCTCCAAAAAGTAAAAACTTGACCCACAAGGATTTCTTTTGAGTANCTATATTTGTAAACTATCATAATTTTTAAAGATAAGTAATAAATATTCTATAAATTTATTCCACTTTTCAAGTCTAGGTTAATAAACCAGGTTAAAGAATCAGGATTTGCTAAGCTATTTTTATCTCTAACTGGCCTACCATTAATAAGATCAGCGACAGCAAGTTCAACTAGCTTATTACTCTTAGTTTTTGGAAATTCTGGTGCCTGAATAATTAGATCTGGCACGTGACGAGGGCTTGCCTGCGTTTTAAGTGCTTGAGTTACTAAATCCTTTATTTCTTGCGACAAGGTATCACCAGGCCTTAAAGTTACAAAGAGAATTACTCGAGAGTCATTTTCAAACTCTTGTGCAACTGCTAAACATTCTTGTATTTCTGCTAAACCTTCCACCACACGATAGATTTCAGCAGTACCAATTCTCACTCCCTTGGCATTTAAAGTTGCATCACTTCGGCCATGGATGATAAAGCCAGAATTTATTGTCTTGGATGCAAAGTCACCATGCGTCCATACCCCTTCAAATTTTGAGAAATAAGATTGCTTAAAATTAGAATTTCGCTCATCTCCCCAAAAACCAATTGGCATTGATGGAAAAGCTTTTAAGCAAACTAGCTCTCCTTTTATATCTACGGGCAAGGAATTGCCATCATCATCTAAAATATCCATAGCCATTCCCAAGCATGCACCTTGAATCTCCCCAGAATATATTGGAAGAATTGGNACAGCGGCGATAAAACAACCACAAATATCAGTACCACCAGAAATTGAGGCAAGTTGGATATCTGATTTTATATTTTGGTAAACAAATTGAAATCCGTCCGGTGATAAAACGGAGCCAGTAGACATAATAGTTTTAAGATTATTGAATTGAAATTTATCCGTATAGTTGGTTTCAGTTTTCCTAAGCAGATCAATATATTTTGCTGAAAGCCCTAGCCTGGTACATTTTTCATCTTCAGCTATTTNTAGTAAGCGATGAAGATTTGGATAAGTTGGACTGCCATCATAAAGCACGATGGAAGCTGAACTACCTAAGATAAAAATAAGCCAGTTCCACATCATCCAGCCACACGTAGTAAAAAAGAAAACCTTATCGCTTTCATCTATGTCAAAACTAAAAAGCTGTTCTGCTCTTAATTTTAACAACACTCCAGCTGCTCGATGTACGATACATTTTGGCTTACCCGTTGTGCCACTTGAAAATAATATAAATCCTGGATGATCAAATGAGAATTTTTTATATTCAAAGCTCATATCTTTAAAGGGATCTAGCCAACTATCCCAGTTTTCATACTTATCTGATGATATATCCGTTAAGATTACTTTTTTTAATGTAGGTAAACCATTTACAATCTCATTAAGACTTTTCAAACAATCAATTGTTTTTCCATTGTATTGATAGGAGGGACTAGAAAGTAAAAGTACTGGTTTTATTTGTGTAAATCGATCAAGGACTGCTGCTGGTGCAAAGTCAGGTGAGGCAGTACTTGTAACAGCTCCAATACTTAACGCAGCTAGGGTATATATGACTGTCTGACTCTTATTTGGCGCCCAAGCTACGACACGATCGCCAGGCTTTACACCCTCATTTAACATTGCATTTGCACAATTGAAAACATTCTTTCGCAGCTCAGCCCAAGAAATTTTGAGATTATCACCATTTTCTAAAATACTCGTGATGGCAATTTCATCCTTATATTTATTACTTAATAAGTTCTCACAAACATTAAGTGTTGCATCTGGAAAAAATTTTGCCTCTGGCATGTAATCAGCAGGAATATAGGATCTCTCACCCTTTTCACCTAAAATTTGAGATTGATCCCATGCTATTGACCAAAATTGTTCTA
>JGI25926J51410_1000131_pt1 | contig 10599 bp, 7 predicted proteins | sample LauGreFBDMM110SN_2_FD_51410 | JGI IMG/M metagenome (IMG submission 51410) | reverse complement strand
GATCCGTACTTTACGGACATAGGGGCTAGTGAGGGAACCAATAATTTTCATAGAGTGGCAGTATAGCAATCAATCGGCCATACGCGCCTTGCGGGAATCACTAAAAACACCTGACTGGGCGTTTGTTACTAATGGCTTCATAAACCCATTAAAATCAAGATTCCATCACTTTGTAATGAGTCGACCTTGACCAAACTATCTCCACTGTCTGCCCTCTCACCCCTGGATGGCCGATACGCCACGAAGCTCGATGCGCTGCGCCCTTGGTTATCTGAGGCAGCATTTATGCAACAGCGTATCGTCGTTGAAATTCAGTGGTTACTGGCATTAAGTGAAGCAAAGCTCGCTAACATTCCTGGTATTGATGCAACTGATAAAACGTTTTTATTAAAACTAGCTGAGGATTTCTCGGAGGCCGATGCGGAGCGCATAAAAGCGATTGAAGCTGTTACTAACCATGATGTAAAAGCAGTGGAGTATTGGTTAAAGGAGAAGGTTGCAAAGCGCTCTAAATTACTCAAAGCTAGCGAGTTCATCCATTTTGCTTGCACGTCTGAAGATATTAATAACACTGCGCATGGATTAATGTTGCGTGGTGCACGCGATCAAGTCTTATTGCCACAGCTAAAGAATATTCTTAAAGCACTAAATACCCTAGCAGTGAAGCATGCCAAACTGCCAATGCTCTCAAGAACCCATGGACAACCTGCGTCTCCAACCACATTAGGAAAAGAGATTGCTAACATGGCTAAACGCTTAGAGTTAGCCATTAAAAAAATTGCAAGTGTTGCTTTTTTAGGAAAGATGAATGGCGCTGTCGGTAATTACAATGCCCATTTGGCGGCTTACCCCAATGTCGATTGGGAAAAATTCTCAAAGCAGGTAGTTGACGATTAGGTTTGCAATTTAACCCTTACACCATCCAGATTGAGCCGCACGATGGCATGGCCGAGTTATTTGATGCAATTGCACGGACGAATACGATCCTCTTAGATATGGATCGTGATTTCTGGGCTTATATCTCACTGGGGTACTTCAAACAAAAAACGAAAGCAGGTGAGATTGGCTCCTCCACCATGCCTCATAAAGTAAATCCAATTGATTTTGAGAACTCCGAGGGTAATCTTGGTATCGCAAATGCCTTATTACGTCATTTAGCAGAAAAATTACCCATCTCGCGCTGGCAGCGTGATCTAACGGATTCCACTGTATTGCGTAATCTAGGCCCTGCCTTTGGCCACAGCGTGCTAGCGTATGACAGTGCCTTGCGCGGACTTGCCAAATTAGAGGTGAATGAGACTGCAATTAGTGCTGATTTAGATGATTGCTGGGAGGTATTGGCAGAGCCTGTACAAACAGTCATGCGCCGTTACGGTATTGAGAACCCTTATGAGCAATTAAAAGATCTTACGCGCGGTAAAGGGATTACTCGCGATGGCTTGCATCGTTTTATTAAGTCTCTGGCAATACCTGAGCCTGAGAAGAAGCGCTTGCTCAAAATGACCCCAAGCTCTTATGTTGGCAAAGCAGTTGAGTTAGCCTCGCGTTTAAAATAATTTAATCTTTTGAGCGCTTCATCTAGTCAGGCAGCAAAATTTCCATTAGCCCTCTACTTTGTTTATGAGGCGCTTTGGCATGTTCTGATCCCCTTTGTACTTTTACGTCTTCTCTGGCGCAGTCGCAAAAATAGCGATTATTTAAAACACGTTCGAGAGCGTTTTGGGTTTTATGGCACTAAACCCTCTTTGCGCAAGGCTGTATGGATTCATGCGGTATCGGTAGGAGAGACTCGAGCCACTCAGGCGCTAGTCGAATCTTTGTTAAAAGATGGCCAGTCAATCCTGTTGACCCATATGACCCCAACAGGCCGCAAAACGGGGGCAGAGTTATACCGCAAGGCGATTGCATCGGGTCAATTACAGCAAGCTTATTTACCTTATGACATTTGTTGGGCGATTGAGGCATTCTTAAAACACTACCGCCCACAGCTTGGGCTTTTTATGGAGACCGAGGCGTGGCCGGGATTTGTGTTTCGGACCAAGCAACTTGGCGTCCCCTTATTTTTGATTAATGCCCGTTTATCTGGTCGAAGTTTTAAGCGCGTTCAGCTTTTTGGTTCTGCAGGCAGATCCCTCTTCCAATCCTTTGTAGGCATCTTGGCGCAATCTGAGCCAGATGCAAAACGCTACCAAGCACTCGGTGTTAACTATGTCATCGTTGCCGGTAATATGAAATTTGATGTGCCTGAGAAAGCTGCAAATCAATCTCTAGGAAAGCAGTGGAAGAAGGTTCTGAGAGAACAGCAACGTTTAGTAGTATGTGCAGCTAGTACGCGTGCGGGCGAAGAACTCATCATGATTAACGCATGGAAGAAACTTCTTTCTGAATTCGGTTCTGAGATAAAGCCCTTGTTAATAGTAGTTCCTCGCCATCCCGAGCGTTTTACAGAAGTCGCTAATTTACTGTATCAATCGACCCTATCATTTGAACGACGTTCAAATTTGAGCGATCNACGCTCTAGTGCAGAGTTTGCTTCAGTGTCCCACTGGACGAATGTGGATGTATTGCTTGGAGACTCGATGGGTGAGATGGGAGCCTATTACAACGCTACTGATTTGGTGGTGATGGGTGGCAGTCTTTTGCCAACNGGTGGACAAAATTTGATTGAAGCCTGTGCCAATGGATGNCCGGTTATTTTAGGAGAGCATACCTATAACTTTCAGCAGGCCAGTGAGGATGCAATTACGTGTGGAGCCGCAGTACGAATTCCTGTAACCTTGCCCCATGAACTAGCTCAATCACTAAGCGAGACCATTAAGAATCTACTAACAAATACTGCTCAACGAGAAATAATGTCGGCTAAAGCCTTGGAATATGCCTCAGTTCATCAAGGTGCAACCCAAAGAATNTTGGATCGACTTAGATCTGTGCTCCAAAGTTAGGATCCTCTGGCCGAGTAGTGTCATTTGCCTTACGCTCGCCCTGAATAAGGTCCTCGCGCTTCACTCCAAGCCACATGGCAATTGCAGCTGCAACGAATACCGACGAGTAAATNCCAAACAAAATACCAATGGTCAGGGCCAGGGCAAAGTAAAACAGGCTGGGACCTCCAAAGATGAGCATGGCAATCACCATCATCTCCGTACTGCCATGCGTAATNACGGTACGACTGATAGTTCCAGTGATCGCGCTATCAATCACCGCTTTAGTGTCCATTTTGCGTTGCTTACGGAAGGTCTCACGAATACGGTCAAAGATNACCACAGACTCATTNACCGAGTATCCCAATACTGCCAATATAGCTGCCAATACAGAGAGNGAGAACTCCCATTGGAAGAAGGCAAAGAAACCTAAAATAATAATGATGTCATGTAGGTTAGCCAAGATTCCGGCGACCGCAAACTTCCACTCAAAGCGGAAGGATAGGTAGATCATGATGCCAANTACCACAAAGACGAGCGCCTTTAAACCATCAATCGCCAGCTCTTTGCCCACCTGAGGGCCNACATATTCAACACGTTGTAACTTGGCCCCAGAATTGCTCGCCTCAAGTACTTTCATGACAGCCGCGCTTTGATCTGCCGAGGGAATAACTTGACCAGCTTGATCCTTGAGGAGCGGCAAGCGAATGATGACATCGCGAGAGCTACCAAAATTTTGGATCTGGGTATCGGTATAGCCAATTTTTGTAATCTGCTCACGGATAGAGTCAAGAGGGGCTGTTTGTGGATAGGTAATTTCCATGACAGTTCCACCAGTGAACTCAATGGATAGATGTAAGCCTTTTTGCCAGATGAAGAAAACAGCGGCNATAAAAGTGAGCAGGGAGAATGCATTAAGAAGCAATGCATGGCGCATGAAGGGAATATCTTTGCGGATTCGGAAGAATTCCATGATTTACTTTCCTTCTGGGCGCCAAACTTGGCCAATTGAAATAGCTTGTAATTTCTTTTGACGGCCGTACCAAANATTGATAACGCCACGCGCAAAGAAAACAGCCGAGAACATCGAGGTCAAAATACCCAAGCAATGAACGACTGCAAAGCCTTTGACAGGACCCGAGCCAAAGGCTAGCAAGGCTAAACCTGCAATTAAGGTAGTGATATTGGAGTCCAAGATGGTTGCCCATGCCTTATCGAAGCCAACCGCAATGGCGGTATGTGGCGCTACGCCATTGCGTAATTCTTCTCGAATTCGCTCGTTAATGAGAACGTTAGAATCAATTGCCATACCAATCGCAAGGGCCATCGCGGCAATCCCTGGCAAAGTTAGAGTAGCCTGCAACATGGATAGCAAGGAGATCAGTAAGACGATATTGACAGCGAGGGCAATCACAGAGAAGAAGCCAAACAGCATGTAGTAAATCGTCATGAAGATGGCAATAGCAGCAAATCCATAGATGAGAGATTTAAAGCCCTTTTCAATATTCTCTAGGCCAAGGCTTGGGCCAATCGTACGCTCTTCAATAATTTCCATCGGTGCTGCTAAAGAGCCGGCACGCAAAAGAAGGGCTAGATCATTGGCNCTCTCAGTAGTTGGCTGACCGGTGATTTGGAACTTAGAGCCAAATTCACTCTGGATGGTTGCGATAGTGAGTACCTCACCTTTACCTTTTTCAAACAAAATCATACCCATCGGTTTACCGATGTTCTCGCGAGTGATCTCTTGCATGACTCGCCCGCCAGCGGCATCCAAAGAAATATTTACNGAGGGNCGTTGGTTTTGATCAAAGCCAGCACTCGCATCTGTAATGCGGTCACCTGTAAAGATCACAGACTTCTTGAACACGCCTAGACGATTTTCACCAAAGCGAAATACGTCAGTTCCTGGGGGAGGGGTTTCATTGAGACCAATGCTCGAAGCAACTGGGTCTGCAAGGCGTGATTCTAGGGTCGCGGTACGGCCAATAATATCTTTTGCTCGAGCTGTATCTTGAACGCCAGGCAGCTGCACCACAATGCGTTCGGCTCCCTGTTGCTGAATCACGGGCTCTTTTACTGCCAGCTCATTAACACGCTTATTAAGCGTCACGATNTTTTGCTTGACCGCATTTTCTTGAACTTCTTTGAGGGCTGCTGATTTAAAACGCCCCACTAATTTTGCGCCATCTGCTGATTTTTCCACTTGCCATTCAAGCTCAGCCTGGGGTCCAATTAAAACACTGCGTGCAGTATCTGCTTCCGCTGTTGAGCCAAAACGGATGTTAATCACATCCCCCGCGCGCTCAATACCTTGATGACGTAATCCTTTATCACGTAGCTGACCACGAATATCGGTGGCTAGTGAGGTTAACTTCTTTTGAACAGCACCTTGCATATCTACTTGTAGCAAGAAGTACACGCCACCACGTAAGTCAAGACCAAGTGGCATTGGCAGTGCATTAATGGAACTTAGCCAGTGTGGCGTATTTGACAATAAATTGAGCGCAACAGTGTAGTTAGGATCTTTGAGATCAATGTTCAGTTTTTGATTAATTAAATCGCGCGCCTGAAGTTGAGTATCCGTGTTTTCAAANCGGATCTTGATACTTCCGATATTNCCAGTGCGCTCGAAGAANAGACCTGTATTTTTAATCTTGCCTTCGGTCAGAATATTTTCAATGCGAGACTGGGTTGTTAAGTCAACCTTAAGCGTTGGTTTTGCAGCGGAGATTTGTACTGCAGGGGCCTCGCCAAAAATATTAGGCAATGCGTACAAGAAGCCGATCAGAAGCGCTACCGCTATAACGAGGTATTTCCAAAGAGGATAGCGATTCATGATCTAGTGAGCTTAGAATGGAGCGCTACTGAAGAGCGCTCAGCATCGTTAAACCGATTTAATAGTTCCCTTGGGCAGGACGCTGGTGACAGCACCCTTTTGCATCTGTACCTCAGTCCCAGCAACAATCTCAACCGTAATATATTGGTCTTTGACTGCGGTGACTTTACCCAAAATACCGCCAACTGTAATAACCTCATCGCCAGCAGCCAAAGCTTCAAGCATGACCTTCATTTCTTTTTGGCGTTTCATTTGAGGACGAATCATGATGAAGTAAAGCACTACAAACATCAGAATTAAGGGAATAAAGCTCATTAAACCGCCGGCAGCATCACCAGCAGGGGCGCTTTGCGCAAAGGCATTACTAATCAGCATCTTGGAGCCTCCAAAAATTTATTAATTTAAAGACGCAATTCTAAACTGTATGGGGATACTGCTGGATTTTGACTGGTTTTGACCTTAAAAAGGCTTAGTCTTGGCCAGGCTCAACCCCACGCTGCCGTTGACTGTGGAACTCAGCCCTAAATTGAGTAAATTCAGCTTCTGCCAGAGCTTTTCGGATTCCCTGCATGAGTTCTAGGTAGTAATGAAGGTTGTGAATCGTATTGAGCTGAGCCCCCAAAATCTCATTGGCTTTTTGCAGATGGTGCAAGTATGAGCGAGTGAAGTTTTGGCAGGTATAGCATTGGCATTGNATGTCCACAGGGNGGTCATCGTCTCGGTAGCCAGCATTGCGAAGTTTAAGATCGCCAAAACGGGTAAACAACCAACCATTGCGGGCATTGCGGGTAGGCATCACGCAATCAAACATATCGATGCCCATGCTGACACCNAACACCAAATCTTCAGGAGTGCCAACTCCCATTAAATAATGTGGAAGATGGGCTGGTAATCGAGGGCCAGTATGGGTCAAAATACGCTCGAACTCTGGTTTGGGTTCGCCAACCGAGAGCCCGCCAATCGCAATACCATCAAATCCTTGTTCAGTGACACCGGCTAACGAATACTCGCGTAAAGATTCATACATACCACCTTGCACAATTCCAAACAAAGCATTACCGGTATTTAGTTCTCGGAAACGTTTAAGGGAGCGCTCACCCCAACGCAACGATAGCTCAAGCGATTGCCGAACAGTTTCTTCGGTGGTGGGTTTGCCTTGAGATTCATACGGGGTACATTCATCAAACTGCATGGCAATATCGCTATTGAGAGTCGCTTGAATCTCCATGGATACCTCGGGCGACATAAATAATTTATCGCCGTTAATGGGCGAGGAGAAGGTCACGCCCTCCTCGTTAATTTTGCGTAAGGCACCAAGACTAAATACCTGAAAGCCACCCGAGTCAGTCAGGATAGGCTTCTGCCAAGCCATAAAGCGATGTAACCCCCCATGTTTGCGGATGACATCTAAGCCAGGACGCAACCAAAGATGAAAGGTATTGCCCAAAATAATTTGGGCTTGCATATCTCCCAGATCACGGGGGGTAACTGCTTTGACGGTTCCATAGGTGCCAACGGGCATAAAGATGGGTGTTGATACTTCACCATGCGGGAGCCTCATCAGTCCAAGGCGCGCATGACTGTCTTGATCTTGCTGAAGGAGAGTAAACAGAGGCGCTTTCATACAAGCATTGTCTCAGGTTCGCCGCAGAAACATGGCATCGCCATAGCTAAAGAAGCGATATCGCTCTTGAATAGCATGTTGGTAGGCGTGGCGAATTTGTTCTACTCCAGAAAAAGCGCTTACCAACATCAGTAACGTTGATTTGGGTAAATGAAAGTTGGTAATCAGCGCATCAACTAGTTGAAACTGGAATCCAGGGGTGATAAATAAATTAGTCTCACCCTCTAATTGGTGAGTGATGGCATAACTTTCTAAACTACGAATACTTGTTGTTCCCACTGCAATAATCTTGCCGCCCCGTTCTTTAGTTTCTTGGATTGCTTGAAGCGTCTTTTGGGGAATGGAATACCACTCATGGTGCATTTGATGTAAGGCGAGATCTTCGTTACGAACCGGAGTAAAGGTCCCCGCGCCTACATGTAAAGTAATCGCAGCTTGGCCGACACCGCGCTCGCGTAAGTTATTTAAGATGAGCTCGTCAAAATGCAGACCTGCAGTTGGCGCAGCAACTGCCCCTGGATTTTTGGCCATGACCGTTTGATAGCGCTTGGCATCCTCCTCGTTAGGAGCATGACTGATGTAGGGGGGCAGGGGGAGCTCTCCATAGGTCTCCAATACTGACATTGCATTTTCGGAAAAGGTAATTTCATAAAAATCATGACTGCCTCCAAGACCAGCTCGACCCAGAACAGTAACGGTGATGGGCGCATCATTGGATTGGGCGGTATTTAATCTGGAGCGTAGGATGATTTGACCCCCTGGCTTTGGGACCTTAGATGCCCTTAACTGGGCAAGCGCCTGATTTGGACCTGTGATTCGTTCAATTAAAAGCTCAACGTGCCCGCCTGTTTCTTTTTGACCAAATAGCCGCGCGGGGATGACCCGTGTATCGTTAAAGACTAAAAGATCCTGCTTACCAATTAGTTGCACAATATCGTTAAATGAACGATCTAAGCAGCGCAGTTTTCCATCGTCGGTTTGAGTTAGCTCTAATAGCCGACTGGCAGAGCGTTCGGCTAAAGGGTGCTGGGCGATGAGCTCAGCGGGAAGGTCGTAATTGAAGTCAGATAGTTGCATGGTATTACCATCGGTGTTGGGATTCTAACCATGAGCACAAAACCCTTGTCAAAATCAAGCAAAACACCGACTCGGATAGGGTCTCATGCCCTCCTTGCCAAGTTTGGGTTGGGGACTCCTGCCGCGTTAGCCTTACACCTCCCCATGCGCTATGAGGATGAGACCCAGCTTTGGACAATTGCAGAAGCCTTGGCTCAGTCGGGCGAGGGCGCAGTNCAAACTCAAGGAGTGGTCACTCGTAGTCAAGTGCTATACCGACCCCGCCGACAGTTATTGGTCACGATTACAGACAACGGTGATGAACTTAATCTACGTTGGCTTCATTTTTATCCGAGTCAGCAAAAACAAATGGCCCTTGGGGCTCACTTACGGGTTCGTGGAGAGATTCGGGATGGTTATTTGGGTGCGGAGATGGTGCACCCAACAGTCCGAGCAGTTCCAGCCAATGCGCCCTTGCCCAAAAGTCTAACGCCAGTGTATTCAGTCACAGCAGGGATCAGTCAAACAATGATTCGTAAAGCAGTCCTAGGGGCCTTGAATCATCCAAGCATGCAAATGGTTTTAGCTGAAATTATTCCTCCGGTAATTTTAGAAAGTGCCGAGAAGGCAGCGATGCAATTTAGTTTGCGTGATGCAGTAATGTATTTACATCAACCTCCTGCTGATGCGAATACGAATACCTTGATGGAGCGAACACATCCTGCTTGGCGTCGAGTACAGCTCGAAGAGTTGCTTGCCCAACAACTATCACTCAAACAAGCTCACGAGCTCCGTAAAAGCCGGGCATCACCTCCCAAGATCGTGTCAAATGAATTAGCAAAAGCTATCCCCTCATTAGATGCAAAATCCCTTGCATCGCGATTATGCGAAGCCCTTTCCTTTGAATTAACTACAGCACAGCAGAGAGTATGGACACAGATAGGTAAGGATTTACAGGCAAGCTATCCCATGAATCGCTTATTGCAAGGTGATGTAGGAAGTGGCAAGACCATCGTCGCTGCTTTAGCCGCTGCACACATGGTGGAGCGTTCTTATCAGGTTGCCATTATGGCGCCCACCGAAATTTTGGCTGAGCAACACTACTTAAAGTTTAAGGAGTGGTTTGAGCCTTTGGGGGTCTCAGTTATCTGGTTGGCAGGAGGGATGAAGGCCAAGGAAAAGAAGCAAGCTCAGGAGTCCATTCAGTCTGGTCAGGCACAAATTGTGGTGGGCACGCATGCCTTGATTCAGGATGCAGTGCATTTTGCTGCCTTAGGGTTGGCGGTGATTGATGAGCAACATCGTTTTGGAGTTCGGCAACGTCTAGAAATCTCGCAGCGAATTGGCTCAGTCACTTATTACTGCCATCAACTCATGATGTCTGCCACACCGATACCGCGTACTTTGGCAATGACCTATTACGCTGATCTAGATGTATCTGTGATTGATGAGCTTCCTCCAGGACGCCAACCAATCACAACCAAACTCGTAAAAGATGGTCGACGTCAGGAGCTCATTGCCGGGCTTGAGCAGTGGTTACAAAAGGGCTTACAGGCTTATTGGGTATGTCCTTTGATTGAGGAGTCTGAGGTACTGCAGCTTCAAACAGCAGTTGATAGTCATGCTGAGTTATCTAGTGTTCTAAGTCATTATCAGATTGGCTTGATTCATGGACGCCTAAAGGCTGAGGAGAAGGCGGCCATCATGGCAGACTTTAAGTCTGGCAAAACCAAGATCTTGGTTTCGACTACAGTTATTGAGGTCGGGGTTGACGTACCCAATGCTGCTTTAATGGTCATTGAGCATGCTGAGCGGTTTGGCTATGCCCAAATCCATCAGTTACGCGGACGAGTGGGTAGGGGATCTGCGGAGTCAAGTTGTATCTTGATGTACTCAGAGCCTTTATCCTTGGCTGCCAAAGAACGCTTACAGACACTGCGCGAGGTATCCGATGGCTTTGTGATTGCAGAACGGGACTTAGCATTACGAGGTCCCGGTGAGCTCTTGGGCGCTAAGCAATCAGGCGATGCGATGCTGCGTTTTGTTGATCTGCAGCGGGACGCATGGTTAATCCAGATTGCTCAATGCCTAGCCGACCGATTATTAAAACAACACCCAGATTTAGTGAAGGCTCTTTTAGGCCGTTGGATCGGTGCACGCAC
>JGI25926J51410_1000112_pt1 | contig 11032 bp, 9 predicted proteins | sample LauGreFBDMM110SN_2_FD_51410 | JGI IMG/M metagenome (IMG submission 51410) | reverse complement strand
GAAGTGACTGCTCAAACTTTAGAAGCTGGCCGGGCCAGCTTGGTGTTGACGCAAAAAGCTTGGCTTGCGGCACAGGGTGAACGAAAATTACTGGCTGAAGGCACGATCAGAATTGGCTGGGTCGACAGCCAAACCCTCAAACCCGGCCGTATACCGGTCAAAATTTTGGAAGCACTTCAATGAACCAAGACATGTCCATCATTCAACTTGTGTTGCATGCCAGCTTTGTGGTGCAACTGGTCATGGTCATTCTGATGGCCATTTCGATTGCCAGCTGGGCCGCCATTGTGGGCAAGCTCACCGCCATCAAACGCATTCAAACTTTGAATGAAGAGTTTGAGCAGCAGTTTTGGTCGGGCATTAGCTTGAACGATTTGTTTTCTGCCGCAGTTCAAAACTCAAAATTGTCAGGACCTATGGAGCGCATTTTTGCAAGCGGCATGCGCGAGTATCAAAAATTGCGCGAACGCCGAATTTCCGATACGGGCACTCTATTAGATGGTGCGCGTCGCGCTATGCGTGCCAGTTTCCAACGCGAGATGGATGTGGCAGAGGCTCAGTTGTCTTTCCTAGCTTCTGTGGGCTCAGTTTCGCCCTATGTCGGCTTGTTTGGTACCGTGTGGGGCATCATGCATGCTTTCACGGGCTTGGCCAGCATGCAACAAGTAAGCTTGGCTGCCGTTGCGCCGGGTATTGCAGAGGCTTTGGTGGCCACTGCGATTGGCCTTTTTGCAGCCATTCCAGCCGTGGTGGCTTACAACCGTTTTGCGCGCGACATTGACCGCGTGGCCATCAAATTGGAAACATTCATCGAAGAGTTTTCCAACATCTTGCAAAGAAGCTTGGGTGGCTCGGCAGGCTCAGGGGGGGTCAACCCTGCCAGCACTGGTTTTTCAGCTTCAGGTCACTGATTTTCAGGGAGCACACACATGCCTGCTGTTTCCTCTCGCGGCCGCGGTCGTCGCACCATCAATGAAATCAACATGGTGCCCTTCATCGATGTGATGTTGGTGTTGCTCATCATTTTCATGGTCACTGCGCCCATGATCTCACCCAGCGTGATTGATTTGCCCAGTGTCGGCAAAGCCGCCAAACAGCCCGATCAAGTGATTCAAATTGTGGTTCAGAAAGACGGAAGTCTTGAAATGGTGAACGATACCAAAACCTCAAAAATAAACTTTGACAGCTTGGCCAACTCAGTGCAATTGGCTCAAACAGGTCAGACAAGTTCTGCGGTTGTCATCAGTGCCGATCGGAATGTCAAATATGAAATGGTGGTCAAGGTCATGGACACCTTGCAGCGCGCAGGCATTCAACGGGTAGGTCTTTCAGTGCAGCTTGCACCTTGATGAGATGCCCATGCGTCCTTCTTTGAATCAGATCACTTCAAAAGACCTCAAGGCCTCAGACGCCATTTATTTCGACACATGAACGCCAGCAACCACATGGAATTTGCACCACCACCGACAGGTGGATGGGGTCGTTCTATGTCGTTTGCGTTGTTCATGCATTTCCTTTTATTGGCTGCGCTCACCTGGGGCGTCCAGTGGAAGACTCAGCCCAACACTTTGTCAGCGTCGGCAGAGTTGTGGTCTGCCGTGCCTGTTGAGACGGCACCTGCAGCCAATGAGCCCGAGCCGACACCGCCCCAACCTGTGCCACCACCAGAACCTGTGAAGGCGGTAGAAACTAAACCCGAGCCCAAACCAGAGCCCAAGCCTACACCGCCAGCACCTCCCAAAGTCGATGCCGCGGCCGAGCGCGAAGCTGCCGACATTGCATTGAAAAAAGAAAAAGAAAAGAAACTTCAAGAGAAAAAAGAAGCAGCATTAGAGAAGAAAAAGAAGCTTGAGAAAGAGAAACTCGAAAAAGATAAACTAGACAAAGAAAAACTCAAAGAAAAAGAGAAGGAAAAGGCCAAGGAACTCGAGAAGAAGAAAAAAGAAGAGGCCTTGAAGAAAGAAGTCGCTGCAGCCAAAGCGAAAGAAGATGCCAAGAAAGCAGCAGCAGAAGAAAAGCGGACCGAAGCGCTTCGCAATGAAAACTTAAAACGCATGCAAGGCTTGGCGGGTGCTTCGGGTGAAGAAAACTCTAAAGGCACCGCATTGAAAGCCTCAGGTCCATCTGCCAGCTACGCCGGCCGAATTCGCGCCCGCATCAAACCCAACATCACTTTCACGGAAGATGTAGCAGGCAATCCCAAGGCAGAAGTAGAAGTTCGCACATCGCCAGATGGCACCATCATCAGCCGAAAGCTCATGTCAAGCAGCGGCAACAAGGCCTGGGACGAGGCCGTGCTCAAAGCCATCGACAAAACCGCCACCCTCCCCCGAGACGAAGATGGCCGAGTCCCACCCGTTCTAGAAATCAGCTTCCGCCCCAAAGATTAATTTAATTGGGGTCAGATCAACATTAATTAATTAATGTTGATCTGACCCCAATTAAATTTCGTAGACGATTTCGGCTTTGCCTTGATCGGCCTGGGCAATCCAGCTTGAAAGCGCTGCATCGCTTGGGAAGAATTTGGCTTGTTCGCCGAGAAGCAGTTCAGCGGCCGCAGCTACTTTGTCGCCCCGGCGCTCTAACTTCAAGCGCACTGGCAATCCTCTTAGCAATTCGCCCTGCTCTGTCATTTCGCGCTGTGGTGGAAAGTCTTTCACCATGCGTGCGACTTCAGGTGCGCGGCCATTCACGGACACGCGCAAGAACTTGCCAAAGCGGCAACGAGCGGATGGCAAATCCCAAACTTGTTGAATCGACAGACGATAGCCGCCAGAGAAACGATCGGCTTGCATCTTGGCCATCACAATGACCAACTCATCGTCTTTAAGCAAATGGCGATTGGCATTGATCATGGCCTCGTCGGCCGTGGCTTCCATCACGGCACTCTTGTCGTCTAATTTAAAAATAGCCAACTTGCCACGTTGACCATTGACGATGCGCAAGTCACTCACAATGCCAGCCAGCAATTGTGGCTCGCGGCTGTCAATCAGGTCGTCAATTTTGCGCTTGGCGAACAAACGAACTTCGCGCTCCACCGCATCAAACAAATGGCCCGACAAGTAAAAACCTACGGCCGTTTTTTCATTGGTGAGCTGTTCTTTAACGCCCCAAGGAAGCATGTCCACCAACTCTGGTTCTTGGGTACTAGAGCCGTGCGAATCTTCGCCCATCATGTCAAACAAGCCGCCCTGATTGGCATTGGCAGCCGTGGCCGTTGAAAAATCAAATGCACGGTCAACGGAAGCTGCCAATGAAGCACGGTTGCGTTGCAAAGAATCAAATGCGCCAGCCTTGACCAAGGCCTCGACTGAACGTTTATTCAAGCGGCTGCGGTCAACGCGTACGCAGAAGTCAAACAAACTGGTGAAAGGTCCACCCTCCTCGCGCGCTTTCACAATGGCATCAATGGCTTGCTGGCCTGTGCCCTTGATGGCACCCAAACCATAGCGAATGACTTTGTCGGACACTGGCTCAAAGCGGTGCGTGCCGCGATTGACATCGGGTGGATCAAAGCTGATGCCAAACTTCAAGGCATCTTCAAACAAGACCTTGAGCTTGTCGGTATCGTCCATTTCAATGGTCATGTTGGCGCAGAAAAACTCCGCCGTGAAATGAACCTTGAGCCACCCCGTGTGATACGCCAACAATGAATAAGCAGCTGCGTGTGATTTGTTAAAACCGTAGCCTGCAAACTTTTCCATCAAGTCAAAAACTTCGTCGGCTTTTTCTTCGCTCAGGCCATTGACGCCAGCACCCTTGCGAAAAATCTCGCGATGCTCGGCCATCTCTTCGGCTTTTTTCTTACCCATGGCGCGGCGCAACAAATCGGCTCCACCCAAACTGTAGCCTCCCAGCACCTGCGCGGTTTGCATCACCTGCTCTTGGTAGACCATGATGCCGTAGGTTTCAGACAGCACTTTTTCTACCAAGGGATGCGGATACTCAACCACTTCACGCCCGTGTTTGCGCGCCACAAAACTGGGAATCAAATCCATGGGGCCCGGACGGTACAGGGCGTTTAAAGCAATCAAGTCTTCCAAGCGTGAAGGCCGTGCATCTTTGAGCATGCCCTGCATGCCACGACTTTCAAACTGAAACACAGACTCGGTGCGACCATCGGCAAACAGCTTGTAGGTGGCAGCATCATCCAGTTGAATATTTTCAAACGCAAAATTCTCTTGGCCTTTGTGACGCTTCACAATCATGTCGCGTGCCAACTCCAAAATGGTCAAAGTGGCCAAGCCCAAGAAGTCAAACTTCACCAAGCCAATGGCTTCTACATCGTCTTTGTCGTACTGACTGACTGCCGAAGTACTGCCTGGCTGTTGGTACAAAGGACAAAAGTCTGTGAGCTTGCCAGGCGCAATGAGCACACCGCCAGCGTGCATACCCACGTTGCGGGTCATGCCTTCCAATTTTTGCGCCAGCGCCAACAAGATTTTGACATCGTCTTCTTTGTCTAAGCGCTCGGCCAAAATAGGCTCAGCCTTGATAGCGCCATCGATGGTGATGTGCTGACCTGGCTTGTTGGGAATGAGCTTGCTGATGCCATCGCAAAACATGTAACTCATATCAAGTACACGGCCTACGTCACGAATGGCAGCACGCGCCGCCATGGTGCCAAAGGTGACAATTTGGCTGACGGCATCGCGGCCGTATTTGTCTTTGACGTAGTCAATCACGCGATCGCGATTGGCTTGGCAAAAATCAATGTCAAAGTCGGGCATNGACACCCGCTCAGGGTTCAAGAAACGCTCAAANAGCAAGTTGTATTGGAGNGGATCGAGGTCGGTAATTTTCAAAGAATAGGCCACCAAGGAACCNGCACCGGAACCCCGNCCAGGGCCTACCGGGCAGCCATTTTTCTTAGCCCAATTGATGAAGTCACCCACGATCAAGAAATAACCNGGGAANCCCATGTTCAAGATGGTGTTGATCTCAAATTCCAAACGCTCGGCGTAGCGAGGGCGTTCAATCTCACGCTTGGTGGCATCAGGGTACAAATGCACCAAGCGCTCTTTCAAACCGTCCACCGACAACAAGCGGAAATAATCCTCGATAGGCATAGGCTTGCCATCGGTGAGGGGTGTAGGGTAATTGGGCAACTGTGGCTTGCCCAAAACCAAAGTCAAGTTGCATCGTTTGGCAATTTCAACCGAGTTGGACAAGGCACTGGGCACATCGGCAAACAAGGCTTGCATTTCGGCAGAGGACTTGAAATATTGATCCCGCGTGAACTTGCGAACACGGCGCTGATTGCCCAAAATTTCGCCTTCAGAAATACACACCCGCGCTTCATGCGATTCGTAATCGTCTTCGGTCAAAAACTGAACGGGGTGCGTAGCCACCACAGGCAAGCTCAGCCGAGAAGCCAACTTGACGGCTGCCACCACATGGGCACTGTCTTCGGGGCGTCCTGCGCGCTGCAGTTCCAAATAAAAACGGTGCGTAAAAATAGACGCCAGTTGCAATGCAATTTCGGCAGCGCGCGAGGTGTCGCCCTGCATCAAAGCCTGACCCACAGGCCCAGCTTGCGCGCCTGACAAAAGAATCAAGCCTTCAGATAATTCTTGCAGCCAGGCCAGCTTGATCACGGCATTGTTCTTGACCATGTTTTGGGTCCACGCGCGCGCCAACAATTCCGACAGGTTCAAATAGCCCTGTGAACTTTGAACAAGCACCATGACCCTAGACAAAGCATGTGGATCAACACCCAAGCCTTCGAGAAAAATTTCAGCGCCCAAAATGGGTTGAACGCCTTTACCGCGGGCTTCCTTGTAGAACTTGATAGCCCCAAACAAATTACTTAGATCTGTGATGGCCAAGGCTGGCTGCTGGTCGTCTGCCGCAGCCTGCACCACATCGTCAATGCGGCAGGTGGAATCGACGATGGAAAACTCGGAATGGAGGCGCAAATGGACAAACATAGACCCATTGTAGAAGCTGCTTTGGATGTTTCTACAATAGAGGGGTGAACAAAATCCTGAATATTTCTAGCTACAAGTTCGTCCCGCTGCCCGACGCGGAAGAACTGCGCATTTTGCTTCTAGAACTTTGCTTAAGCCGCGAGCTAAAAGGCACAATTTTGCTTGCCTCAGAAGGGATCAATTTATTTTTGGCAGGCCCCGCCGAGGCTGTCAGAGGTTTTGTGTCTGAACTCCACACAGATCCTAGGTTTTCAGACATCAAGCCCAAGGAAAGTTGGTCTGACGAGCCACCGTTTAAAAAAATGCTGGTGAAGGTCAAAGGTGAAATCATTCGCATGAACCACCCCACCATTCGCCCGGCCGAAGGCCGCGCCCCAGCGGTCACACCTGCCACAGCCAAACGCTGGTTAGATCAGGGTTATGACGACAACGGCAGGCCGGTGGTCATTTTGGACACCCGCAATGACTATGAAGTAGACGAGGGCACTTTCAAGGGCGCGATTGATTGGCGCTTAAGCAAGTTCACCGAATTTCCCGATGCCCTCTTGGCTCACAAAAAAGAGCTGCAAGACAAAACCATCATCAGTTTTTGTACGGGCGGCATTCGCTGTGAAAAGGCAGCCATCTTCATGCAGCAAAACGGCCTTCCCCACACTTACCAGTTAGAGGGCGGCATTTTGAAATACTTTGAAGAAACCGACGGCGCGCACTACGAAGGCGGCTGCTTCGTGTTTGACGAGCGCCGCGCTGTTGACATCGAATTAGAAAGCTTGAAGCCCAAAAACACAAAAATTAGCTGCGCAATTTAGCAGCCACTGCAGCCACGCGCTCACCATAGGCTTTGGCCGTGTCCAAATCGCCTTGAGGAATTTCTTCAGCTGGGCTTGTAGGACCTACTTGCGCCATTACACCCGAGTTGGAACCAATGCGGTTGACGGTGCCGTCATTGAGTGACGGCTGACCNACCCAAATCATGGCTTGCTGCATGGCCAGCGTGATGAAGTATTGAAGCGTGGACAACTTGTCGCCGCTGGGGCTGGCTGAGATGGTGAAACCGCCAGCCACTTTGTCTTTCCATGCCGAGGTGAACCAACGCTTCGAGGATGCATCGGCAAATTTCTTGAACTGCCAAGAGGCCATGCCCATGTAAGTGGGTGAACCAAAGATGATCGCGTCAGCAGCATCCAAGGCTTCCCAATCGGCATCAGCAATGTTGCCGTCGGCATCGATTGCGATCAAGGCCGCATTGGCGCCTTGAGCCACAAACTGAGCCACACGTTGTGTGTGACCGTAACCTGAGTGATAAATAACGACTGTTTTAGCCATGAGAGAACTCCTAAAGAAATAAAAAATTACAGCTTCTCAATCATTGAGAAGCCAAGTCAAAAACCAAGACCTCGGCATCCACGCCATGGGTCAGTTCAAGATTCGTTTCGGCTTGCATGAGCGCTGCATCGCCACCCTTCAATGCCTGCCCATTCACTTGCAATTCACCGCGAATGAGGTGCACATAAGCTTTGCGCGCTGGATTCAATGCAATGGCAGCACGCTCGGCGCCGTCCATCAACCCTGCATACAACGTGGCGTCGGCGGAAATCTTCACAGCATCACCTTCGCCCAAAGGCGATGCCACCACCTTCAAGACTCCGCGCTTGCTGGTTTGTGGCACGGTCTTTTGCTCATAGCCCGGCTCAATGCCCAGCACATTGGGCTCAATCCATATTTGAAAGAAGTGAGTGGCCTGACCCTCAGCATGATTGAACTCGCTGTGCATCACGCCCTTGCCTGCGCTCATGCGCTGCACATCGCCNGGNGGAATGCCCTTGACGTTGCCCATGTTGTCCTTGTGGGCCAAGTTGCCAGACAAAACGTAGCTGATGATTTCCATGTCCTTGTGACCATGGGTGCCAAAGCCCGTGCCGGGTGCAATCCGGTCCTCGTTGATCACACGCAAGTTGCCCCAACTCATGAAGGCAGGGTCGTAATAGCCCGCAAATGAAAAGCTGTGAAAAGATTTAAGCCAGCCATGGTCGGCATAACCACGCTCAGCGGAACGGCGAATTTGGATCATTGAGTGCCTCAAAGGTTTGAAGATTCGATGCTTGAACTTTAAATTGCAATGGTTTCAACATAGAGTTAAAAATTTGTTGTTATCATTCAAATTATTTGAATTAAAAAATGGCAAGCTCTTCCCGCGACCTGCTAACCCCCGATGCCCTCAGCCTGCTGCTGGCCATTGAAGAAACCGGCAGTTTCGCAGCAGCGGCAAGGCAACGCGGCTTGGTACCCAGCGCTCTCACCTACCGAATCCGGCAAATTGAAGACGCTCTAGATGTGCTGCTGTTTGACCGAAGCAGCCGACAAGCCAAGCCCACCGAGGCTGGCAAGGAATTGCTCAGGGAAGCCAAACGCCTGCTTCAAGATGTGGATGCGCTAGCCAACCGTGTGAAGCGTGTGGCCACAGGTTGGGAGTCTGTATTCACCGTAGCTGTTGACAGCATCATTTCTAGGTCGGTGGTCATGGAATTGTGCGAGGGCTTTTTGGCCCAGAAGCCCCCCACAAGGCTGCGAATCCGCTACGAAACCCTTTCGGGCACCTTGGCCGCCCTCAAATCAGGCCAAGCCGACTTGGCCATGGGTGTTTTCATGACGCCCGGCAGCCACGCAGAACTCTTGCATGAAAGCTTGGGTCAAGTCAGTTTTGTCTATGCCGTGGCGCCGCACCACCCCTTGGCCAATGCGCCCGAACCTCTTAGCGACGCCCTGATTCAGCAACACCGCGCCGTGGCCGTGGCAGACTCTGTGCCGCGTGGCGAAGGGGTCACCATCGGCCTATTGGGCGGTCAAGACGTTTTNACAGTGCCCGACATGCCCAGCAAATTNGAGGCACAACTCCGAGGNTTGGGGGGCGGGTTCTTGCCCGAAAGCTTGGCCAAACCCTATTTAGACTCTGGCCGCCTGGTGGCCAAAAAAGTCAGTCGCGTTCAGCGCATCAGCCAAGTGGAATATGCTTGGCGAAATCCCCATGGCAAAAACATCGGCCATGCATTAAGTTGGTGGTTGTTACAGTTGAATCAAGACAGAACCAAACAAGCATTGCTCCAACCCCACCATCGCGTGTAGAGTAGCCCCATGACAAAAACAAACACTCAGACAAAACCAGTTCAAAATTTTGCGGTCATTGGTGCCGGCATGGCGGGCATTGCCTGCGCTCGCACCTTGATGCAAGCCGGCCACCGGGTCACCGTTTTCGAAAAAAGCAAAGGCGCCAGCGGCCGGATTTCCACTCGCTCATCCAACTATGGCAGCTTCGATCATGGCGCGCAATATTTCACAGTGCGTGACACGCGCTTTGCGCAAGCTTTGGCCACCACACCCAACATTTGCAAACCTTGGAGCGCCAATGCCGTTCGTGTTTTGGATGCCATGGGCCGCGTGGTGGAAGCTGCGCGCAACACCCATGACAAGCATTGGGTCGCCACACCTGGCATGAACGCATTGGTCAGAGCTTGGGCTCAGCCTTTGGTGCAGACCGATACCATTCACTTTGAATCGAAGGTGTTCCAAATTGAACGCGACACCTTGCACCCCGAACTCTGGCAACTGCACAGCGAAGAACCCGAAGGAGCTCAGTCGGTGTTCAGCGGATTCGACCAAGTCTTATTGGCCATCCCCTCTGATCAGGCCATTGACCTGTTGCGCACCTCCAAAATCAAAATGGAAAACGCATCCGATTTGAGCAAGGTACAAGTGGCCCCTTGCTGGACCCTCATGGTGGCCTTTCCAAATGCAGCTCAACCAGGCCTTATCACCTTGGGTCCGCAGTGGAATGCCGCACGCAGCGTGCACCACCGCGTGGCGTGGTTAGCGCGTGAATCGTCCAAACCAGGCCGCGAACAGGTCGAGCGCTGGACCGTGCAGGCCAGCGCAGCTTGGTCGCAAGAGCATTTAGAAGATGCGCCCGATCGCGTTCGAGCCAAGTTACTCAAGGCCTTTTCTGAAATCACGGGCATTCGCGCCACACCCGCGCACGCAGAAGTGCACCGCTGGCGTTATGCCAAAACACTCCAAGCCTTGGGTGCTACACACATGCTAAGCAAGAAGCAAGGCATCGGTTTGTGCGGCGATTGGTGTTTAGGCCACCGCGTTGAAGATGCGTTCATTTCCGGCTTGGAACTGGCGCTAGATGCACTTTAAATTGGAATGATTCGCGGAAGATTTGCGCCCTCACCCACGGGTGAATTGCACGCTGGCTCGTTGGTGGCGGCGCTGGCCAGTTGGCTCGATGCGAGGTCATTGCAAGGCGAATGGTGGGTGCGCATGGAAGACGTGGACGGACCACGTTGTATTGACGGTGCGGCTGCCAAAATCCTTCAACAATTGTCTTTGTGCAGATTGCATTCAGATGGCGAAGTGCTCTACCAATCACATCGCAACGACATCTACCAACAAGTACTCAATCAACTCATTGCCAAAGGTTTGGCGTATCCCTGCGCATGCACGCGCAAAGAAATTGAAGAGCAGCAAGTGTCTTTGGGTTTGAGTTTGGAGAGGCACAAGTCAGCGGTCTATCCTGGCACTTGCAGAAACGGCTTGGATGGCAAGCCTGCCAGAGCTTGGCGTTTTAATGTCACTCAATGGAGCAATCTGCGCGGAAGTCCTGATGTCCATTGGATTGACCGGCGGCTGGGGCCTCAGGTGCAAAATGTTCAAGAAGAAGTGGGTGACTTTGTTTTAAAACGTGCTGATGGCTTGTGGGCTTATCAAATGGCAGTGGTAGTCGATGATGCCGCGCAAAACATCACGCATGTGGTGCGAGGCGAAGACCTCACTGACAACACTGCGCGGCAATACTTGCTACAAGAAGCACTGGGGTTTGAACATCCCCACTACCTTCACACGCCATTGGTATGGGGTGTCAATGGTAAAAAGTTATCAAAACAAAATGACGCCAAAGCTTTGGATTTAAGTTCGCCAAGGGCTGTTTGCTTGGCGATGCAATCAGCGGCAAGCACCTTGGGTTTGTGCACCCTGAAGCTTCATTCTTGTGATTCAGCAGACCTTGATGAAGCCCTGAGCACTTGGATACAGGAATGGGCACA
>JGI25926J51410_1000111_pt1 | contig 11046 bp, 8 predicted proteins | sample LauGreFBDMM110SN_2_FD_51410 | JGI IMG/M metagenome (IMG submission 51410) | reverse complement strand
TGCTTTTGGATTGCATCAATCACAATCACTTCTAGACCTTTTCCCGCATTTTTTGCGACATGTTCTTTAATTTGATTACGCATAGGTGGTGCCCAAAATTTAGTTAGATGATTTGCAATCTCTTCTTTCGCTTTTCCTTGGTCCGGATAGGATTTAAAAAAAGAACCAATTTGGTTAGCCATCGTGACAAGCTGATCAATATTCATAATTAATTTTTTGTAACTCTTTCAGTATAAGTATAAATCACATAATGAGGAGCTCTTGCAAAGCCAATCAAACATAGCCCATATTTTAATGCGGATCGAATCGCAAGTCCCGTGGGGGCTGATATTGCAATCAGAGTTGATGCGCCTAACATCACTGTTTTTTGAACCATCTCATAACTCGCACGACTTGTAGTAATCACAAAGCCTTTATCATTAAAGCTTTTCTTTTGAAGGGCTCCAATTAGCTTATCTAAAGCATTATGTCGGCCTACATCTTCACGTACCAATTGAATTTCGCCCTGCTCATTTGCCCATGCGCATGCATGTGTGGCACCTGTTTTTTTTTGGAGCGATTGAGTTGCATGAAGCGTGTCGAGTGCTTTTATTATTGCACTCTCTTTAATGGTTAAAGTGTTATCTATCTTTTTTTCAGGTAGTCTTAAGGCTTGATCTAAATTTTCAGCACCACATAAACCACACCCAGTTCGACCAAGAAGATTTCTACGTTTATCTTTTAATGTTTGGAAACGCGCTGATGCAATTTCAATTTGAAGTTCAATACCCTTTGGCTGATGAATGACTTCAATACCATAAATATCACTTTTATTTTCAACAATGCCTTCTGAAAAAGAAAACCCTAAAGCAAAATCTTCAAGGTCTGAGGGGGAGGCTAGCATCACGGCATGTGATATGCCGTTATAGACGAATGCAATCGGCACTTCTTCCGCAATGTCATCTTTTTCCATTGCTTTTGCATTACTTTTTAAGACTTCATAAGTCTTAAAACTATGTTCTGTGTCAATAAAAAGATCTTGTGCCACTTGTTAAATCTAATGAATTTTTAATTCTTTAGATTTACCTGCAAATTCAATTTGCTCTTCACTAAAATGTTGGTATTGTTTTTGCCAATCAGATAATTGTGTCACTTTATTTACCTGCACGGCTGTCACTTTAAATTCAGGGCAGTTTGTTGCCCAATCTGAATTATCCGTCGTGATGACGTTAGCACCTGATTCAGGATGATGGAATGTAGTGTAAATCACGCCAGGTTGAACACGGTCTGTAATTTGAGCCCTTAATACAGTCTCGCCTGATCGGCTCACAACACCAACCCAATCGCCTGATTTAATAGCTCTTTCTTCAGCATCATGTGGATGAATTTCAACTAAATCTTCTTCATGCCACGCTGTATTTTTCGTTCTTCTTGTCTGAGCACCTACATTATATTGAGAGAGTATTCTGCCCGTCGTTAGAATAAGCGGATATTTCGGCGTCACTTTTTCTGAAGTGGGCACATATTCAGTAATAATAAATTTACCTTTGCCGCGCACGAATTCATCAATATGCATTGTCGGTGTACCGAGAGGATGCTCATCATTACAAGGCCATTGAATACTTCCTAATTCATCTAACTTCTTATAACTCACACCGCTAAATGTCGGGGTGAGATTTGCAATCTCATCCATGATGTCTGATGCGTGGCTATAGTCCATTTTGTAGCCTAGCGCATTAGAAAGCATCTGTGTGATCTCCCAATCTTCATATCCATTCTTAGGGGACATTACTTTTCTCACTCTAGAAATACGTCTTTCAGCATTTGTAAATGTGCCATTCTTTTCTAAGAATGAAGAGCCTGGTAAGAATACGTGCGCATACATCGCAGTTTCATTTAAAAATAAATCTTGCACAATGACACACTCCATCGACTCCAATGCATGTGTTACATGCTGCGTATTAGGATCTGATTGTGCGATGTCTTCACCTTCACAATACAGCGCTTTAAATTGTCCTTCGATCGCGACATCTAACATATTAGGAATTCTTAAACCGGGTTCATTTTGTAATTTAACATCCCATGCTTTTTCAAATAGAGCCAAAGTCGCTTTATCAGATACATGTCGGTAACCTGGGAATTCATGAGGAAACGATCCCATGTCGCAAGCACCTTGAACATTATTTTGTCCTCTTAAAGGGTTAACTCCTACACCCTCTCGGCCAATGTTACCAGTCAACATAGCAAGATTAGCAATGCCCATAACCATCGTTGAACCTTGGCTATGTTCAGTTACGCCTAATCCATAATAAATCGCAGCATTACCACCTTTAGCAAAAAGTTTTGCAGCATCTCTTACATCTTTAGCATCCACACCAGTAAATTCACTCATCGCTTCAGGTGAATTTTCAGGCTTAATAATAAAATCTTTCCATGCTTTAAATGCATCGTCTTCACAACGCGATTTAATGAAAGAATCATCCATGAGTTTTTCAGTGACAATCGTGTGAGCTAATGCATTCACGATAGCAACGTTGGAACCAGGCTTAAGTTTTAAATGATAGTCAGCTTTAATGTGAGGCGAGCTATCTACAAGATCAATAGCGCGAGGATCAACAATGATAAGCTTGGCACCTTCTCTTAAGCGTCTTTTCATTTGTGATGCAAATACAGGATGGCCATCTGTTGGGTTAGCCCCAATAATCATAATCACATCNGAATGCATAACTGAATCAAAATTTTGCGTACCTGCAGACTCGCCAAGTGTTTGCTTAAGTCCGTAACCTGTAGGTGAATGACATACACGTGCGCAAGTATCAATATTATTATTACCCAATGCTGCACGGACTAATTTTTGCACTACATAAACTTCTTCATTCGTACAACGTGAAGATGAGATAGCACCTACCGAATCACGTCCATATTTCTTTTGGATACGCTGCATTTCACTTGCTGCATAATTTATAGCTACATCCCATGTGACTTTTTCCCAAGGATCATGAATACTTTTACGAATCATAGGTGTCGTAATGCGATCTTTATGTGTCGCGTATCCCCAAGCAAATCTTCCCTTAACACACGAATGTCCATGATTAGCACCGCCATCTTTATTGGGTGTCATACGAACNACTTCTTCGCCTTTCATTTCAGCATGAAATGAACAGCCTACACCGCAGTATGCACAAGTTGTGGTGACGCTATGTTCTGGAACGCCTGCTTCGATAATCGTATTTTCAATNAGGGTTGCCGTTGGGCACGCTTGCACACATGCACCGCATGAGACGCATTCTGAATCTTTAAAATCTTTATTACCGGCTGATACTTTGGAATCAAAACCTCGACCTTGAATGGTGAGGGCATAAGTACCTTGAACTTCTTCACACGCTCTAACACATCTTGAACATACAATGCATTTAGACGGATCAAAAGTAAAATATGGATTCGAAGTATCTTTTTCGCTCTTTAAATGATTTTTACCTTCGTAGCCATAACGTACATCTCTTAAACCGACAGCGCCTGCCATGTCTTGAAGTTCACAGTCACCATTTGTTGCACAAGTTAAACAATCCAAGGGATGGTCTGAAATATAGAGCTCCATAACACCGCGTCTAATATCAGCAAGTTTAGGTGTTTGTGTACGTACCCTAATACCTTCAGCGACCGGCGTAGTGCATGAGGCTGGATAACCGCGACGACCTTCAATTTCGACCAAGCAAAGACGACATGAGCCAAAGGGTTCCAGGTTGTCTGTAGCACATAACTTAGGCACAGTGACCCCTGAAATAGAGGCTGCATGCATGATGGACGTCCCTTCAGGCACCGAGACAGATACGCCATCAATGGTTAACTGAATAGTCTTGTCTGAAGTTCTTTTGGGCGTTCCAAAATCTTTTACATCATCCATATATTGTCTCGAAATAAATCATTAAATCAACCTGTTAGTCTATGCCTTGGTCTCTTTTACATCAACCCCAAAGTCTTTAGGGAAATGATTTAAAGCACTTAACACAGGGTAAGGCGTCATCCCGCCTAACGCACATAAAGAGCCATTAAACATCGTGTCTGAAAGGTCTCGAATTAATGTGGTATGTTTTTCAACATCTTTACCCGCGAGAATATGGTCCATTACTTCCACGCCACGAGTGGAACCTACGCGACAAGGGGTACATTTTCCGCAAGATTCAATTGCACAAAAATCAAAGGCATAACGCGCCATCTTTGCCATATTGACTGTCTCGTCAAACGCTACAATACCGCCATGGCCTAAAATGGCCCAAATTTCAGAAAATTTTTCATAGTCGAGTGGCGTATCAAATTGAGACTCGGGCAAATAAGCGCCCAAAGGTCCGCCAACTTGCACCGCTTTAATTGGCTTGCCTGATAAAGACCCCCCACCAAAATCATATAAAAGTTCTCTTAAGGTGACACCAAAAGCTTTTTCAACAAGCCCTGTCCTTTTTAAATTACCGGCGAGCTGAATAGGAAGTGTGCCTCGAGATTTGCCCATACCAAAATCTTGGTAATACTTAGCTCCCTTCGCCAAAATAATCGGAACAGTGGCTAATGAAATCACGTTATTGACTGCGGTAGGCTTACCGAATAAACCTTCGATTGCAGGGAGGGGTGGTTTAAATCTAACCAGTCCTCTTTTGCCTTCCAAACTTTCTAGCAGCGAAGTTTCTTCGCCACAAATATATGCGCCTGCTGCACGTCTGACTTCTAAATGGAATGTATGACCACTCTTTAAAACATCATCGCCTAAATAACCTGCGCTTTTAGCTTTTTCTATAGCTTCATTTAAAGTTTTTAATGCGTGAGGATATTCAGAACGTAAATAGATATAACCTTGTGAAGCACCTACTGCAAGGCCTGCAATGATCATCCCTTCAATGAGTACGAAAGGATCGCCTTCCATAATCATCCGATCTGAATAGGTTCCAGAATCACCTTCATCTGCATTACAGACAATATATTTTTGTGTTGCTTTGGTATCTAAGACTGTTTTCCATTTAATACCCGTCGGAAAAGCAGCGCCACCTCGGCCTCGCAAACCAGAATCTGTCACTGTCTGAACAATCGCTTGTGGATCTAAATTCAGTGCATTTTTTAAACCTTCGAATCCGTCATGCTCAATGTATTGATCAATGTTAGTGGGTTCAGTGATACCCATGCGTGCAAAAGTTAAGCGTTCTTGTTTTTTTAACCAATCGATTTCTGATACAAGACCTAATGCAAGAGGATGCTTAGCGCCTTTAATAAAATCTGCGTCAAATAGTGATTTCACATCATTTGGATTGATAGGGCCAAAACCTATGCGACCTTGAACTGTTTCCACTTCAACCAATGTTTCTAACCAAAATAATCCACGTGAACTATTTCGTACGATTTGAATATCTAGTTTTCTAGCCTGGGCTTCTTTTGCTATCCCTGCTGCAACTTGATCTGCGCCAAGGGATAATGCTGCGGAATCTTTCGATACAAAAATTTTAATACTCATGATGCGCGCTTTAAATCTGAAATAAGTTGATCTATTTTTTTACTATCTACGCGTCCATAAACCTCTTCATCGATCATCACTGAAGGAGAGCATGCACAGTTCCCTAAACAATAAATGGGTTCTAAGGTAATTGCGCCATCAGATGTGGTTTCATGAAAATCAATACCAAGGTGCTTTTTAATATGCAATTCAAGCATCTCACTTCCCATTGCCTGGCAAGATTCTGCGCGACAAACTTGCAGGATATGTCGGCCGGGTTTGTGCGATCTAAAATGATGGTAAAAAGTCACAACACCATGGACTTCTGCAACTGACAAACTAAGTGCGCTGGAAATTAAAGGGTAGGCGATTTCTGGCACAAACCCTAAGTCGTCCTGGATAGCATGTAAAAGGGGCAATAAAGCGCCAGGCATAGATTGATACTGCAAAATATGCTGATTAATGATCTTATAGTCCTGAGGATTTAAGACAAAGTCTTCCAAAAATATCTCCAGATTTTTTCCTGAACGCTTGCTTCAATAGCAGATACTAGTATTATAAATTACCAAGATGTTTTTCACTTAAATAATTTCATGATTGAGGAGCTGAAAGATGGAAACACAAAAAGAAAGCACATATTTTCATGGGGGCTGTCCTCATGACTGTCCTGACACTTGCTCAATGGTTTATGAGGTNCAAGACAGTAAACTCATAGGCGTCAAGGGNAATGTGGATCATCCAATGACGCGNGGCGGACTGTGTGTNAANCTTCAAGATTATGAAAAACGTCACTACCATCCAGATCGCCTTCTATACCCTATGAAACGAATTGGTCCGAAGGGAACAAAACAATTTCAAAGAATTTCCTGGGATGAAGCGCTTGATACCATAACTGATAAATGGCAATCCATTATCAAAGAATTTGGTTCGGAAGCTATTATGCCCAACAGCTACTTAGGCAATCAAGGTTTGGTGCATGGCATGAACGGAGGGGACTCTTTCTTTGCCCGATTAGGAGCAACTGTGACTGAAAGAACATTCTGTGGGGAAGGNTCGGCCACGGCTTGGTTGCTAACTCTTGGCCCCACTGCGGGTGTNGACCCAGAGAGCTTTATTCATTCTAAATTTATTATTATTTGGGCTTGTAATTCAGTAAGCACCAATATCCATCATTGGCATATTGTCAAAGAAGCGCAAAAAAAAGGCTCGAAGGTTGTAGTCATTGACGCTTATGCTTCAAGAACTGCTAAAGAAGCAGATTGGCATATCTGTCCTAAGCCTGGCACTGACGGTGCTTTGGCGATGGCAATGATGCATGTCATTATTGAAGAAGGATTGGTTGATCAGGATTATGTAGATAAATACACAGTGGGCTTCCCTGAATTAGCAGAATTAGCAAAAAAAAGGAGCCCTGAGTGGGCAGAAGAAATCACAGGCGTCTTAGCGAATGATATTCGAAAATTAGCCAGAGAATATGCATCGACCCAACCATCCGCTATCAGAATTGGTGTAGCTCTTGAAAAAAGCTGGGGCGGCGGTCAGGCCATTAGGGCCGTTGCATCCCTTCCTGCTCTGACTGGAGCTTGGCGTCATGTCGGTGGGGGCATCCTTCAATTCCCAGTATGGGAACAGCCTTACAAATTTGATGTAATTTGCAGGCCTGACTTAATTCCTGAAGGAACACAGGTGGTTAATAATCTTCAGCTAGGACGCGTTTTAACAGGTGAGCAAAAACTCAAAGTGCCTATCAAGTCAATGATGTGTTGGAACACAAACCCTGTGACACAATCAACAGAAAGCGAAAAAATATTAGAGGGCTTGAAGCGCGAAGATCTATTTCTTGTCTCTGCAGAGCATTTTATTTCTGATACTGCTGCCTATGCCGATATTCTTCTTCCCGCATCCATGCAGAACAAGAAGATATCATTTTATCTTGGGGTCATTTATACCTCACCTACAATACAAAATGTATTGAGTCCCCAGGTGAAGCAGTACCAAATTATGAAATTTTTAGACGTCTTGCTAAAAGATTTGGTTTTAAAGAAGAATGTTTTAAATGGTCTGACAGTGAATGTCTTGAACATTATATTGATTGGAATTCACCAGCCTGCAAGGGTATTGATTTAGACTATTTGAAAAAAAATGGTTATGCGAGAATTAATGTCGGAACAAAAGATAATCGAGCTCCTCATAAAGAAGGAAAATTTCCAACACCATCCGGTAAATGTGAATTTAGAATAGTTGGGGCTAAGAATTTTGTTGCGGGGCCGTTCAGACAAATGTACGAGGCTTTTCAGCCAGGCGATGATATTCCTGAATTACCTGATTATGTACCCTCAAAAGAAACAGCATCAGCAAATCCTGCCTTAGCTAAAAAATATCCATTAAATATTTTGGCGCCAAAAAGTCATGGCTTCATTAATTCGAGTTATGCCAATATTGAAAATAAACTTAAGGCTCAAGGAGAACAGTTTGTGATGATTCATCCACTGGATGCCGAAGAAAGAGGTATTAAACATGGTGATCGAGCCAAAGTCTTTAATGATCGAGGCTTTTTTGAAGCTGTATCGAAAGTAACGACTGACGTTAATAAAGGTATCGTAGTGACAACCTTAGGTTACTGGAGACAGTTAAATAATGGGGTTGTCAATTCAGTGAGTTCCAATGCTTTTGGTGACATGGGAAACTCACCAACGTCTCATGATTGTTTAGTCGAAGTTCAATTGGCCTGATTAAATTGTCGTCGCAGAATCCTCCTCCTCTTAGATTAATAGATCAATTTAATCGAAAGATTAATTATCTTCGTTTATCCATTACCGATCGATGCGATTTTCGATGTGTGTATTGTATGAGCGAGGATATGAAATTTTTGCCTCGCGATGAAGTTCTCTCACTCGAAGAGTCTGCAAGAATTATAAGAATATTCGCTTCTCTTGGCGTCACAAAAGTGCGAATCACAGGCGGAGAGCCCTTAGTTAGAAAAAATATTTCCTGGCTTTTTCATGAAATATCAACTATTCAACCTCTAAAAGAAATTGTCATAACAACTAATGGCAGTCAGCTAGCACAGCATGCGCATATGCTCAAAATGTCTCAGGTTAAACGTATCAATATTAGCCTTGATAGTCTTGACCCCGTTCTTTTCAAAAAAATCACGCGCACGGGCGACTTAAATAAAGTGATGCTTGGTATTGATGAGGCTATCAAAGAAGGTTTTTCGAATCTCAAACTTAATACCGTTTTAATGAAAGGTATCAATGATCACGAAGCAATCGATTTAGTTAACTTTGCGTTACATAAAAAGATGGATATTTCTTTTATTGAAGAAATGCCTTTGGGTGATATTGACCATAAAAGAAAAGATACTTTCATCAGCAATAACGAAGTCTTAAAAAAATTACAGGTTCATTTTAATTTAATCCCTACCACTTTCTCCTCTGGTGGCCCTGCTAAATATTGGCAAATTGCAAATCAATCCACTAAGATTGGTTTTATCTCTCCTCACAGCCATAATTTTTGCGACACGTGTAATCGCGTTAGGGTTTCATCTAAAGGCGAATTATTTTTATGCTTAGGACAGGAAGAAAAGATTGAGCTCATGCCTCTTTTACGTCAGTATCCAGATGAAGACTGGCCTATCCAAAAAGCCATTATAGAAAGCATGACCATCAAACCAGAAGCACACGACTTTAATCTTGATACAACCAAACCTGCTGTAGTGCGATTTATGTCGCATACCGGAGGGTAAATTCACGTGAATCATTCTGTCACTGTGGTCATTTTAGCCGGTGGCCAATCAAAACGTATGCAGGTTCAAAATAAAGCGACTGTTTTATTTGAAGGCAAATCTTTAATAACTCATGTCATTGATCGCATGAAGACTCAGGCAAAACATATCGTCATCAACACACATCGAAATCAAAAAGATTTTGAAATATTTCATTTACCTCTCATTGACGACATATTAGATATTCAGGAGGGTCCACTTTTGGGAATCTTAACCAGCCTTCAAGCAATCAAAACTGATTGGATACAATTTGTACCTTGCGATACACCGAATCTACCAAGCGATCTCATTGCAATCTTAATGAAAGAAGTCGAAGCTGAAAAAACTTTAGTTGCGGTGCCTGAAACTTCTGATGGCTTACAATCAACTTGTCTTTTATGTCACTCATCAACATTAAACAATCTTCAGATTTTTTTTAATCAAGGGGGACGGAAAATTGAAGACTGGATTCGTCAGTTAGCTTTTTCAATTGTGCAGTTTAATGATAAGTCGCAATTTTTAAATGTAAATACTCAAGAAGAATTGAAAAAAGCATATTCATGAAAAAAGATATTCATTTAAGTGATTTAATTTCGGACTCCAGCATGGTAGATGATTACGATCCTAATGCGATGTCTGTTGAAAAAGCCAAAGCTTGGATTGCTAATTTTTTAAATCCCATCGATCAAAAAGAAACGATACATATTAAAGATGCGCTCAATCGTATAGTTGCTGAACCTATCATAGCAACAATGAATGTGCCTAATCATGACAATTCAGCAATGGATGGTTATGCCATAAATATAGATTTACTTAACGATCATGGGCCCTTCAAACTCAAGGTTACGGGCAAACTTTTTGCAGGGAACGTACTAGACGGAAATATAGAAGGAGCTGTGCGCATTATGACCGGAGCAACAATTCCTTCTGGATTAAATGCTGTCATTCCTCAAGAGCATGTTGAACTCTATGAAGGCGTTATTACATTTAAAACAAAACCTCTTACAAATCAAAATATTCGCCGTACGGGCGAAGATATTAAAAGGGGGCAAACCGTATTTCAAAATGGCCGGCCCTTGGAGCCTTGCGATTTAGGCCTACTTGCCTCGTTAGGTATAGATTCGATTAAAGTTTACCGAAAAATTAAAGTAGCTTTTTTTTCTACGGGCGACGAAATTATTTCACTCGGTAAATCTTTGCTACCTGGCCAAGTCTATGATAGCAATCGCTATAGCCTCATTGGTTTATTAAAACGTCTTGATGTAGACATGCTCGATTTTGGGGTTATCCCTGACGATAAAAAAGCTATTGAAGAAACATTGCTCAAGGCCAGCAACATCGCTGATATTGTAGTTACCACAGGAGGCGTTTCTGTGGGTGAAGCTGACTTCATGAAAGACATCTTAAAAAAAATAGGTGAAATTTTATTTTGGAAAATCTCTATGAAACCAGGCAAGCCGCTAGCTTATGGAAAAATTGGTCAGTGCCACTATTTTGGGCTTCCGGGAAATCCTGTATCGACGATGGTTACTTTTTATCAATTTGTAAGAGAGGCTATTCTGACCTTATCTGGCCAAACTCCCATCCCTAAAATACCACTCATTAAAGCAAAGCTTCTAGGGCCCATTAAAAAAATTCCCGGTCGAACAGAATTTCAAAGAGGCGTTTATGAGCAAGATGATCAAGGTACATTTAAAGTAAATCCTTTAAAAGATCAAGGGTCAGGTATTTTAAGATCCATGAGCGAAGCTAATTGCTTTATTTTACTTCATGAAGATCTCGCTCATTTAGAAAAAGATATGTGGGTCGATATTCAATTATTTGA
>JGI25926J51410_1000110_pt1 | contig 11084 bp, 10 predicted proteins | sample LauGreFBDMM110SN_2_FD_51410 | JGI IMG/M metagenome (IMG submission 51410) | reverse complement strand
ACCCCCGTCGGAAGATTGGGTATCCTTGTTTGTTGGGATCAGTGGTACCCCGAGGCTGCCCGCTTAATGGCACTCCGTGGTGCGCAAATTCTAATCTACCCCACCGCCATCGGNTGGGCTCGGGGCGAGAAAAAAGATGTCTGCCAAACCCAGCGAAACGCTTGGCAGACGATCCAAAGAAGCCACGCCATCGCAAATGGTCTTTTTGTTTTGTCGATCAATCGAACTGGCCGCGAAAAGAATCTCGATTTCTGGGGTACATCCTTCGTTAGCAACCCCATGGGTCGCGTGGTGGCTGAGGCTAGCACGAGCCGCGCCGAAATTGTTCGTGCCTCACTTCAACTATCCGAAACGACCACCACCCGGCAACACTGGCCTTTCTTGCGGGATCGAAGAGTGGATGCATACGCCGGATTGGATCAACGATTCCTCCGTTCTTGAATCACCCCATTCCCAGCGAAGGCATCGATTGGCCGAACTATCGGCTGCCCGCTGAGTGGGAAAAGCACGAAGCTACATTTTTGGCGTGGCCCCATAATGCAGAGACATGGCCGGGCCTTCTGGAGCCAGTACAGCAAACCTATATTGCTATTTTACGGGCGCTACTGCCTGGAGAAAAAGTCTATCTCCTAGCGAAGGATTGTGAGGCAGCTGAAGAGATACGGACTCGTCTTGAGAAAGAGAGAATCGACCTAACCAATCTGCGAATTCTCAACGTTCCGAGTGATGACGCGTGGGTTCGAGATAGTGGCCCTATTTTTGTCCTACGGAAGGACTCTGGTGCTCCTCAGCGATTGGCTCACGACTTTGTTTTCAATAGCTGGGGTCGAAAGTATGGGCCTTGGGATCATGACGATATTATTCCCGCTCGCGTTTGCCAGATGTTGGATGCTCCTTGGACATCCCACGACTTTGTTCTCGAGGGCGGCTCTCTGGATACCGATGGGCAAGGAACCCTTTTAACAACGGAACAGTGCCTTTTGAATCCCAACAGGAATCCATCCTTTGATCGAAAAGGTATTGAGGAAAGGCTACGACAATGGCTAGGAATTCAAAAAGTGATTTGGCTGCATGATGGGCTCGAGGGAGATGACACAGACGGCCACGTGGATGATATTTCTCGTTTTGTTGCCCCGGGTGTCGTTGTCACTGTAGTCGAACCTGACGCAAGGGATGCGAATCACGCGCCACTTGCTGAGAATGTTCGGCGCCTACGCCTTGCCAAAGATGCCTCAGGGAAAGCGCTTCGGGTTGTTGAACTTCCAATGCCGCCCCGTGCCGACGGACCTCACCACCGAAACCCGGCAAGCCATGCAAATTTTTATATCGCAAACTCTGCTGTGCTTGTGCCTGTATTCGCATCCCCTACCGACTCAATCGTCCTGGAGCGGCTTCGCCCTTTCTTTCCAGATCGATCAGTCGTGGGAATCGATTGCAGAGATTTGGTGTCTGGGTTGGGAGCGATTCACTGCATTACCCAACAGATGCCCGCCTTACTTTCTAGCTCATAATAGCAAAAAACAGCCCAAAGCCCCTCGAACCGCAGGTTGATCGATCCCGAGGCCTCAGCTACCATTCTTCAATGGCAAAGCCCCTCCGTATTGGTCTTCCCTCAGGAAGTCTTCAGGAAGCTACCCTCGATCTATTTCGGAGGGCCGGGTACACCATTTCCCGCGCTTCGCGGACCTATCGACCTGCGATTGATGACCCGAACTTTGAAATTCGTCTTCTCCGTGCCCAGGAAATTGCTGCTTATGTTCAAGACGGCTTTCTTGACCTAGGCCTGACTGGAAGTGATTGGATTCAAGAAACAAGAGCCAAGGTGCAACCTGTTTCCACATTGCGATTCAGCAAGGCTACGGCTCAACCCGCTCGATGGGTCATTGCTGTTCCGAACCGCTCCCCGATACGTCGACCATCTCAGCTCCGAGGAAAACGTATTGCCACCGAAGCCGTGGGGCTTGTTCGACAGTATCTTTCAAAGCACAAGATCAAGGCAAAGGTCGAATTTTCATGGGGTGCGACGGAGGTAAAGGTTCCAGAACTTGCGGATGCTATTGCTGATATTACCGAGACTGGGTCCTCATTATTGGCAAATGGATTAAGAATTCTGGATACCATTCTCGAGTCTTACCCCCAACTCATTGCCAATCGGAATGTATGGTCTAACTCCGCGGATCGGGTTCGGATTCAAAATCTCGCAATGCTTTTGGAGGGCGCACTCCGTGCCAGAGATTTAGTCGGTCTCAAGATGAATGTCCCACGCCGCTGCCTGCGCTCTGTTAGCTCCACTCTCTCCTCACTGCGGGATCCCACGATCTCCCCTCTGGCAAGAGATGGGTGGGTCGCGGTGGAAACAGTCATGGAGGAGAAAACGGTTCGCTCGATTATCCCTCGCCTGAAGCAGTTGGGTGCAGAGGGAATTATCGAATACCCGCTGAATAAGGTTGTCAGTTAACTATTCCAACGCCACGATGGGTTTATGGGATCTGTCAAAAAGAAGCGGAAGTCCAAAATCGCAAAGCATAAACGCCGCAAGCGTAGCCGCGCGAACCGCCATAAGAAGCGCCTCCGGTACAAGACGTAAGCTTGGGGCGCTTTACGCCCTACTTACCCTCGTACCCTTTTCGCTATCAGCTTTCGATCCGGCTCGATCGGGCCGTGTTGAATCAGCTCTTTCATTTGCTGAGGGTCGACGCGCCGATTCTTTGGGTTTAAGCGGAATCGCCCTAGACGCCTACAGTCGTGCTTTAGAATCAGACCCTTCTTCAAGACAAGCTGCACTGGCAAAGGCNGCCTCTTTGCTNGATCTCAATCGAGCCAATGAATCCTTAACCATTCTTCAATCGCTCAATCCTGATCCTCTGGACGAGGCAGAACGATCCACTCTCCTCTGTCTGTGCCTCATCGCGAATCAACAGGGAGATGCAGCGGCAAGTGCACAAAGAGATGCACTTACCGCACTAGCGGGATGGCAGGTTGAGGATCCCGCACGGCTCGCCCGCGTTGCTGAAGGTCTTCTGCGATCGGGTACATCCCTTTCGCAGAAATCACAACGTGAAATTGCTGCCTCAGTTCTCCCTGCTTTCATTCGGGCAGCCGATCTCAATACAGGACTCGGAGGGCTTACCTTACGTGCGGCCGAGATTGCGCTGGTCGCGGATGATTTGCCCACCGCAATCCGATATTTCCGTGAATTCGTTGAGGATCGTCCCGATGAGGTTTCCTTTTTAGAACAACTCGCGGCCGTACTAATTCTCAATGACCAAGCAGCCGAGGCGGATACTCTTCTCCGCAGTGCTGAGCTCGAAAAGCCCAACCGTTCGAATCTTTACCCCGTGATGGCCAATCTATACGAAGAACTGAACATTCCTGCTCGTGGTGAAATTTATCGTGTCCTCGCGCTCCACACTTCCGAAAAGCCCGTCCTGGGTGATTTTCTTCGCCTCGCACTTCTCCAGCTAAAGCAAAATCAAGTTCGACGAGCCAATCGTACCCTTTCAAAAGCTGCTCTTTCCCACCCGGACTCGCTTCAGCTTCTTCTCGTACGTGGGCTTGCGGAAAAAGCAGAAAACAGAATGGCGGAGGCGGCTTCCTCTTTTGCTCAAGTCGAACGGCTCGCACAAGGGAAGCCCGACATACTCGATGCAGGTTTTTATTTTGAATATGGCGCAGCCTGCGAGCAGTCGGGTCAACCCAAACGATCTGAGGCAGCGCTTCAACGAGCACTACGCATCAATCCAGCCCATCACCAATCTCTGAACTACCTAGGGTATATGTGGGCAGAAAGGGGAAAGAATCTCCCCGAGGCCTTGCAAATGATTGAAAAGGCTCTTGCCCTAAGCCCAGCCAATCCAGCCTATTTGGATAGCCAAGCTTGGGCGCTCTTTCGCCTTGGAAATCCTTCAGCCGCTCGCCCCCTTCTCGAGGAGGCGCTACGTCAGGTTCCCGATGATCCGACCCTACTTGAGCACTTCGGAGACGTCGCGAGTCGTCTTGGACAAACCAATCAAGCAGCCGATGCCTATCAAAAAGCAATTCTTCGCGGAGGACCTACCGTCACGCTTCAAGATAAAATCAAAACACAAACAAAAAACCGCTAAGCAAGATGTATGCATAGATCGATGCAAAACGACCCGCTTATATCAAGACTAGCGTGTCCTACGATTTGCTAACACGAGTTGGGTCCCCGCCCCATGCTGCCACTTTGGCTTTTCCAGCCATCTCCTCAGCCTCCTGAATTCTTCCGGCTCTCCATAAGCAAGGGACAGACTAGTGTAGGCCAGCTGGTCTTTCGGCTTTAAAACTACCAGTTTTTCAAGTGATCGGATCGCCTCCTCCAACTCCCCCAACTTCACTAAAGCCATTCCCAGCGCTTGCCACGCCTCCGAATTAGACGGGTCAATCTCTGTAGCCATCCGATAAAGAGCCGCCGCCTCACTCATTTCACCCATTGCTAAAGCCATATGCGCCGCCTCCATCTTCTCCTCGGATAGTGAGTTCATGTAGCTTTAAGAATCGCACGTAGTACGCCCTGTGCCGAGGGCTCAGTCGCGATAGCTTTCACCCGCCATCCGACACTTCTTGCCGCACGTGCCGTAGCAGGTCCAATCGCAACAACCTGAGGATCACAAAATCCCTTCGGAATTACTTTTCGAAATCGAATGGCGGCACTTCCACTGGCAAATACAACCCAGTCCGCCCCCTTACGGCGCAAGGACTCTTGAACAGGACGAGGGATAGACCGATTGGCTGTATTTCGATAAATAACTAGTCGGTCAGCCTGAATCCCCTTTTTCCGTAATCTTTGAACGAACGAATCATCCCCTCCGCTGCTAGTAAGATGAAGCACCCTGCCAACTGCCCATTTTGGCCATCCTTCGGCTAGCTCACGGGATCCTGGTCCCCGCCCAATCCAATCAGCTTCAATTCCTATTGCAGCCAGTATCTTGGCACTCATTTTGCCCACCGCGGCAAACTTACATCCACCCATCAATCTCCAATCACCAACAATTGACGGAAATAAACGCACTGCAGCTGCGCTGGTGAACACCACCCAATTGGCTCTGCGAATTTTTGCACGCCAACTCAATTGAGGAGGAATCGCGTCGATCGAGCTCATAGGAATCTCCCAAACTTCGGCCCCATGCTCCTCCAGCGCCTCTCGCCACCCCTGTCCCAGAACCTCGCTACCCGTAAGCACGATCCGCTTTCCTGCTAATTTACCCTTCCCCCACCAATCGAGTTTCTTTCGTAAACCGATGACATCTCCCACCACGACCACAGCAGGCGGCTGAATGTGGGACTTCTTTGCCAAGGCAGCTAGATTCTTTACCGTTCCAGTCACAACTTTCTGAAAAGGAGTAGTCCCTTCTTGAATGATCGCCGCTGGGGTTCGACTGGAAAACCCCCTCTCGCGTGCAGCTTGTAGAAAATCCCCAAGACCTTCTACCGACATATAGCCGACTAACGTTTTTCCATGAACGGACCCCTCGGCCCGACTTCCAATTCGAAAGGATAGTTCCGTACTAACTCCACGATGTGTCACGGGGATGCCCGCATAGGCAGGCGCAGCGATTCCCGCGGTCACCCCTGAAACAACCTCGAAGGGTATTTTAGCTTTCCAAAGAGCTTCCGCCTCTTCTCCGCCCCTTCCAAAGACAAAAGGGTCACCACCCTTGCATCTTGCAACCCTCATTCCTTTTTTTGCGTATCGAATTAGAATTTGATGAATCTGCCCCTGCTCCATCCGCCTTCCACGAGGTGTTTTACCCGCATCGATCCACAACACGCCGGGCCGCGCAGCAAGCAGGATCCCAGGGTTAACCAGACGATCATACAAAATCACATCTGCCTTGGCTAAAACCTCTCTGCCTTTTCTTGTAAGAAGACCTGGATCACCGGGCCCCGCCCCTACAAGCCAGACCTTTCCTGCCCTACTCACGTCGCATCTCCTCGACTAATCGTGCCCCAATCAGCTCTGCCTCCGACGCAGGTCCTTCATTCGAAGCTTTTTGAGCCCGATCGAAGCGATTCTTTACGCCTGCACGCAGATGCAAGGTTCCGTTGGGTTGTATTTGTGCGAAAGCTCCTAACGATTCGGAGCACCCTCCACCCCAAGCATGAAGAAAGCTTTTCTCAGCACTTACGCACAGCCGAACTGCGGGGTCATCAATCTGGGTAAGCAGTTTTAATATTTCTGAATCATCTCTCCGGCACTGCACGGCAATCGCAGCTTGCCCGGGGGCTGGGATCATCCAATTTACGTCCAACCTCTCCATAGCGAGCCCGTCCGCCAGACCTCCAAGTCGATCAATCCCTGCACACGCAAGAAGGACCCCTTGCCAATCTTTCTCCAAAAGGCAACGCTCCATCCTGCGATCCACATTTCCGCGTATCGTTCGAAAACGACTTTCAGGCTTCTTTTCACCCCAAAAGAGTCTTCTTCGCGGACTCTCGGTACCAACCCATCCATCCGATCCTGAAGGATGATCTTCACTCTTACGAAATACCCATGCATCTCTGGGGTCTGCACGCTCAGGATAAGCCCCAACGACGAGTGATTCAGGAATACGGGTGGGCAAGTCTTTAGCGCTGTGAACTGCCATTTGAATTTCACCTTTCAGCAATCTCTTTTCTAACTCAGAGCTAAATTCACCAACCTCATTGGCAATCTCATCCCCAAATTCTGATCTCTCGTCTCCTGACGTTCGTATGACTACGAGCTCAACCCCAATACCAGGACTTCTCGCTCGAATCTTCTCCGCAACTCTCCTCGCCTGTTCAAGCGCTAAACGACTTCCACGTGAACCTACCCGTAACCTCATCCTCCCGTTACCTGAAATCCTTCAACCCCACTGATCCTGCCTAATGCAAAAGAAGCCTCATGTTTCCTCAGAATCTCCTCCGCGCGATGAATAGCCAACAACGACTCAGGCTGAATCTCGCTACGTCTCGCTAACCCTTCCAAATCCACCCACANACTATCCGGAAAAACTCTTTGCAGGGCTGTTAGGGTTCTTGGAACTCCTAGATCAAGCAGTAGATCAGGACCTTTTCCNCTATGCCCTTCCCACAAAAGCTCGCCACCCGCCAAAGCAGAGACCACNACGGACGATAGCTTTACCGCCTTCTCCCATTCAGCCCACGGGACAACNTGTGCGCCAAGATCAGTGGCCAGACTCATCGCACGTTCTGTTGACCTCGAAGAAATCCGGATGGNNTGATTCGAAAGGCTCTTTACGGCAAATCCAAAACTTCGGGCTGTTAGGCCAGAGCCAAGTAAAAGGAGCGGCCCCCTCTCTTTTTCAGAAAGAATTTCATGCATCGCCTCGGCGGCTAATTTCCCGACCGATGCATCCCCCTTCCCGAAGCCCGCCTCCGCTCGTGCCGCCCGTGCTGCTCGTAGTCCCGATTGAAAAAGTGCGTGCATNGCTTTNCCNGTACCACCTGCCTCACGGGANGACGCATAGGCTTGNCGTACCTGACCAAGAATCTCGTTTTCCCCAACGACCATGGAGCGCAAACCTGTCGCCACTTCTGCAAGGTGCCGCCAACAGCTAATGCCTTCGTGCAGATAAACACCGCGAGCCTCTTGCCAAGCCCGACCCAGCTCCTCTGGCATGGATTTGGCTAGATCAGCAATAATACTCGGACCCCTCTTCTCAGATCGACCGTAGATTTCTACCCGATTGCAGGTGCTTAAGAAAACAACCTCAGCTGCACCTTCGTGCTCAATGAGATGAGGAATCCAACGCTCGCCTGCGGAGGAGGCCAGCAATTCGCGCACATTCAGTGGAGTCGCATGATGATCGACTCCCACACAAAAGATTCCATCCACCATACTCATCCTTTTCGCAGAAGAATTCGGGACTTTTTGGGAGCTGCGTCTGGTGGGGTTGGCACGGGCCGACCTAAGAGTTTGGTGATTTCGAGCTGAAGAGCTTGGGGGGACTTTGAATCCATATCTGACCATACCACATCTCCTTCTTTACCAAAGATTGTGACCTTCATTTTGGTGTCATCAACGCCCCAACCAAGAGCATCAGTCGCCTTTCCTGTGAAATCAGCGATTCCACATAAATCACCCCTCGGATTCTTGATATTCTGATTAGCTCGATACCAGGGAATCAACCGCTCCGCCTCCTCATCCAAATCAGCCTTCATCTTGCCTGTCGTCCAACCCTTAAACAGAGTCCCAATCGATTTGCGTAAATCCACTACAACAATCACCCGAAAGGCCTCACGGCCCTGCCATCCGTAAATAGAGCGCCCAAATTCCCTAGTTTGATCTGCAAGTGGCTGGCTGCTTGCCAGAATGACAGTCACATTTCCTGGTGGATTCAGAGAAACTGTTTTTCCATCACAATTGACAAAGCCTGAAAGCTCCCCAGCCACCGCAGAAGCAGTCAGGGCTAGGAAGAAGCAAAACCTCTTCACTCCACCTCCAATAGCAAACCCGAAAGATAGCGACTCTCAGGAAAACTTGGATCAACAGGATGATCTTTCGACTGGGTTAAAATAGAGCAAACTTTCAGCCCTCTACCCTCTTCCTTTGCCAAAGTATTCACCATACCTGTTAAATCCTCACTCCCGATTCGGTGCGAGCAAGAAAAAGTCGCAAGCCGCCCTAAAGGAGCCAAAACCCGCAAGACTTGCCGGTGAAGTTCTCCAAGAAAACGAAGGCTCGCGGCCCTACTCTCCCGACTTTTTCCCAATCCAGGGGGATCTAAAATAACCAAACCATACTCCCCCTTTCGACTTGTCCGTAAAAATCGTGCTGCATCTTCTTGAGCCCACCGAATCTTGAGGTTGTTCTGTTGGGAGGCTGCTCGCGCCAGAAGAAGGGAGGACTCGGATCGGTCGACCCCTGTAACCTCCAGTGCACCAGCAGAAGCACATCTTAAAGCAAATCCACCATTGTGACAAAAGAGGTCGAGTACTTTTCGCCCCTTTGCTTCCCCCGCAATCACTTGATAGTTCTCTTGTTGATCCAGATAGGTTCCCGTTTTTTGCCCATTTCGTATGTCAACAGGAACACTCANNCCAGCGATTTCAACAAGGACAGGCGACTCGGGCACTTCGCCGATTGCCTNNCNTGGNAGACTCTCCAACCCCTCAAGCTTGCGTCCAGAGGCGTCTCTCCGAATCCAGATTCCTTTGGGTTGAACCAGTTGAATCAGTGCCTTTTGAATNATTTCCCATGAATCCTCAACACCTCGCGTCGTAATTTGCACGGTGAGATATTCTCCGTACTGATCCACCACAAGACCGGGAATTCCATCCGATTCAGACCAGAACAACCTTCGAGATGCCATGCGCTCTCTGCTTTGGATGGCTTGAGACAAGGTCGCGTCCACCCAAGACTTATCGAATCCGCCAATATCCTTTCGAAACCGTCTCCAACCAATCCTGGAAGTTGAGGAGGTAAAGCCCGTTCCTAACAGCTCACCACTCCCCCCATAGGCTACCGCGATCCCATCCTTCGGGGTACTACCTTGAAAATCGATCTCCTCGGAAAGAATCCATGGGTGCCCAACAGCAGCTTTTGATCGAACGCCAGGCTTAAGCCGAAGCGTGTCTCCAGCCCAGGAGGTCAACCTCGCAGATCAGCCACTTGGGTTTGGCTGATTTCAGGATACTCGTAAACATCACCCTTATAATTTTTCAGAATTACGCGATCGTCCGCCATCCCCACGATATATCCAGGCCCGATCGGAATCTTTCCCCCGCCACCTGGCCCATCTACCACATAGGTGGGAACTGCGTACCCAGTCGTATACCCACGTAGCTGCTCCATAATTTCCTGACCCTCCCGAATGGTCGTTCGCAAATGAGCCGATCCAGTAATTAGATCACACTGATACAGGTAATAGGGGCGCACCCGGCAAAGGAGTAACTTATGAAAAAGATCTTTCAATATTTCCGAGCGATCATTCACTCCCTTCAAAAGAACGCTCTGATTTCCCAGCGGGATTCCTGCATCCGCTAGTCGCCCCAAAGCTTCTCGCACTTCATGGCTCAGCTCCTTGGGATGGTTCGAGTGGACACTTATCCAAAGAGGATGATGTTGCTTGAGCATTGAAACCAGCTCAGGGGTAATTCGTTGAGGTAAGAAAATTGGGATCCTCGTCCCGATTCTGATAAATTCAATACTCGGGATGCTCCTCAAGCGGGTCAGAATCGCTTTGAGCTTTGCATCCGAAAGAAGAAGTGGATCCCCGCCAGAAAGAAGGACATCCCGAACCTCGGGATGATTTTCCAAATAACGAAAAGCCCCCTCAAGATCGACCGTAAGCTCCTGCTCCCCAGCCCCACTGACGACGCGACTCCGGGTGCAGTACCGGCAGTAGGACGCACACCGATCGGTAACAAGCAGAAGAACGCGATCTGGATACCGGTGCACTAGACCAGGAACCGGCATGTGCGAATCCTCCCCGCAAGGGTCCACCATTTCATCGGGGGCACGGCTAGCCTCTTCAATTCGAGGTACAACTTGGCGTCGTATGGGGCAGTCAGGATCTTTAGGGTCAATGAGGCTAAAGAAATGAGGAGTAATTCCTAAGGCCAGCTTCTTCCCGGCTAAAATTGTGCCAGCCCGCTCCTCACCACTTAATGGCAGCCGCTTCTCCAGCTGCTCTAACGTCTGAATTCGGTTCCGCAACTGCCACGACCAGTCGTTCCAGTCCGATGGAAGAACAGAGCCCCAGCTCTCTGACGGAACGCGTTGAAACTCTTTGGCTTTCAAGGGTAAGATGAAAAATTACCCCACAAATCAACCCGCGCCACCTTAAATATTAAGGTTAAGATACCCTTCGTTTCATCAGATCCACCAATCGATCTTTTACAAGTCCAAGTGCTTGAGCCCCCTCGTCACCTTTTTCTCGGCTCCTTACCGCCACCTGGCCCGCTTCCGCTTCGCGGTTCCCACAAACAAGAAGGAAAGGAACTTTTTCTAACTGCCCGCGCCGGATTTGCCCGCCCAGTTTATCCCCCTTCTTATCTACGGATACTCTCAACCCTGCGGCTCGAAACTCTTCCGCACACTTCTCCGCATAGGCCACCATCTGATCGTTGACAGGGAG
>JGI25926J51410_1000107_pt1 | contig 11189 bp, 7 predicted proteins | sample LauGreFBDMM110SN_2_FD_51410 | JGI IMG/M metagenome (IMG submission 51410) | reverse complement strand
TTGTTGCAGCAGCAGATTTTTCATGACGACCGGGAGTCGCATACAAGGTGCGGTTTGAAATTCCAAGAATCCACTTCTCGTCAATATCTGTGAAGTGCCAGTTCACGCATAGTGAAACTCCACCGAGTTCCTCTGACTTCACTCGTACTGACAGCGAATCAAAGAGTTGCTCAATTGTTAATGCGAACAACAGTCCTCTATTGCGAACTGGCATTGGAGTCGGTGTTGGTGGCCCTTGACGTAGTTCTTGTGCACCCATTAGGTATGCGTTTCGGAATGTTGATGACTCTGCTTGGTATCCAAGTTGTTCAAGCGCATCGGCCTGCAAATTTCGCGCGGATGTATTGGTCGGGTCCGCAAACACCAAGTGGTTCACAAGCTCTGCGACCCAGCGATAATCGCCGTCATTGAATGCCTTCTGCGCATTTGCAATCAGTGCATCTGCACCGCCGGCAAGTTCCACATATCGTTTGCCCACTTCGGTGGGTGGCAATTTGTTGAGGTTTGCGGGGTTGCCGTCATACCAACTGAGGTAACGCTGATACACCGCTTTGGAGTTATGTACCAAGTCTCCGTAATAACCACTGGTGTGGTCATTGGCCTTGAATTCATCTGGCAATACGAGAGTTGCTGCAATCTCCAACGGTGTGAACCCTTGGTTTGCCAAACGCATTGTCTGGTCATGAATCCACTTGTACAAGTCGCGTTGTTGAATTAGGAACTCATGAAGATCTTCATTTCCCCAACGCGGCCAGTTGTGCGATGTAAAAAGAATCTTGGTATCTGCAGCAAACATCTCAATTGCCTCATCGATATATTTCGACCACTTCAACGAGTTACGAACAAGCGCACCGCGAATTGGTACCAAGTTGTGCATTGTGTGTGAGCAGTTCTCCGCCATGCACAACCAACCCTGATCAGGAAAGAAGAAGTTCATCTCAGCAGGTGCTTCGGTCTCCGGTGTCAACTGGAAGATGATGCGAACACCATCGACAACCAATTCTTCACCCGTGAACGTGATGTCTTCAGTTGGCGCAATTAACCCTGGAGGCCCAAGTGGAACTGAGTTACCAAGTCCGCAGTCAACATGGCCTGTTGGTCCTGCTGGTAGCTGTGGGCCAAATTGATAGGCGGAGCGTCGACCCATGGCAGGACCAGCAATGACATTTTCGCCGACTGTCTCATGAAGGAACCCGACAGGGGCGATGACGCGACATTTTCCGGCATTAACTTCGGCTTGTGAGGTGACCCCAAGAACTCCGCCGAAATGGTCGGCGTGTGAATGCGTGTAGATCACGGCGGTGATGGGGCGATGGCCGAGTTGAGCCGTGATGAGCTCGTAACTGGCGCGGGCTGTTGCCTCGGTTGTCAATGGGTCAATAACGACCCAGCCTTCTGTTCCTTTAATAAAGGTGATGTTCGATAAGTCATAGCCGCGTACTTGCCACACTCCGTCGGCAACTTCAAAGAGTCCGTGTTGAGCATTGAGTTGGGCGTGGCGCCACAAGCTGGGGTTCACAGTTTCTGGGGCTGGGCCACCAGCGCGTATGAAGTCGTACCTATTTACATCGACCACCATGCGACCGGCGGCATCGGTAATGCGGCCCGTGGGAAGGGAAGCGATGAAGCCACGCTTGGCGCGATCGAAGTCACCCGCATCTGACGGTGGGGTGACGGAGGAGTTCTTGGCCTTGGTATGGACGGAGGCTGTTTTCGGTTGCTCGTTGTTTGACATGAGGACCTTTCGAAGGTGCCTAACAACATTAGTGGTCATTGGCGTGACCTNATTAATGAGGGGGCACCGACCCTGTGCCCTCCGCCTCAGGAGATTTAGCCCATTGGGAACTAAGGTCGTACCATGCCCCNCGCCGGGGACCTACGTAGGAGGACATCATGCCAAAGTCAGGAATGCACACAGGAAACGAGACCGACTCAGAATTGAACTTTGCAATGTCTGCAAAGGCACTGCCTTTGTTTAACGCTGTGAGGAAGTTCATTGCCGAAGAAGTCGAGCCAATGGCCGCGAAGTTTTACGCCCTAGGCGAAAACAGAGATGATCGCTGGCAGTACGCGCCTGGTCAACTTGAATTGCTTGAAGGCGTTAAGTCAAAAGCTAAGGCACAAGGGTTGTGGAACTTTTTCTTGCCAAACGCAGAAACAGGCGAGGGCCTTTCCAACCTTGACTATGCATACATCGCAGTTGAATTAGGTCGGAGTCCGCTTGCATCAGAGAGCTTGAACTGTTCAGCTCCTGACACCGGAAATATGGAAGTTCTTGAGCGCGTTGGAACACCAGCACAGAAAGAAAAGTGGTTGACGCCGCTTCTTAATGGCGAGATTCGTTCTGCATATGTCATGACCGAGCCAGATGTTGCTTCGTCTGATGCAAAGAACCTTCAGTGTCGCGCAGAGCTTGATGGCGAAGAGTGGGTCATCACTGGTGACAAGTACTACGCATCAGGTGCAGGCGACCCACGTTGCAAGATTTTCATCGTGATGTTGCTGACTAGCCCTGATGGCCCTCCGAGCCGCAAGCACTCGCAAATTCTTGTTCCGAAAGACACCCCAGGTGTTGAAATTGTTGGGCCAATGGAAGTGTTCGGCGAAGACGATGCACCTCATGGTCACATGCACATTCGTTTCAACAGTGTGCGCGTGCCAAAAGAAAACATTTTGCAAGGCGAAGGAAAGGGATTTGAAATTTCACAAGTTCGTCTCGGACCTGGTCGTATTCACCACTGCATGCGCTCAATCGGTGCAGCTGAGCGTGCACTTGAATTGATGATTCGTCGTGGACTTACTCGTGAAGCATTTGGAAAGCCAATTGTTCGTTTGGGTAAGAATCCAGAAGTCATTGCAAAGGCTCGTATCGAGATTGAGGCATGTCGTCTCATGGTTCTTCGTGCTGCAAAGGCGATGGACACAATGGGTAATGCCGAAGCTCGTATTTGGGTCAGCGCCGTCAAGGCCATGGTGCCTATTCGTGTGTGCGCCATCATCGATGAAGCAATTCAGATGCACGGTGCAACTGGTGTTTCTCAGTGGTCTCCGTTGTCTCGTATGTACGCAAGTCAGCGCACATTGCGTTTGGCTGACGGTCCGGACGAAGTGCATTGGAATGTTGTGGCTCGCTCAGAGATCAACCGCTACGAAGGCGAAGAATCTCCTGGAAAGCCAGAGACATACCGCGGTATGTTCAGCGGACCATCCTGATTCCTTAATCGTCGATGAAGTTTTCGATTTGGCCTAATAGTGAACGTCCGTGGACTGAAGTTCGTGACCTTGCTACTGAAATAGAAAACATGGGCTGGGATGGCCTGTGGTACGCAGACCATTACATGCCGAACACTCCTGCTGGTGAAACTATCGGTGGTGACATGCATGAGTGTTTCAGTATTCTGTCAGCACTTGCCGTCACTACGTCACGTATTCGTCTCGGATCATTGGTTACCCCAACCACCATGAATCATCCAGCGTTGATCGCTAATCGTGCTGCCACGATTGATCGCATCAGCAATGGTCGTTTTGTTCTCGGTATGGGTGCTGGGTGGCAAATCAATGAGCACACAGCATTTGGCATAGAGCTCTTTGGAAACAAAGACCGCGTTGACAGATTTGCTGAAGCAATTGAAATCACGTCGCGCATGTTGTCAGAAGACCGTGTCTCGTTTGCTGGCAAACACTTCACAATCGTCGATGCTCCGTGTGAACCAAAGCCAGTGCAGTCACCATTGCCAATTCTTGTAGGAACTGGCGGGCCACGTATGTTGCGCCTCACCGCGCGTTTCGCTCAAGAGTGGAACACCTGGGGACCACCGGAAGGTGCCGGCGAAGTCATGCAAAAATTGCGTGAGGCCTGCGACAAAGAAGGTCGTGACATCAACACAATGCGTAAGTCAGTGCAGGCACTCTTTTTTGTAACTCCTGATGAAGCATCAGCTGAGAACTTGAAGACAAAAGTGCCGATGGAACGTTCCATTGTTGGTACCACTTCACAGATCGTTGATGCCATTGGTCAATACGTAGATCTGGGTTTTGATGAAGTGTGTGTTCCGGACTTCACATTGGGTGGCAGTGCTGCACAACGCCTTGATGCATACGGCTCAATCTGGGCCAATATCGCGTCACAATTTCAATAACTGATTGCCCGCTAGTCGGGCAGTGCAATCTCGATACTTGTGGGGTTCGTCGTTGTTGTTGATTGCGTCGGTCTCTTTTTTCCAGGTGTGAAATTTACAATGCTTGGCACATGTACCGGCACTGGTTCAACGTCTGCTGAAGTTGCAACAATTGCCCCTAATTCGTTAATTGCAAGTGTTACTTCAGTTGCCGGAGAATTCTCTGAGGCGGTGAGAGATGTGGAACTNATCTCAGAGCCGTTTTCACCCTTGATTGCTACTTCAATTGCGTTGTCTTTTATCTGACGAATCAGGAGAGTGTGTCCGCGAGGTAATTCTGTGCGCGAGAGTTGACCACCGGCAGCAATGCTGAGCCTGGCTGAATTTTCTGTTGGTGCCGATACCGAAGTGGAATCAGAGCGGACTGCTATCAGTGTTGAGTTCTTTGATGATGAACCAACAACCGTGTGGGCTAAGTCCCCAGAGACCTGAATGTGTGCCATCTGTGGGCGTTGTATTGCCACCACCACATCGGCTGCCGGAATGACCGATGATCCTCGACGCACTTCAATATCAAAATCGGTGACGGTGTTCGGAATATGAATAGTGACAAGACTGCCACCCAGACCCTTACTGATGTCGTAGGTCGAACCGGAAATTGTGTTGATCACCGAATCTGGTGTGGCTTCAATACGTTTTCCATCACGACTTGTAATGAATGTGTAGCCGGCGGCGGCAGGGTCACGCGATGCAATTGTGAGCACAGTNTCCGTTGCAGNAGTAGAGGTTGCACAGAAGGCACATTTAAATGGTCCCTTACGAGACGACATGGGTGTGAGTTCTAAGGTTCCTATCGTGCCGTTCCAATCAATGTTGCTTCCATCTGGTTGTGCGCGTGCGGCTGCATATGTCCACGAGTTTGTAGTTCCGTTAACCACTATCTCTTTACGCACGCCGGGAAAATTGTTGTCATAGACGTGAATGATGAAGTCATTTTCACGATGTGTCACTGCAAACGGAGTAACTGAATGTCCTGAAGATCCGAAATACAACCCAACGGTGTACCCAACGCCATTGGCTAAGCCCTGAATAAGGTCATCAACTAATTGCAATGGTGATTTAGAACGAGAGGTTGCAGCTCGGTCAGATACTTCAGTAAGAAATTGTGTGGCCCACCAATAAACAATTGTGGAATCAAGTAATTGATTTCCGCGCTGTAAATCAGCTACGCGTGTCGCAGTGGAAACGAATGTAGTCGGGTCATCAAGTTTCAGAAGAAATCGAGTACTTAGTGTTGCTAACCCTTCGCACCGTCCGCCAGCAAGAGCGTTGTTCCATTCTTCAAGCTTCTGCACAGTTGTTGGCCGCATCACACATTCGGTGGATGGCCCGTCGATGCAGACCGCGCTGTGGCCAAATAAATCGACAAGAGTTTGAATGGTGACGTTGGCATCAGCCGCTGTAGATCGTCCCCAATTAGAAAATGAGAAATCGTCAGCCTTGATTCTGAAGCCATTATCGATACACATTTTTCCTTCACCGAGTTCGGGGGCATCCAAGTCTGTGCAGTGCGATGTGATTTGAGAAACGAGCGTGGCAGTAGTTGAGGTATTAGTCGGGGATTTCGCTGTGAATGTGGCACATGCAGAAAGAAAAACTACGGCAATCGGTATCCCGAGAAAATAGGGTCTGTTTCTCACTATTAGAAACTTACGGAATGAACCGCGATGTGGGAATATCTAAGAGGAGAAATAATGTCAAATACTCACTCGAATGTCGCCAAATCATCTGAATCAGCTCCGATACTTACTGTTGTCCTTGTCGGAATAGCTGCCGGTTTCTTATCTGGCATGTTTGGTGTCGGTGGGGGAATCCTTATTGTGCCTGGTTTGGTGCTGGTTGCAAAAATGGATCAGCGCATCGCTCACGGAACTTCGTTAGCAGCGGTGCTGCCCATCTCGGCCGCATCATTGGTGTCGTATTGGAGTCATGACCACGTTGATGTTCGTGTTGGCTTGTGTCTTGCAGCCGGCGCGCTTGTTGGCGCTGTGCTTGGTACAAAATTGCTGAACATTTTGCCGCACCGAGTTTTGGCGATTGCCTTTGCCGGCATTCTTCTCGTCACGGCAATACGGTTATTTCTTCCTATCGAGTCTGGAATTCGCGGAGTCCTAACAATTGGCAACATTGTCGCCTTGATTGCAATTGGTGTTGCGACTGGAATTCTTGCTGGACTGCTCGGGGTAGGTGGGGGCATCATCATGGTGCCGGCGATGATGATGTTGTTGCAATTGCCAGCAGCCCTGGCCAAGGGAACATCAGTCCTCGTCATTATCCCCACGTCGCTCATGGGCACGTATCGAAATCGTACGAAGAAGAATGTGGACTTACGCGCGGCCGCCACGGTCGGGCTGTCGGGAATTCCATCTGCGATAGTCGGCGGATGGATCTCGTCGCGAATGTCTGACACCGTCTCGAATGTGCTGTTTGCCTCATTGTTGGTAGTAGTGGCGACACGACTGGTTCTGCAGATTCGGTCTGATGACAAGGCCGGGATCGTTCACTAAAGGCTTGGTGAAGTCGGCGAGTACTATTTCCTCATGGGAAAATCTCGTCTTGAAGGCAAAGTCGCACTTATCACTGGTGGCGCACGTGGAATGGGTGCGTCTGAAGCGCAACTCTTTATCGATGAAGGAGCTCGAGTCGTCATTAGTGACGTGCTTGACTCGGTTGGTCAAGAGACCGCAAAGCGCCTCTCACCCGATGGTTCGAAATGTGTTTTCCTGCATCACGACGTAACCAGCGAAGATGACTGGAATGCAGTTGTTGCATCCGTACTCGAAACATTTGGNCAGATTGACATTCTTGTCAACAACGCCGGAATCTTTGAACGTGGTTCAGTACTTGACACAACGCTTCCTGCATTTACTCGGACAATGGACATCAATGTCACTGGCGTGTTCCTCGGTATGAAATCAGTTGCTCCACACATGGTGAATCGCGGCAAGGGAAGCATTGTCAATATTTCGTCAGTTGCTGGCCTCAACGGCACACCTGGCTTTCTTGCGTACGGTGCAAGCAAGTGGGCCGTGCGCGGTATGACAAAAGGTGTCGCAAAAGAATTGGCGCCGTTTGGTGTCCGTGTGAACTCCATTCATCCCGGAATCATTGATACTCCAATGTTGCAAACGTTTGATGATGCTGGCGAAGGTGTTCGCGAAGCCGTGCGTACACGTATCCCGCTTGGCTACGAAGCTGAACCCATTCATGTTGCTCGTCTTGCGCTGTATCTCGGCAGCGATGACAGCGCGTACTCCACCGGATCAGAGTTTATTGTTGACGGTGGTTGGTCAGCATGAGCATTCTCGGTACCCGGGTTGTTCGTATTGAAGACCCTCGATTTCTCACTGGTGAGGGAACGTACATCGCAAACTTGCCAATGCCAGGCGCATTGCACCTCACATTTGTTCGTTCATCAATGGCACATGCCCGCTTAATTGGCATTGATGCTTCCGAGGCATTGTCAATGCCAGGTATTCGTGCCGTATGGACTGCAGCNGACATTGACATCGCGCCAGCTGGTCCTGCGAACGGCATGATGAACAAGGCAATGTTGTTTCCCTATTTGGCGATCGACACAGTTCGCTATGTGGGCGACCTCGTAGCAATTGTTGTCAGCGAAGATACAGCTTCCGGTGTTGATGCCGCTGAGACAGTGATTGTTGACTACGAACCGCTTGAAGCGGTTCTTGATATGGACGACTCATTTTCTAACCGAGTGTTGCTGCATCCTGATGCTGAGACCAATGTGGTTTTAACATTTGCTGCACGCAGCAACGACGATATTTTTGCTGATTGCGAAGTTGTCGTTGATTTGGTGATTGAAAACCAGCGGGTTGCTCCGGCACCAATGGAAGTGCGCTCATGCGTCTCCACTTGGGATGGCACACGTTTGACGCAGTGGGCGTGTAGTCAAGGTGCGCATGGCGCCCGCGATGGTTTGGCTGAAGTATTCGGTTTAGAGAAGTCACAAGTTCGTGTCATTACGCCAGACGTTGGTGGCGGATTTGGTGCAAAATCGGGTGTCTACCCGGAAGAAATTCTTGTGGGTTGGGCAACACGCAAACTTGGAGTGCCAGTTCGTTGGACCGAATCTCGTACTGAGAACATGTTGGCCATGGGCCATGGTCGTGCGCAACGTCAACGTACTCGTATGGGTGGCACACGCGATGGTCGTATCACTGCGTACCGTCTTGATCTTCTACAAGATGCAGGTGCGTATGCACGTGCCGGTGCAGTACTGCCGTACATGACTCGCATGATGGCTGGCGGCGTATATGACATCGCCAATGTGCAGTTTGAATCAAACTCTGTTGTCACAAATACGACGCCAACGGTTGCATATCGTGGCGCTGGTCGTCCTGAGGCAACCGCAGCAATTGAGCGCACTCTTGATGAATTTGCACGTGTCTGTGGCATTGACCCAGCCGAGGTACGTCGTCGTAACTACATCGCTCCGTCAGACTTTCCGTTGACAACGTCTATGGGTGCCAAGTATGACTCTGGCGAATACGCAGCGGCACTTGAGCTTGCGCTAAATGCTGCTGGCTACGACCAATTGCTTGTGGAACAAAAGAAGCGCCGCGACAGTAATGACCCTGTGCAAATTGGTATTGGTATCGCATCGTATGTAGAGACCACAAACCCAATGGGTTCGGGCGACTACGGCTCGGTGGAAATCAAAGCTGATGGTGGAGCCATTGTGCGTACTGGCTCAAGTTCACACGGTCAAGGTCATCACACTGCATGGGCCATGATCGTTTCGCAAACAACTGGTATTCCGATGGACAAGATTGAGTTCCGTTTCGGAGACACAGACGATGTTGATCGCGGTGGCGGAACCGGTGGTTCACGCTCACTACAAGTTGGTGGAAGTGCAGCGAAATTAGCTGCTGAATCAGTGATTGAAAAAGCGCGTCAGCGAGCTGCTGATTTGTTGGAAGCAGCGGTTGAAGATGTTGTCATCGACACGGTGCGTGGAGCATTCCACGTCAAGGGCTCACCAACGCCAGCGCGTACATGGGCAGAACTCATGATCGAAATTGATGCACCACTGGAAGCAGAAGTGGACTATGTACCTGAGGGCGCAACATTCCCATTTGGCACGCATGTGTGTGTTGTTGAAGTAGATGTAGAAACTGGTGCAGTTGTTGTTGCACGACACATTGCGTGTGATGACGCGGGAACAATTATCAATCCACTGTTGGTCGATGGTCAAGTTCACGGCGGAATCGCCCAAGGTGTGGCACAAGCACTTCTTGAAGTTATTGCGTATGACCCAGATGGCAACCCCATCACATCAAACCTCGCTGACTACGGGTTCATCTCCGCTGCTGAATTACCAAGTTTTGAACGCGTTCCGATGGAAACACCAACACCGCGTAATCCGTTGGGTGCAAAGGGAATTGGTGAAGCAGGAACTATCGGATCAACGCCTGCTGTTCATAACGCCGTCATAAATGCTGTAAGCCACTTAGGTGTCACGCATGTTGATATGCCGTGCACATCGTTCAACGTGTGGACAGCAATTCAAGCAGTGCGTTAATTACGCATCTGCAGTGATGTCACTGCCTGTCATTTGCAGACTGTCTTTTGCTAACCATGAGCCAATCGCAATGAACAACAACATTGCGCCCGCACACCACACGAACGTTGCTCTTCCAATGATCCCGTATGCGGTTCCAGCTAATACAGCTGCAATTCCACCTGTCAAAGTTTGAAGACCACCGAATAAACCTTGAGCCGAGGCAAGACGTTCACGCGGGGCGACCAAAGCAACGGCTGCTGATCCGCCCGTCACGGTAAGTCCGTCAACGATTCCATGAATGATTCCGATGGCAAGCATTGGGTACGGCGACCACAATGTTCCGTACAGCACGAGACATACAGCTCCAATAGATAGTCCCACCATGCTTGCTTTGAATGGTCCGAACTTCTGGGTGAGTCGGCCACCACGAGGCGCTAAAAAAATCATGGGAAATGCAAACAAACTGATGCCGACGTTTGCTACCCATGTGGGTGCCTTCATGTCATCCATCATCACTGACCACACTGCGTCGAATGTACCGATCATTGCGAAGAGCGCAAGGCCGATAACAATTGCGCCTGCAAGTGGGCGAATACGCAACATGTCAAATGCCAACCGCTGCGTTGGTGCGTCCTCAATGCTTGCTTCTTGAAACTGCAAGTTGAACAAACCGAAGGCAACAGGAACGAGGAGGACTGCGACCATCAAGAATGGTGCAGCGATTCCAAGCGTGTCTGCAGTAAGAGCTGACACGATGGGTCCTACTGTAAAGCCGGCAACACTGGCGCTAACTATGAGGCCAAGGTTCTGTCCCATTCGCTCTGGATCAGAAAGAATGAGAATTCGTCGTAATGCCGGTTCGGAAATACCAACTCCGAAACCCGCGAGCAATCGTCCGATTATTAAAGGAAGAAATGCATGACCAAATGCCATGAATAAGGTTCCAAGAATTTCAAAAATGATGCCTGTCATCACAAGTTTCTTTGCGTGCCCCTTGTCGGCCTGTGGAGCAAACAGAATTTGTGACAGAAACCCAGTGATGAACCCAACTCCCACAATGAGGCCTAGTTGTGATTCTGTTATTCCATACTTGTCGCGGAAATCATCGAGCACCGTAAACATGACGCCGTATCCCATGCCGCCTAGGGCCGTGGTGGCTTGAAGAAGGTACAGAGTTCTTTTGCGCATGGCGAACTAATTCTGAAGAGACCTTTTTACGTGGTCAATCAAAACTGGCCATGTATTGCGTAGGCCTGGATGAAGATCAAAGAGGCCCACTTCGTCAACGGGCACCCATCGCAAGTCGTCTGATTCGGCGTTCGCTTCGTATGCGCCTGCATCAGTTGTGGTGTGGGCAATCACGGTGTCGTAGCGCCAGTTGCCGTGGTCATCGGAAAAGACCGCTTTGAAGTCAAGATGCTCCGGCTCGATTCCTGCTTCTTCGTGTGCCTCACGCGCAGCAGCAGTAACGGAGTCTTCATGGG
>JGI25926J51410_1000091_pt1 | contig 11756 bp, 10 predicted proteins | sample LauGreFBDMM110SN_2_FD_51410 | JGI IMG/M metagenome (IMG submission 51410) | reverse complement strand
CGCTTGAGCGCCAGTGCATTGGGCAATGCGCTCAAGAAGTGCCTCCCTCTTCGCTTAAAACCACGGTGTCCTGTACGGACACAGCCAGTCGCAGCAAAGCACCTGGCGACAGATTGGGGTGGTTCTGCAACTCGACTGAAGGCATTCGAACCTGAACTCCGATGTCGTTGGGAAGTTTCACCTCCAAAAGAGAGCTGTCACCTTGATAAACCACATGAACCAACTGACCTGAAAATTCATTGAACTCTNCGTTTAAATGTTCCTGAGCCCCAAGGACCCTCAGGCGCTCAGGGCGAAGCATGAGAAGTGCTGCACCATGACGCGAGTCCTTGTGAAGGGTCTTGAAAGAGAAATTTGAAAATCTGGCAATTCCGTTTTCAATATGCNCAGGCACAAAAGTAGATTCGCCAATGAACTCCGCAACAAATTTGTTCAGCGGTCTTTCGTAAATGGCACGGGGCGTATCCAACTGCATGATCTTGCCGAAATTAATCACNGCTATTCGATCGGACATGGTCAATGCTTCACGCTGATCATGCGTCACATAGACGGTTGTCATGCCTAATTTCTCATGCAACTGCCGCAATTCAATTTGCATGTGTTCGCGCAGTTGTTTGTCTAGCGCAGAGAGCGGTTCATCCATGAGCATGATGCGAGGCTCAAAGACCATGGCTCTGGCCAGCGCCACCCGTTGTTTTTGGCCGCCTGACAATTGGTCGATGCCGCGTTTTCCGTAGCCTCCCAAGCGCACCATTTCGAGAGATCGCTCGACTCGCTCTTGGGCTTCTTGCCCTTTTACGCCTCTTATTTTTAAAGGATAAGCCACATTCTCTGCCACAGTCATGTGGGGGAACAAGGCGTAATTTTGGAAGACCATGCCCACACCGCGTTGATGAGGCGGCACACAGACCATCTCTGCATCGCCAAACTTCACACTACCGCCATCCGGTCTTGTAAAGCCCGCCAATACCGTTAGAAGAGTGGTCTTGCCAGAGCCCGAGGGCCCTAGCAAGGTTAAAAACTCACCACTTTTAATTTCCAAATCAACATGATCTAACGCATAAGTTGAACCATATTGTTTGGTAATTTTTTCAATGGAAATTGGCAGAGATGCGTTTTTCACAGGCAATCTTAATAATTATTCAGTCAACATATTTTGATAAAGTTCTGAAGCCCGTGCTTCAAATTTGATGTACCAATTTGGATCTATTTGAAGCTGTTTACCAACGTTCTCTGGTGACGAAGGTAGTGTTCTTGCAACTGCCGCACTAATTTGGTCATATGCTTTTTTGTTTGTAGGTCCGTATGGAATCCGTTTAGTGAACTCTGCCTGGTACTGGGGCTTGGTAGCTTCAGCTAAAAACTTCATCGCTAAAGCTTTATTGGGGGCTCCCTTTGGAATAGCAAAACATTCAAAATCCCATAGAGCTTGATTAAAAGTAAAAGCTACTTTTCCGCCATCCTTGGCAACAGCGTCAAATCTTCCATTCCAACCAATGACCATGTCTACTTCACCATCCTTCATGAGTTGAGCGTGTTGTGCACCTGAAGCCCACCAGACAGCAATATGAGGCTTAAGTTCCTTTATTTTTTTAATTGCTCTTTCAATGCCTCCTGGCGCTGATAACACCTCATACACTTTGTTTGGTGGAACGCCATCGGCCATCAACGCCGGCTCAAGCATTCCTGCAACACCCTTGCGGTAAGACCTTTTGCCAGGGAATTTTTTGACATCCCAAAAATCAGCCCATGTCTGCGGGCCCTTTTCGCCATAAGTCTTGGTATTCCATGCAATGACAGTTGAGAAAACATCCGTTCCAACGCAGTGATCCGTATACATGCCAGGAATAAAATTTGAGACATCAATTTGTTTGTAATCTAGTGGTTCTAGCAAGCCCTCGCTGGCAGCCCTTGCAGCGCCACCAGCACCGCTGGTAATAATGTCCCAAGTGACTGACCCTGCTTTGACTTTGAGTCTTAAATCAGAGATGTTGGTCCATGTTTCTTCCTTGAAATTTAACCCAACGACCTTTGCTGAAGGTTGCCAAATAGTCTGGCTTTGGGCCTCCTGATAAGCACCTCCAAAAGATACGAGCGTTAGCTGAGCAGCCGCATTTCCAGTGGAAAAAATGGCTGCTAACAACGTACTCACCGATACTATTTTTTTTAAAATTTGCTTTCTCAACATTACAAGTCTCCCTTGATTAAAAAGTCATAAAAACCAACCAGAACCGAAATTTTTTAAACCACTACAGCTCAAATGTAGAAATTGATTGGCATCCTCCAAAGTGCCATTACAGAAACTCCACCATACCAATTTCAAAACACCTTCGCAAGCTTAAATTCGCGCCACCACACTTTTGGTCTTGCAATAACTCCCTACCGCCTCTAGCCCTTTCTCGCGACCAAAGCCAGAGTGTTTATTGCCACCAAAAGGGACCGCAATACCTCCCGCAAAATACTCGTTGACATAAACCTGACCGGCATCGATCTGCTGCGCCAATCGATGCGCTGCACTCAAGTCCTTGGTGAAAACCCCTGCTACCAAGCCAAACTCTGTGCCATTGGCCAAGTGAACTGCTTCTTCCATGTCGGCGAATGTTTGAATGCAAAGGACGGGGCCAAATATTTCCTGTTGCACCGCAGCATCAAGCAAGGGCACCCGGTCCAACAAAGTGGGTTCGTAAAACCAACCCAGCCCTGTATCGGGGTCGGTCGAAATCTGGCCACCGCAAAGCACCTGAATGCCTCGCGATTTGGCCGACTCAACATGGCCAGACACACGCTTTAATTGCAACTCAGAGTTGACTGGGCCCATGCCTGAATTTCTAAGGCCGTGTCCTAAGTGAATGGCTTTGGTTTTTTTCAAAACCTTTTCTATCAGCGCATCGTGAATTGAGTCATGTACCAGCAAGCGAGAACCCGCTGAACATATCTGACCTGCATTTTCAAAAATGCCTGCAATCACATTGTCCGCTGTGAGTTCTAAATCGCAATCAGCCAACGCCACAATGGGCGATTTTCCGCCCAATTCCAAAAGTACGTGTGTGATGTTGGACGCCGCCACACGCATCACATCGATGCCTGTGGTGACAGAGCCTGTAAACGTGATGTGATGAACGCCAGGGTGCTTCACCAAGGCCGCGCCAGCGGCCTGCCCCGTCCCTGTGATGACATTGAAAACACCTTTTGGCAAACCCGCTTCGATGCACAACTCAGCCAACATCAATGCGGTTAAGGGCGTTTGCTCTGCAGGTTTTGCAACCACTGTGCAGCCAGCAGACAGTGCTGGAGCAATTCCTCCTGGCTGCCGTTGAAAGTGGGTAATTCCAAGGAATGATGTGAGCCGTTACACCCAGGGGTTCATTCAATGTGTAAGCCACATAATCGGGTCCGAGTGGAATGCTGATGCCTTGGTATTTATCGGAAGCGCCCGCATAGTAATCAAAACAATTGGCCGCGCCCGCCACATCGCCCATCGCTTCATCTAAGCGTTTGCCTGAGTCCAAGGCTTCTACAAAAGAAAGTCTGTCTGAATTCTTTCGAATCAACTCAGCGATATTTCTTAATAGCTTCCCTCGCTGCGAGGGGGTGAAACGCGACCACTCGCCTTTCAGTGCTTTTTGAGAAGATAAAACGGCACGGTCTACGTCTTCAGCCTGACCCGCCGCAAATTCAGAAAAGACCCGACCTGTGCCAGGATCCCAAGTCGGCATCGATTGGCGACTTTCTGCCGCATGAAACACGCCATCCATGAAGAGGGCATGAGGCAATCCACTCACCTTGCCAGTAGCCAGATAATCACGAACACCTGTTGCCAAATCAAAGCTCATCTATTTAACCTCGCTCACCTGATAGGTCGCGCGGCTTAACCAATCGGGATTGATTTCAACACCCCAGCCTGGCCCCTCTGGCAATAAAATATGGCCTTCCTTTATTTTGTAGGGCGATTGCACAAACAAGCCTTCCTGCCATGGGTAGTAATCTTCACCCTCTATTGAAAATTCCAAATATTTTCCAGGATTGGGAATGGCGCAGAGCAAGTGCATGGTGAACAATGTGACCAAAGACCAATTGGCACTGTGGGGGGTGCAAGGAAGCCCTGCAGCATGTGCCATTTGTGCCACTTGCATGCTGCGAAGCATGCCGCCCATGTAACAAATATCGGGTTGAACAATGTCCACAACCTTTGACTCAATCATGTGCTTCCACATCGGCAAGTAGCAATCTTGCTCGCCGCCCGTCACATCCAAACTTAAAGCCTCTCGAACTTCACGCGTTTGATCCAGCTCCCAGTAGGGGCAAGGCTCTTCAAAATGCGCAACGCCATTGGCTTCTAAAATTCGGCCAACCTGGATAGCTCGTGCGGGCGAGTAACAGCTGTTGGCATCCACCATTAACTCAGCCTGGTCACCCAGTGCCTTTCGCAGGGTTGGAACGATTTCTTCAGTCCGCCCTTCCCACTCGTCTTGATCTCTGCCGTACTCGGCACCGACTCTGAATTTAAAAGCGGTAAAGCCGTCACGTTCTTGGAGTTCTTGCATCCTTCGCGCTTCATCTTTGGGCGTGATGTCTCGCTTCATGGAGGATGCATAGGCTCGCAGAGTTTTGGCATGCCCCCCCAACAACTCGCAAACAGGCTTGCCTTGCAACTTTCCTAGCAAATCCCAGACTGCAGTTTCTACGCCGCCCATGGCACGGTACATGTGAGAGCCTGGAAACTTGTGCTCTTTTTCAGGCACCAAGGCCATCAAGCCCGCCATGTCATGAATGTCATGCCCCAAGGCGTAGGGCGCCACCTGACGGTGCAAAATGAGAGCGCTAATGTCTGAGTGGTATGTGGATACCTGCCCCCATCCCTGTGAACCATCTTCCGCCGTAACCCTTGTAAAACCAACATAGAGGTTGCTGAAGGTTTCAATGCGTTTGATTTTCATGCACAAATGATCTCAAGGCATTGGTAGGGCAATAAGGTCCATTTTGAACAATGAGTGATACCATTTTGAAAATAAAATGGAGTCAATGATGGTCAAACGAGCGCGTGGTTCTTTGTTGCTTTCTATCAAATTTGACAGGAATTCGCACCAACCCATTAGCACCCAACTTTATGTTGCGATGCGTGAATTAATTCTGGCTGGCGGATTTTTAGCGGGAGAGCGTTTGCCTGCAACTCGAACCTTGGCCAAAGATTTGGGCATTTCCAGAACCACCGTCATTGAAGTCTTTGATCGACTCACCTCTGAAAGCTTGGTGACCTCCAAAACTGGGGCAGGTACTTATGTCAGTAAAGCTTTAAGCGCTGAAAGGCCCAAGCACCTTGCATCACAAACCAAAATTCAAAATCAGAGAGACCCTCAACTTTCAAGATTGATGGGCCAAGCCTTTCTGCGCTTCAGTGATCGCAAAAGACTACCGCATGCGCCTCGTGCCTTCACCACGGCCCTCCCCGCCTTCGATTTTTTTCCAATGGCGCAGTGGGCCAGACTTTCAGCCAAATACATGCGTGGCTCTCGCGACGACGTCATGGGGTATGGCGACCCCAACGGCGCCGCACAATTACGTCGCGCCATCGCCTCTCATTTGCGAGTTAACAGAGGTATCACTTGCGAGCCTGAGCAAATTTTCATTGTGAGTGGTGCCCAACAAGCCTTCCATTTGATTGGCTCCACCTTGGTCAACCCAGGGGAAAATGTATGGTTTGAAAATCCTGGTGCCATTGGCGCCAGGAATAGCTTGATTGCTTGCGGTGCAAATCTCATTCCCGTACCGGTTGACAGCGAAGGCTTGAGGGTGGAGGACGCCTTGAGAATGTGCCCTGAATTCAGATTGGCTTTTGTCACACCCTCGCATCAACAACCGATGGGCAGCGTCATGAGCCTTGAGCGACGTTTTGCGCTTCTGAGTGCGGCAGAGAAAGCAGAGGCTTGGATCATTGAAGATGACTATGACGGTGAATTTTTCTTTGGCAGCCATCCACCCCCCACGCTCAAAAGTGTGGACACCGCAGGGCAAGTTATTTATGTGGGCACCTTCAGCAAATCTCTATTTCCAGCCCTGCGACTAGGCTACATGTTGGTACCCGATAGTTTGGTGGACACCTTTCAAACCATTATGTTCAGCTACCTACAAGGTGTGCCTTCTCATACCCAATCAATGGTTGCTGAATTTATTGACGAAGGTCATTTCTCATCACACGTTAGGCGCATGAGACTCATTTATGAAGAAAGGCATGAAGCTTTAATCCGTGTGGCGCAGCAAAGACTCAGCGGGCTGCTTGAAGTCGAAACGACTCGAAGCGGGCTTCACACCATTGCGCATCTGCCGCGACATCTTTCAGAAATTGAAATTTCCAAAGCAGCCGAACTTCTCAATATCACCGCGTCGCCTTTAGGCAGGTATGCACTGGCCCCTTTGAAATCGCAAGCTTTGGTTTTGGGCTTTGGAGGCGTCAACCCGCAACAAATTCAGACAGGTGTTGAAGTTTTGGCAAGCGTCCTTGAAAATCAACACAAACTGAAAACCTCATAAGTTCATCGCCTTTTTGTGGTTTGCTAATATCTTCAAAACGGACCTTTCCACCAGACCAATGTCCGTGAAAACTGAGCGTTCAATACCTAAATATTTTGACCGAATTTGATTTCATTGTTGTAGGCGCAGGATCCGCAGGGTGCGTCATGGCCAACCGACTTTCAGCATGCGGGCGCTTTAACGTCTTGTTGCTTGAAGCGGGCGGAAGCGATCAACGGCTCTGGCTCAAGGTCCCCCTTGGCTACGGCATGTCTTTTTACAATCCAAGCGTCAACTGGATGTATCAAACTGAGCCTGATCCACAATTGAACCATCGGTCAGCTTATTGGCCCAGGGGTAAGGTCCTAGGCGGCTCCAGTGCCATCAACGCCATGGTTTTTATCAGGGGCCAAGCTCGTGACTTTGACGATTGGGCCCGCCTAGGCAACTCGGGTTGGTCTTATCAAGACGTACTGCCTTACTTTAAAAAATTAGAAAACAGCCCCCACGGGCCCAGCCGCTCACGGGGTGCTGATGGCCCCTTGCATGTGAGCGACGTATCGAAACAAGTCCATCCTTTGTGCGAGCACTTTTTAAAGGCTGGCGAAGAACTAGGTATTCAAAGAAACGCTGACATCAATGGCGATTCTCAAGAAGGTGTTTGCATCAACCAAATCACCACACGAAATGGTTTTCGAGAATCTGCCAGTACTGCTTATCTCAAACCCGCCCTCAGCCGATCCAATTTAAAAATCATCACGCACGCACATGTCTCTCGTGTACTTTTTGAAAATCGAAAAGCAGTGGGCATTGAATACCTCCAAGATGGCATCAAGCTCAGCGTTCGTGCAAGTCGGGAAGTGATCCTCTCAGCGGGCTCCATCAATACGCCGCAAATACTGCAACTGTCGGGTGTGGGGCCGGGACAAGTCTTGCAAAAATTCAATATCCCCCTCGTTCTTGAGAGCCCCGCTGTGGGGCAAAACTTGCAAGATCATTTGTGCATTGACTATATCTACAGAGCCAAGGTGCCCACTTTGAACAAGCAATTGGGAAGCGTATGGGGTCAAGTTTGGTCGGGGCTGCAATACATCACCAAAAGGCAAGGCCCCCTGTCCTTGAGCATTAACCAAGGTGGCGGCTTCTGTAAATCAACTGAGCAATCTGAGCACCCCGATTTGCAACTTTATTTTTCACCACTCAGCTATCTCAAAGCCACGCCTGGCATACGGAAATTGACAGCACCCGACGCCTTTCCAGGATTTTTGTTGAGTGCGCAACCCTGTCGACCTGAAAGTCGCGGCAGCATCACGGTTCAAAGTTCAGACCCACAAGAAGCACCTAAAATTTGGCCCAATTCACTTTCAACCCCAGCTGATAAAGCCGCCATGCTGCTTGCTGCTCAGTGGCTGCGAAAGTTGGCTGCCACCCCTTCACTAGGAAGCATCATTGACCATGAAATTTTACCTGGTCCCCAAGTGCAAAGCATCGATCAAATGATGGCTGATATTTACGAAAGAGCATCGACGGTCTATCATCCTGTGAGTACTTGCAGAATGGGAACCCGTATTGAGCATGCGGTTGTAGACTCAAGGCTTAGAGCCCATGGCCTACTGTCCTTAAGGATTGTTGATGCTTCCGTTTTTCCCACGCTCACCTCGGGCAATACCAATGCCCCCACCCTCATGCTTGCAGAAAAAGCTGCAGACATGGTGTTAGCAGATCATCAGTATTAACCAAAGGAACGGTTTTCATGTCATCACTTGCTCTCATGGAAAATTGCAAACTCAGTCCATACTGGTGGGAAAAAACACCCAGACCAGCTTCACAGGAAAAGGCTTTACCCAGCTCAGTTGACGTCTTGGTCATTGGCGCTGGCTACACAGGGCTTCATGCTGCGTTGCAAACAGCCAGAGGTGGGCGTTCAACTTGGGTCATCGATGCTGAGGATGCAGGATGGGGTTGCAGTTCAAGAAATGGCGGGCAAATTTCAACCAGTATCAAGCCCACCTATGACTCTCTTGCAAAACAGCATGGTTCGCAAAAAGCCTTTGACATCTTGAGGGAAGGTCAGAACTCTTTGGAATGGATTGAGCATTTTGTAAGGTCTGAAAAAATAGATTGCGACTTTGGAAAAGTGGGTCGATTTCATGCGGCGCATAACGCAGAACAATACGAATTACTTGCCAACAAGCTGACCAACCAACCCAAGGGGCTGGAAGTGAAGGCGCATGTTGTTCCCCGATCAGAACAAAGGCAAGAATTGGGCTCCGATGTTTACTGGGGCGGCGTTGTTTATGAACAGCATTGCTCAGTTGATCCAGCGGCTTACCACCAGGGGCTTCTTGAGAGGGCTGTTTCAGCAGGGGTTGAAATCATTTCCAGATGCCCCGCCATGAACATTCAAAAAATAGGCAATGAATTTCACATTCAAACACCAAGAGGTGTCATCAAGGCGAAAAATGTTGTCATTGCAACCAACGGCTACACAGGCAAGCTCACGCCGTGGCTTCAAAGACGCGTGATTCCCATCGGCAGTTACATGATTGCCACAGATGCTTTACCACCGGGCATGATGGACAGGCTGATCCCCAAAGATCGAATTGTGAGTGACACACGACGCGTTGTTTATTACTACCGGTCGTCTCCTGATCGCACTCGAATTTTGTTTGGCGGCAGAGTCTCACACCAAGAAACTGATCCTCGGGTGAGTGGCCCCAAACTTCATCACGACTTGGCAGAAATTTTCCCAGAATTGAAAAATGTGGGCATCAGCCATTCTTGGTGTGGTTTTGTGGCTTACACATTTGATGAACTCATGCACACAGGGGTTCATGACGGCATGCATTACGCCATGGGTTATTGCGGCGCTGGCGTGGGAACTTCAAGCTACTTTGGCATGAGAATTGGCCAACAAATATTGGGCTTGAAAGAAGGCACCACGGCCCTAGACGGATTGCCATTCCAGACTCGCCCTTTTTACACAGGCAATCCTTGGTTTTTAGCGCCTTCCATTCGTTACTACAGGTGGTTAGACAGTTTTTAAATGACAAGCCTAATCGTCTTTAGCGCACCATAGTCATGCCATTTTTAAAGTCCCTTCCCGATTTGCCGCTTCAATCGCCGCGGGGTTCGCAGCATGTCTTGGTCATTGGATCGGGCGCCATTGGACTTTCCTGTGCACTTTGGCTTTTAAAGTCTGGACATCGGGTTACTGTGTTTGACCCTCACCCTCCACTGGACGATATTGATTACCGAGGCGCCTGCAGTTTTGGCAATGCATGTTCCATTGCCTATGGGGCTGTCACTCCCGTTGCCATGCCCGGCATTCTGAAGGATGTGCCGAGCATGCTGTCCAATCCACTAGCGCATCTTTCCATTCAATGGCGAAATTTCCCCGAGCTGATTCCTTGGCTTCTGCAATTCATTCGCTCTAGCAAATCAGAACGGGTTCTTGAAATTGTGAACGAACTGGCTGAACTCTTGCGATTGGCAGAAGCTGGCATTTCACCTTTGCTTCAAGAAAGTGGCAGCCAGAATTTAATTCGCAATCGTGAATGTCTTTATCTTTATCACTCTGAAGAAAAATTCCAGAAAGCCCAATACGGTCTTCAATTGCGCGCCAATCAGGGCGTTCGAATGGAGACACTCGATGCCGCTCAAATTTATGAAAGAGAGCCACATCTAACGCCTGTCTATCACAAGGGTGTTTTATTTTTGGATGCGTACAGCCTAGAAAGCCCTTATGTCTACATGAAGAACCTTGCAAATTGCATTCTTCAACGAGGTGGCAAATTTGTACATCAACACATTGATGAAATTGTGATGGGCAACGACCATGTTCAACTCAGTGGCGGCGGGGTACTTAGCGAGCATGCAGATCAAGTGGTTGTGGCTGCAGGCGCATGGTCAAAAAAACTATTGCACCCTCATGATCAAGTTCTCTTGAACACCGAGCGCGGTTACCACGTGATGTTTCCAGACGCCGAAAAATTATTGACAACACCGACTTGTTACCCAGAGCATGGGTTTTACATGACACCCATGATGGATGGCATTCGAGCAGCAGGAACTGTAGAGTTGGGCGGACTGGGTCGAGCGCCAAACCCAAAACGAATTGAAGTCATCGAAAAAGCCACAAGACAGTTGATTCAAGGCTTAGGCCCCAGTGGTGACACGTGGCTTGGACACCGCCCCTCCATGCCCGATTCACTGCCAGTCATCGGGCATTCTCCCCACAATGAAAGAATCATTTATGCTTTTGGGCATGGGCATCTGGGACTCACCTTAGCTGGTATTACGGGTCGCTTGGTGGCTGAAATTGCCGGTGGACACGCATTGTCTAAAAATATCAATGCACTGCGGCCGCATCGATTTTGAGCCGTTTTTTGCAACACTCGCAGCCAACCTAAAACACAAACCCTCGCAGAGATCTGGCACACAACACAAGCCCACTAAGGCATAAAAAACTGTGAATAAAGGGTTTGAGAAAAGCCGCTTGAATTCGAAGTGCCAATTGGTGTCCCAGCCAAACACCCGCAATGGCAAAAGGCAGGAGTAGCATCAAGCATTTCCACAGCTCTATATTGTTCACCCCCTGCTACACCCACCATGCACAGCGCAATGGATGACAGGCCAATGATGGTCATCGGCATGGTCGCCCTGATTAAAAATGGATCCGACAAGCGCTGCGAAAGCCAGGACATGACAACCGGCCCTGCTGTGCCAAACATGGTTTCGACAAGCCCCATCATGAAACCTGCCAAGTGACGCATCGATGGACGGAGTTGGACCGCCACTGCAGCGCCCTTGAGACCTCGCCAGCCAATGTAGATCACATAGAGTCCCAAGCAAAACAGCAAGCCATCACCCTGAGTGATGCGCATGAGCACAATGCCTGCTACTGCGCCAAAAATAACCGAAGGTAGCAAAGGCGGCAACTCTTTCCACATGACTTGCCGAAAATTCAATCCCGTGTGCAAGATGGCAGCGGGTACATCGATCAGCAGCACCAAGGGCACCACCACGGCGAGTGGCCAATCCCAAGCCAACAAGGGCACAATGATCAAGGCCGAGCCCAACCCTGCAATTCCGAGCACAAAATTGCCCACAAATACCACCGCAAATTGATACAGGCCAGCTTCCATCTAGTTCAAAACACCATGGGCAATGACGCAAGCTGCGTCCACCGTAAAGGCATCGCTGGCAATGGCCTCCAAAACTTGTTTGGGTGAAAGACACGTCAATTC
>JGI25926J51410_1000070_pt1 | contig 12944 bp, 10 predicted proteins | sample LauGreFBDMM110SN_2_FD_51410 | JGI IMG/M metagenome (IMG submission 51410) | reverse complement strand
TTGCCAATGACACGCGTCATGGCGGCGCGCAAACCTGTGAGGTGGGTGCCGCCATCGCGCTGGGGAATGTTGTTGGTGAAGCACAAAACGTTTTCGTTGTAACCATCGTTCCATTGCATGGCCACTTCTACACCAATGCTGGTGCCAGGAATGCCGCCGTAGGAATCGGCAGGACGCTCGCCCAAAGCAATGAACGCGTTGGGGTGCAACACTTTTTTATTGGCGTTGATGAAGTCGACAAAACCTTTGACACCACCGGCGCCAGAGAAGTCGTCTTCCTTGCCGTGCGCTCGTCTTTCAAACGAATGCGCACACCGTTGTTCAAGAAACTGAGTTCGCGCAAACGCTTGGCCAAAATTTCGTAATGGAAATCGTGGTTTTGCGTGAAGATGTCGGTGTCGGGCAAGAAGTGAACTTCTGTGCCGCGTTTTTCTGTAGCGCCCGTGATTTTCATGGGCGACACTTCGACGCCATCGACCATTTCGAGCAAGCGGTTTTGCACAAAGCCTTTGGCAAATTCAATTTGATGCACTTTGCCTTCGCGGCGCACCGTGAGGCGCAACCACTTGCTGAGCGCATTGACGCAACTCACGCCCACGCCGTGCAAACCACCAGACACCTTGTAGCTGTTTTGATTGAACTTGCCGCCTGCGTGCAATTCCGTGAGGGCAATTTCAGACGCTGAGCGCTTGGGCTCATGCTTGTCGTCCATCTTCACGCCGGTGGGAATACCGCGGCCGTTGTCGGTCACGCTGATGGAGTTGTCGGAGTGAATGGTGACCACAATGTCATCACAGTGGCCGGCCAATGATTCGTCGATGGAATTGTCGACCACCTCAAACACCAAGTGGTGCAGGCCGGTACCGTCGGACGTATCGCCGATGTACATGCCAGGGCGCTTGCGAACGGCTTCCAAGCCTTCCAAAATTTGAATTGAACCCTCGCCATAGCCCTCAGAGGCACCCGCTTGATTGGTATCGATGGTGGGTTGCAGCGTGGTGAATTCTTCTGCGGTGGGCTTGTTTTCTTCGGTCATTTTTTCTTTTCTCAATCTCTTGAATGGCCGAAACCCGCGAATCAACGCGGGTTTCGAAAGGCTCTTCTTGGGGTGCTTTGATTCACCGTCAAGCAGTTCAAGCCTTAAATGCGCATGGGCATCACCACGTATTTGAACTGGTCGTTTTCTGGGATGGTGATGAGTGCAGAACTGTTGGCATCGGCCAAATCAATGCGCACCATGTCTTGGCTCATGTTGGTGAGCACGTCGATGATGTAGGTGACGTTAAAACCAATTTCGATGCTGTCACCACCGTAATCAATGTCGAGTTCGTCCACGGCTTCTTCTTGCTCGGCGTTGGTCGACGCTACACGCAATGTGCCGGGATCCAAATTGAGGCGCACGCCTTTGAATTTGTCGCTGGTGAGAATGGCGGTGCGTTGCAAGCAAGACAACAAGGCTTGACGGCCCAGCGTGAGATTGTTGCGGTGGCCTTTGGGAATGACGCGGTTGTAATCGGGAAACTTGCCTTCAACGAGTTTGGTCACAAACTCCATGCCACCAAAACTGAACTTGGCTTGGTTGTTGGCAAACTGCATGTCGATGGCACCTTCTGCGTCACTGAACAAGCGCTGCATTTCGAGCACGGTTTTGCGCGGCAAAATAACTTCTTGTTTGTTGGGCACATCGGTGTCCAAGGTAGCCGATGCAAAAGCCAAACGGTGACCGTCGGTGGACACCAAAGACAACTGCTTGCCTTCGGCCACAAACAAAATGCCGTTGAGGTAATAACGGATGTCGTGCACAGCCATGGCAAAAGACACTTGACTGAGCAACTGCTTCAAAGTTTTTTGCGGCACGCTAAAAACGGGGCCAAAACTGGCGGCTTCTTGCACCAAAGGAAAATCTTCGGCGGGCAATGTTTGCAATGTGAATTTGGATTTGCCACCCTTCAAGATCAACTTGCTTTGACTGGATTCCAAACTGACGGTTTGATCGGAAGGCATGGTGCGCAAAATGTCGATCAGTTTGCGCGCGCCCACTGTGGTGGTGAAGTCGCCGGCATCGCCGTCCATTTCGGCGGTGGTGCGAATTTGGATTTCAAGATCGCTGGTAGTCAACTGCAGAGCTTTACCAGTTTTGCGAATCAACACATTGGCCAAAACAGGCAATGTGTGACGACGCTCAACGATGCCAGAAACGGATTGCAAAACAGACAGCAATTTGTCTTGGGTGGCCTTCAGTACGATCATGTCTTCCTCTGTTTTAGGGGGCCCCGATTTGGAATTCGGGCACCCCTAGATTTTCGCTGATTTTTGACCTCAAATTGCGCTTTTGACGGCTTAATTCAGCATTCTTTAGGAGGGCTCGGCCACCCACCAGAAGCTTAGCCTTTGAGGGTTTGTTCCAAAACGTGCAATTGTTGGTTCAGCTCAGTCAGTTGCTGGCGTTCTGCGCTGATTTTTCGCACGGCATGCAAGACCGTGGTGTGGTCTCTGCCGCCAAACAACTCGCCAATTTCAGGCAAGCTTTTTTGGGTCAATTCTTTGGCCAAGTACATGGCAATCTGACGCGGCCGAGCAATGCTGGCCGGGCGCTTTTTGGAGTACATGTCGGCGACCTTGATCTTGTAATAATCGGCCACCGTTTTTTGAATGTTCTCGACGCTGATTTGGCGATTTTGAATGGACAGCAAGTCGCGCAGGGCTTCCCGTGCCAGTTGGATGGAAATTTCCTTCTGGTTAAAACGCGAATACGCCAAGATTTTGCGCAATGCGCCTTCCAGCTCACGCACGTTCGAACGCACGTTCTTGGCCACAAAGAAGGCCACCTCTTCGGGCATGACACTGCCTTCACTGATGGCCTTGTTGATCAAAATGGCCACCCGCATTTCAAGCTCGGGCGGCTCGATGGCCACCGTGAGGCCCGAATCAAATCGGGATACCAAGCGCTCATGGATGTCAGCCAAGCCTTTGGGATAGGTGTCGCTGGTCATCACAATGTGCGACTTTTTGGCCAGCAAGGCCTCAAAGGCGTTGAAAAACTCTTCTTGGGTGCGATCTTTGTTGGCAAAGAATTGCACGTCATCAATCAGGAGCAAGTCGAGCGAGTGGTAACGGTGCTTGAACTCGTCAAATGTTTTGCGTTGATAGGCTTTAACCACATCCGACACAAACTGCTCAGCATGAATGTAGAGAACTTTGGCGTCGGGCCTGTCAGCCAACAGTTTGTTACCCACCGCATGCACCAAGTGGGTCTTACCCAAACCCACGCCACCGTAGATGAAAAGCGGGTTGTAAAGGTGGCCGGGCATGGTGGCCACATGCATGGCTGCAGCGCGGGCCATGCGGTTGGCAGAGCCCTCCACCAAGGTGTCAAAAGTGAGGGCCGTGTTCAAACGGTGGCGATGGCCATCGGCGGGCACTTCATCGGGCGCATCGGCTGTTTCGGGCCTGGCTTCTAAAGCAGATTTAGCCATTGAAAATGCAGTTTTTCCTTGCACTTCTCTGGTAGCGAGTGCTAACTCAATTTGAATTTTTTGACCATGCAATCGAGATAAGACGTCGGCCAATTTGGCACTGTATTGCGCCCGTATCCAATCTAATTTGAATCGGTTGGCCACAAACAATGTGACCTTAGAGAGGTCATCAGAGACCTGGGCGGTCAGCGGCTTGATCCAAGTGTTGAATTGCTGCTCAGGGATCTCCTGAGCCAGCTCGTCTAGGCACACCTGCCAAAGCGCTTGACCGGCTTCGTCTGCGTCCGAGGGATGCTGTCCGTTGCTCATTGGCAAGCGCCTAGGGTGTGGACAGATGGTTGTTTCATTGGACTCAAAAGTAACTTTATCAAGAGTTTATCCACATGCAAGGCGGACAGCTTGTGCCATCATAAACCAGAATTTTCAGGTGGGTCCATGGATATTTTCAAGACAAATCAGAAGCAGGGTTTGCCAGCTCCCAGAAAGTTTGCGATAATCGCCGGTTTCCCCCAAAAATATCTGGTTCAAAATGAAACGCACTTATCAACCCTCTAAGACACGCCGCGCACGTACACACGGATTTTTGGTTCGCATGAAAACACGTGGTGGCCGCGCTGTGATCAATGCACGTCGCGCCAAAGGCCGTAAACGCTTGGCCGCTTAAGCCGGGTTATTGCCCCTTGTTGATTGGGCAATCCCATGACTCGGCAGTGGTGTGCAGCGATTAAAAACCCGCCCTCAATTCCAAGCTGCCCTCGCAGGTGGCACGGTTTCTCGCACCCCACATTTCGCATTGCATCGTCTCAGCTTGCCTAACTCTGGCACAACTGCAGTCAACCCACAGGTTGAAGATGCGCATCCCCCTCTCTTTCACCCGCAAGCTGTTTGGCTTGGCGCCATGGTGCCCAAACGTTGGGCCCGACGTGCTGTCACTCGCAACACCATCAAGCGACAAATCTACGCCATCAGTGCGCAGTTTGAAGTTAGATTGCCCTGTGCAGCCCACGTTGTTCGCTTGCGTTCAGGATTTGATCGGAAGCAATTCATCAGCGCCACATCCACACTCCTCAAGCAAGCTGTCCGGCTTGAGCTAGAGCAGCTGTTTGAACACGCAGCCAACAAGCCATGATTCAGAAGCTATTGATCGGCATTGTGAAAGGGTATCGCCTTTTCCTCAGCCCTTGGTTAGGATCGGCATGTCGGTTTGAGCCAACCTGCTCTGTTTATGCCNTCGATGCTTTAAAGCAACATGGCGCCGGAGTTGGCAGTTATCTCACCCTCAGACGTATAGGCCGTTGCCAGCCATGGTGCAACGGCGGCCACGATCCGGTGCCCGAACAAGCACCCAAGTGGCTTTCGCGTTTATTGCATCACCCGTTAACTCACTCCTCTTCGAAGAAGTCTTCATGAACGATATTCGCCGCACCTTTTTATGGGTCATTTTTGGCTTCTCCATGGTTCTTCTATGGGACCAATGGCAGGTTTACAACGGGAACAAGGCCACGTTCTTCCCTGCGCCCACAGCGGCACCCGCCGACAAAGCAACGGCAGCGGCTACGCCTTCTGCAGCCAAAGACTTGCCCGTTGCATCCACCACCCTTGCAGCCCCCAACATGGCAGCCGGGCCCTCACAAGTGCCAGTATCTGCCAATGCGCCTGTTGCCAACCCACTCGAACGCATTGATGTCAGCACCGATGTTTTAAAACTAAGCTTTGACACGGAAGGCGGCTCCTTGGTGCGTTCCGAGTTCTTGAAATTTGGGGAACTTGAAGACAATCAAAAACCTTTTGTGCTTTTAGACGATAGCAAGTCTCGCGTCTATTTGGCGCAAACGGGCTTGATCGGCGGCCCCTTTGCTTCGCACAAAACACCCATGAAATTCACTGGCGAGCGTGAGCTCAAAGCGGGTCAAAATGAACTGACCTTGACATTTGAGTCTGCTGAGACGGGTGGCTTGAAGTTGGTCAAAACATACACCTTGACACGCGGCAGTTATGCTTTGAAAGTTTCGCACAAAGTTGTCAATACAGGCGCGGCGCCTGCGGCCCCACAACTGTATGTCCAGCTCGTGCGCGATGGCAACAAGCCTGAAGGTGAGTCTTCTTTTTACATGACCTTCACGGGGCCCGCTGTTTACACCGATGCGAANAAATNCCAAAAGNTTGAGTTCTCTGACATCGAAAAAGGCAAANCCGATTTTGAGAAAACAACCCAACAGGGCTATGTGGCCATGGTGCAGCACTACTTTGCATCGGCCTGGTTGCTGCCTGAAAACACTTCNCGCGAAAACTTTGCCCGAAAAGTGGATACCAATTTGTACGCNGTTGGCATGATCACGCCCTTCAATGAGCTTGCGCCTGGTCAAAGTAAAACCATGGACGTCACCCTCTTTGTCGGCCCTCAAGAAGAAAAAATACTCGAGGCTTTAGCACCCGGCTTGGAGTTGGTCAAAGACTACGGTTGGTTAACCGTCTTGGCAAAACCACTTTACTGGTTGCTCGATCGCTTGTTTGGCTTCTTGCAAAATTGGGGCTGGGCCATTGTGGCCTTGGTGTTCTTGCTCAAATTGGCTTTCTATTGGCTCAATGCCAAGGCCTATGCCAGCATGGCCAAGATGAAGGCCATCAATCCCAAAATCATGGAAATGCGCGAACGCCTGAAAGACAACCCACAGCAAATGCAGCAAGAGATGATGCGCATTTACCGCGAAGAGAAAGTCAACCCCATGGGCGGTTGCTTCCCCATCATGGTTCAAATTCCTGTGTTCATCGCACTTTATTGGGTGTTGTTGTCCTCCGTNGAAATGCGCAATGCGCCNTGGATTGGCTGGATNCAAGANTTNTCAGCACCCGACCCCTACTTCATTTTGCCCGTGGTGATGACGCTTTCTACTATGCTGCAAACCGCGCTCAACCCTGCGCCCCCAGATCCTATGCAAGCCAAGCTGATGTGGATCATGCCCTTGGTGTTCAGCGTCATGTTCTTCTTTTTCCCAGCGGGCTTGGTGCTCTACTGGATCACCAACAACATTTTGTCAATTGCACAGCAATGGATGATCAACACCAGAATGGGTGTACCGCCGCAGTTCAATCTGCCAAAATTCAATTGAACGCCCTTCATTCAACAGCAGGGCCCATTGGCCTGCTTTGAAATGACCAACACAGGGCCGCTCATGCGGCCCTGTTGCTTTGTCTCATTGATGTTTTAAATTTATGACCGCCATGTTGTCTCGCCATCAAGATCCCATCATTGCCATTGCCACGGCCCCTGGCAGAGGCGCGGTGGGCATCGTGCGAGTTTCAGGGCCGCACTTGAAAACGTGGGCTGACGCTTTTTGCGGCAAGCCACTCCAAGCACGTCAAGCACATTACTTGCCCTTCAACGACGACACGGGCGAGCCCATCGACCAGGGACTGGCCATTTTCTTTCCTGGCCCACACTCCTACACGGGCGAGGATGTTCTTGAGTTGCAAGCACACGGGGGCCCTGTGGTCTTGCAGTTGCTCTTAGCGCGCTGCATTGAGTTGGCGGAGTCTGTTAACCCGCACACTGGCAAGGTGCTGCTGCAGGGTCTTCGCTTGGCACAAGCTGGCGAATTCACACAACGCGCATTTCTCAATGACAAAATTGATTTGGCACAAGCCGAAGCCATTGCCGATTTGATTGATGCATCCACCAGTGCTGCTGCTCGCAGTGCCAGCAGGTCTTTGGCCGGTGTGTTCTCTCAAGAAATTCACACGCTGCGTGACAGCTTGGTTCACCTGCGCATGTTGGTAGAAGCCACTTTGGATTTCCCAGAAGAAGAAATTGATTTTTTGCAGAAAGCCGATGCGCAGGGGCAACTTGAGCGACTGCAATCGCAACTTGAAAAAGTATTGGTGCGAACTCAGCAAGGCGCGCTGCTCCGTGAGGGCATTAAGGTGGTCATTGCAGGCCAACCCAATGCCGGAAAGAGCTCACTGCTCAATGCCTTGGCGGGTGCCGAGTTGGCCATCGTCACCCCCATTGCAGGCACCACGCGCGATGTGGTGCAACAAACCATTCAAATTGAAGGCGTGCCCATTCACATCATTGATACCGCAGGCCTGCGCGAAGGCGAAGGCATTGATGAGGTAGAGCAAATTGGCATTCAACGCGCCTGGGCCCAAATTGCTGGGGCAGATGCTGTCTTGTTTTTGCACGACCTGACGCGCAGTCATGAGCCTGCGTATTTGCAGGCCGATCTCAAAATACAAGAAAGCCTTGCCGCGCAACTTCCGAATGGCGTGACTTTGCTGAACGTCTGGAACAAGTTCGACCTTGCGCCTGATGCTGCAACACCTCGCGCCAGTGTCAACACCTCCCATGACATTGATTTGTCTGCCAAAACAGGGCTGGGCATTGATCGACTTCGAGCCAAGTTACTTGAGACAGCAGGCTGGCAACCGGCCAGTGAAGGTTTGTACTTGGCGCGCGAACGGCACGTTCAAGCACTCAAACGTGTTCAGTCGCACATTGAAATGGCCGATGCGCATTTGCGCGCGCAAGCCCAATCACTGGACTTGTTGGCTGAAGAGTTGCGCTTGTCGCAAACGGCTTTGAATGAAATTACAGGCGAGTTCAACGCCGACGATTTGCTGGGCGTTATTTTCTCCAGCTTTTGCATTGGTAAATAACACATGGCCAAGACGCCCATCATCGATCGACCTGCACCCCAAAATCCAAAGTCATTGAGTGGCTTGCTGCCTTTTTTAAAACCTTATAAGTTGCAAATTGGTCTGGCCATGGTCTTCTTGGTCTTGGCTGCAGCCTCTACCTTGATTTTTCCAGTTGCATTGCGTCAATTGATAGACAACGGTTTGCAGCACCCCGACCCTGGCGCACAGGCTATGGCATTGCGGGGCAATTTCATGATGCTGTTTGGCGTTGCCGTTGCACTGGGTTTGTTTTCTGCTGCGCGCTTCTTCACAGTCAGTTGGCTGGGTGAGCGCGTTACCACCGATCTGCGCAATGCTGTTTACAGCCATGTCTTACAGCAAAGCCCCGCTTTTTTTGAAACCACCCCCACTGGCGAAGTCATCAGCCGACTGGTGGCCGACACCACCTTGGTACAAACAGTGGTTGGCAGTTCATTGTCCATGGGATTGCGCAATGCGGTCATGGGTGTGGGTGCTTTGGCCATGTTGGTATGGGCTCACCCCACTGTCATGCTGCAATTGGTTGTGACCGTGGTATTGGTTGTATGGCCAGCCACCCTCTATGGTCGCCGTGTGCGCCGTTTGTCACGCGCCAGCCAAGACCGCGTGGCCGATGCCAGCAGCATTGCCACTGAAATTTTAAATGCCATGCCAGTGGTGCAAAGCTACACGGCCGAGAACCGAGAATCAGCGCGTTTTGCTAGTGCTACAGAACAAGGCTTTCAAACAGCCATTCGGCGCACGCGCGCACGCTCGGTGCTGGTCGCCTTCATCATCATTGCCAATGCTGCTTTCTTGCTGTGGGGCTTGTATCAGGGCACACAAGCAGTTCTGGCAGGCAATCTTTCAGCAGGTCAGTTGGGCCAAGCCGTTTTGTATGTGATTATTTTTGCTGGTGCTGTGGCTGTGCTGGGTGAAACCTATGGCGATTTGCTGCGTGCTGCAGGCGCCACAGAGCGACTCATGGAGTTGCTCAGCAGCGTATCACCCGTGCAATCACCTGCAAAGCCAGTTACTTCTATCGCACCATCGACTGGCAGCACTTTGAAATTTGAATCACTCCAATTTCATTACCCCTCTCGTCCTTCTCAGTTGGCACTGCAAGACTTTTCAGTGGCCATTGAAGCGGGCCAAACAGTGGCACTGGTTGGCCCGAGTGGTGCGGGCAAAACCACTTTGTTTGGATTGCTGCTTCGTTATTACGATCCGCAACAAGGACGCATTGTGTTGGATGGTGTGCCCATTCAAAATCTCAGCCTGCACGATCTTCGACAACGCATTGGCATCGTGCCGCAAGAGCCTGTTCTTTTTTCAAGCAGCGCCATGGACAACATCCGCTACGGCAAACCAGATGCAAGCGACGAGGAGGTGAAGGCTGCGGCCGTGGCTGCATTTGCTGAAGAATTCATCGTCGACCTGCCAGAGGGATACAACACGTTTCTGGGTGAGCGTGGCGTGCGTTTATCAGGCGGTCAGCGTCAACGCATTGCGATTGCGCGTGCCATGCTCAAAAATCCACCGCTCTTGCTGTTGGACGAGGCCACCAGCGCCTTGGATGCACACAGTGAGCGCATGGTTCAAGCCGCTTTGGAGTCGGCCATGCGCGGTCGAACCACCTTGGTCATTGCGCACCGACTTGCCACGGTGCAACAAGCTGACAACATTTTGGTCTTGGAGCATGGCCGCTTGGTAGAGCAAGGTAAGCACGCAGCGCTGGTTGAAATGGGCGGTGTTTATGCCGGCTTGGCAGCGCTTCAGTTCAACGCTTGATAAGCGGCTGGGGTCTTCAAGCCCGATGCGTGCATTGACATCTAGGCTTCAATTTCAGTGTCCCTCAAAGTTCACCAATGTGAACAAGGGCAATCCTGCGGCTTTCAGTTTTTCTGATCCGCCTAGTTCCGGCAAATCCACAATGGCCGCACCTTCAATCACTTCAGCTCCCAGTTTTTCGAGGAGCTTCATGCCCGCCATCATGGTGCCACCGGTTGCGATCAAATCATCAATCAACAAGACTCTTTGACCTGGCTTGACCGCATCGGTGTGCAACTCAACGGTGGCCGTGCCGTATTCCAATTCATAGGTTTCTTCCACCGTGGTGAAAGGCAACTTTCCTTTTTTGCGAACAGGTACGAAGCCAACGTTCAATTCATAGGCCACCACAGCCCCCAAAATAAAGCCNCGCGCATCNAGGCCGGCCACCACATNGGGCCGCATGGCAGGTGACATGTANCGATGGACAAAGGCATCGATNAGCACACGAAACACCCTTGGATTTTGAAGCAAGGGTGTGATGTCTCGAAACTGCACGCCCGCTACCGGCCAATCGGGCACGGTGCGAATGTTCTTGCGTAAATAATCATTCACCGACAATGCCATTTCGTCGGTGGCACCCATTGCCCGCTCACCCCTCATTGAACCCAATCCTTGACTCATCTTGCGCACTCCACGACGACAACTGGTCGAAAGCACCATCATAGTCACGCTTTGGGCCATCACTCGCTAAAATAAGCCCATGTCATTCAACCCAGACCAAGCCCTCCAACTCGCACGCGAGACTTTGGACATTGAGGCACAAGCCCTGATCGGACTCAAATCCCGTTTGGACCATCGCTTTTCACAAGCCGTTCAGATGATGCTCAACGTCAAAGGCCGCGTGGTGGTCACCGGCATGGGCAAGAGCGGGCACATTGGCTCCAAAATTGCAGCCACCTTGGCGTCTACAGGCACACCGGCCATGTTTGTTCACCCGGGCGAGGCCAGCCACGGCGACCTCGGCATGATCAAAGCCGTCGACATCGTATTGGCCATCTCAAACAGCGGAGAAAGCGACGAGCTTGTTTCCATCCTGCCCGTCTTGAAACGACAAGGCGTGCCCTTGATTGCCATGACCGGCGGCATGAACTCGGCGCTGGCCAAACACGCCGATGTGGTTTTAGACAGCAGTGTCGACAAAGAGGCTTGTCCTTTGAATTTGGCACCCACTGCCAGCACCACGGCGCAATTGGCCTTAGGTGATGCTTTGGCTGTCGCGCTGCTAGACGCTCGCGGTTTCAAAGCCGAAGACTTTGCGCGTTCACACCCTGGTGGCTCTTTGGGTCGTCGCTTGCTGACGCATGTTGAAGACGTCATGCGCAAGGGCGATCAGGTGCCGCATGTCTTAGCTGATGCGAGCTTTACTGAGCTCATGCGTGAAATGAGCCAAAAAGGTTTGGGTGCTTCGGCCATCGTGGACGAACATCTTAAAATCTTGGGAGTGTTCACTGATGGTGATTTAAGGCGCCTCATCGAAAAAGGTGTTGACTTGCGCGCACTGCATGCCAAAGAGGTGATGCATGCCAATCCGCGAACTGTTCTGCACGATGCATTGGCTGTAGAGGCGGCCGAACTCATGGAGCAATTCCAAATTACCAGCGTTTTGGTGGTCAATGATTCTGGCGCCTTGTGTGGCGCCCTCAACAGCAATGACCTCATGCGCGCTAAAGTCATCTAAGCACTTTTCACTGGCCGCCCCAACACCATGCAAATCATTCAACCCGCGCTCCATTTCCCCCCAGAGCTGCTGCTTCAAGCGCAAGGCATCAAAGTGGTCTTTTTTGATGTGGATGGTGTTTTAACAGACGGCGGCTTGTACTTTTCTGAGCAGGGTGAAACACTCAAACGTTTCAGCACCCTAGATGGCCATGGTTTAAAACTTTTAAAACAAGCTGGCATCACGCCGGTGATCATCACGGGCCGAGACTCTGCGCCCCTGAGGGTCAGGCTCAAAGCGCTTGGCATTGAGCATGCCAAATTTGGCACGGAAGACAAACTGCCTGCTGCCGAGGACTTTTTAAAAACCCTTGGCTTTGGATGGCACCAAGCTGCCGCCATGGGCGATGATTGGCCCGATCTGCCCATGCTGCAACGTGCTGCCCTTTCGTGTGCACCCATCAATGCCCACGCACAAGCACTGGCCCTTGCACACTTTGTCACAAGCCGCCAAGGCGGCTTTGGCGCCGCCAGAGAATTGTGTGATTTGCTGGTGCTTGCAAGTGGGCAATATGCACCCTTGCTTGCGCGTGTCGGTTCTTCATCGTCTGCATGATGAATTCATTCCGGCGCCTCCTAGATCGTTTGTCTCTTTACTTGCCAGCCATTCTCATGGCCGTATTTGCCTTGGGCAGTTGGTGGCTTGTCCGAAGTCTGCCAAGTTTCTTCAATGAAACGGCTGCCCCATCGGTTCGCCATGAGCCTGATTATTTTTTGCAGATTTTTTCTGTCAAATCTTTTGACAGCCAGGGCCGCCTGATGCGAGAGCTAAGTGGCGAGCACGCTCAACATTTTCCTGACACAGACACGCTTGACATTCAAAAAGTGCAACTGCGCGGACACAGCCAGGAGGGTCAGCAGGTCACTGCTGTTGCAGACCAGGCTCTGGCTAAAGGGGACGGTACGCAAGTGACCTTGGTTGGCAACGTGCACATTTCTCAGCCCGCAAGCTCAAGCGCCAATGGTCCTCGGCCTGCAACAGAAATGCGCAGCCAAGAAATCAAAGCGTTCGTCAAGGATGAGCGCTTGGTGAGTGAGGTGCCCGTTGAAGTTCGGCGCGGCAAAGATCTGTTCACAGCTGAAAAAATGCAAATGAACAGCAAGACAGGTGAATATGAATTGAGCGGCAGAGTTCGGGGCCTTGTCCAAGCTGCCAAACCTTAAAGACAACTTATTTCTCGAAACGAGCATCTCAGAAACACCTCTATGTGCCCCCAACATGAAAAAAGCCCTGCATGCAGGGCTTTTTTCATGTTGGGGGCA
>JGI25926J51410_1000067_pt1 | contig 13056 bp, 15 predicted proteins | sample LauGreFBDMM110SN_2_FD_51410 | JGI IMG/M metagenome (IMG submission 51410) | reverse complement strand
GCTGCACTGCAGTGTCCTTGGGTTGAATGAATTTAAAAATCATCATCACTCGTTAAGTTTTAAGATAAACCAAAATACTCCTTTAATCAAGTACCCCTATTAGTCTCACACACGCTGACGTCGGACATTGGTGCAAGTATTGTGGATAACTCAACATTTGAATGACAAGGGAATACCCCATAAGTTTTTGAAGATGCGCCGTTCAAAATAGCTCAATGATTGGAGAGTCCAATGCGATCAACGACCAAGAAGCGTACCCCACTAAGTGCTTCTAATGCCAAGAGGCTGGAGGAGTTGTGTGTCTGGATAACTGAGAACTTTGATCAAACTCTGGGCTGGACGCAGCTGACAAAAAAGAGTGGGTTTTCTAAGGAACAGTTAGTGGAACTGTTTCAACTGTACAAACAAGTTACGCCAATGGCCTTCATTAGGCAAGTTAGGCTACAGCGTAAAAATAATCTAACAATCAACTTACAGCCTGAACTCTTTGACAACATTAAAAATTTAGTCAACGACAGTGATCGTTTAACTTAGAAATCTTCCACGAGTTTTTTTAGGAGAAATCAGATGTATCAAAATATCATTCTGGCCTACGATGGATCGCAAGAAAGTCAGCAGGCGTTGCTCAATTGCAAAGACCTCTCGCAATGGGAGCACGCCAAGGTTCATCTGCTCTCGGTGGTTCCCTACGAAACAATTTCAATGGGTCATGAAACTTCATACTACAGTGAACCTGAAAACAAANTAGAAGAAGAACGACGTTTGAAAATTCTCAACGAAGGCGTTGAACAACTTAACACGGCAGGTATTGAGGCTGCTGGAAAATTACTCAAAGGTGACGCCGTTGATAAGATCGTTGAATACGCGCACACCATTGGCGCAGACTTGATCATGCTAGGCCATCAGCATCGTGACAATTGGTTGGAGAGATGGTGGGCTGGCTCAATTCCAAAAGCATTGATTGAGCACTCACCTTGCAGTGTTTTAGTGGTCATCATTAAATGAATTTGCACTTCTCACTATCAATGCCACTGAATTTACAAAATCGAAGAAGCTTAGTGCTGCCTTGCTCAGAAAAACGCCATCGTTCGTACTTCAATGCTCTCGCGTTTTAGGGCATCGGGCGCTGTATCTGGGTGCTCGAAAGCCGAATGTCCCATGAACCGACAACGTCCATCGGTGGCTGAGTCATAAGTTTTGAGCAACAACGCGTGGTGGGCCTCCATCAATGGAAAGAACATCCAACGGTGTTTGGGCGAATGCCGCATGACGTAAATTTCACCCGTTCTGTCAAGGTACTTGAGCTCCATGCGCAGCATATCTCCTTCGCCGTGTGACGATGCATCGCACATGGCCAATGGCAACTCCTCAACCCGCTGGTACAGTGGCTTCCACACGTTGTAAAAAGCGACCCTACCTTGTAACAGCTGCGGGGCGTCATCGGGCAAGATGTCATGAACTCTTTGCGGCCCACTCTTGACCGTGTAATCGCTGTGAACCAATAAGACGGCAGGTCTTTGGACTTCCGTTTGTTGCTTCAAATCGGCGGGCAATCGCTGCCTGATGGTGTGATCAAAAACTTCCACCCGCATAGCGCCCGTGTGGGCCTTCACAAAATCCACCACCTGCTGATAGAACGCCTGCTTGACCTTCGCTTCATCGGCAAAATCTTTGAAAGAGGGGTCAAAGTCATGCAGCTCGAATCCCTCTTTGTCCAAGCGGATGTCATGGCGGAGAGGCCAAGCATCATGAATTGTCACTTCGTGCGCGTCCGTCCCAGGCGGATTGAGCTTCACACTTGGGTCTGGCTCATAAAAATAATAATCTGGCGGTTTGCCGTTGTCTTCTGAGTAATTCAGAGTGGCGCGGACGGAGTGCAAATCGGTCATGGGTAAAGTCAATTCGTTTTTTGAGTGGTGAAGCCTTCGTACACCATGGTGTTTTGCCAGCAAGGCAGGGACTCGATGTCCTGCTGCATCCAGCGGGTCAGATTTTTGTGTGGTCCCAAAGGTAACTTTTGCCAACCACGCAAATGCATGGGTGAGGCCAAGGCGATATCCGCAATGGTTACGTGCTCACCACACACAAAGCGGCTTGATGCCAGGCGTTTGTCCAAAATACCCGCCAGCTTGTGAAACTGAGCTTCCTGCGCCTTAAGGACTTCTGGATCTGCTGCACCTCCCAGCAATGGCTTGACGCAGTTTTCTACTAAAAAGACATAGCAGCTTGGAAACCAACTTGAAGACTCCCACAGCAACCAGCGGTTGATGTCGGCACGCGTTTTCAAATCTTGGGGATACGCCGATGCATGGCCAGTTTTATCTGCGGCGTACTGCAAGATGGCGTTGGACTCCCAAAGCTCCAAATCGCCGTCCACCATAGCAGGCAGAGAAGCATTGGGATTCAGACTGATAAAGGGCTCCAATTTTTGTTCTCCCTTGAAGTAGTCAACGTGCACCAACTCGTAGGGGGCCCCCAACAACTGCAATCCAGCCAACACTTTTTTGCAATTGACGGTAATCGGGTCTGCGTGAATTTTCATATTGTCTCCGTTCGTTGTGTGGTTTAATTTGCTATCGCTTGTTCAGTTTAAAAATTGAAACCAGTCAAGACAACTGCTGCAGTGCAAATCAATTGTTTATGAATCAAGAACAATGACCATGCTCCAACGGCAGCAACGACCCATTTCCACCGACATGCTTGCTGCCTTCTTGAAGGTTGCGGAATGTCGCAGCGTCAGCAGGCCGCTGTTTCTTTGGACGTGGCCAAAAGCCTTATCAGCAAACGCATCGCTCAACTAGAGGAGCGCCTGGAAACCACGCTTTTTAGCAGAAGCACCCGCAAGGTTGCACTAACGCCTGCTGGCGAAACCTATGTGGAGTATGCAAAAAGAGCGCTGGACGAAGTGTCCGATGGCATGGAACGCGTGCGCTCGCTGCGAACAGAGCTGAGCGGCACTTTGCGATTGACTGCGCCGGTTTCCTGGGGGCAGCGGGTGTTGGCCAAGCACCTGCCCGAATTTCTCAAGATGCACCCCAGTTTGGAAATCGACCTCATGTTGAACGACCGCATGATGGACATGGCCACCGAACGCATCGACGTCGCCTTGCGTTGGTCAAGCCACTTGCACCATGAGCGCCACGGCACACCCCTGACCGAAATCAAATGGTTTTTAACTGCAGCCCCAGCTTACATTGCCCAACACGGCCTTCCCGCTGAACCCGTCGAACTGAACGATCATGCGTGCTTGTATTACCGTCGCGACAACACGGATGACCACTGGACATTGCAAAACAAGCTTGCCGCAAAGCAGAGCACACCTAGCAGTGTAGAAGTCAATGTAAGTGGAAGATACCGCGTTGACAACCCAGAAGCCGTCTTGGAATCTGCTACGGCTGGCATGGGCATCGCTCTTTTGCCGGACTACCTTTGCGTCCAAGCCATCGAAAAAGGCAACTTGGTCAAAGTGCTGACACCCTGGACCCCGCTAACCAAGTTTGGCACCCACATCGTTGCACTGTGCCCACCTGATCGAAAAAAAATCTCTCGCAATCAGGCCCTTATTGATTACCTGCAACGCGCCATGTCACAAGACTAGGTAATTATTCAATATGGAAAAGTTGTTAAAGGTCGACCGAAAATTGGCAACTGTTCGCTTGTAGCCGCACTGTTGGCAGATAAACATTACAGCGACAGCAGAAAGCGCCAGATCATTTGGGCAAGTGGTCTTCGCGTTCCATGTCAAAGGTCAGCTCGACCATCAATCCTGCAGGATCTTTGAAAAATATCTGATTCATGCGCCAACCCGGCACAGGACGCTCGTCAAACGGCACTCCAGCAGCCTTTAGCCGCGCACGCGCACTCGCGGCGTCCGAAGCTTTGAGAGAGATGTGATCAAACTGGCCAGTCGGCTTGTCCAGCGAAATTCCGTCTGCTTGGTCTGGCAGTGTGGCAGCCAGATGAAGGATGGCCGCTTCCGCTCCGCCATAAAGCCAGTAGCCAGGAAAGTTGAAATGAGGCCTAGCGCCTTCAGTCAAACCTAACACGTTGACATAAAAATCACGAATCGCTTCCAGGTCAGATGGCTTGAGGCGGATGTTGTAGTGGTCAATGTGGGTGATGCGCATGCTTGACTCCTAAGTTTTATCAGCAGGTGAACTCGTCGCTTCACGCCGTGTTTTCTCGTAATCTGTAGATCCAGGGCAGATGCCGTCTTTAAATAAGCGCCAGAGAGAACCAGGGAAAGGCACATACCAAGACCAGCACGGCCAACATCGCCCCAAGGAATGGTATGCAACCGGCAAAGATGCTTTCCACTGAGATACTGGGGTCGTTTAAGGTAGATTTGACCGTGAACACCGAAATACCGAATGGCGGTGTCAGCAGGCCCATTTCGACAGCCAGCACGGTGATCACGCCAAAATGAATCAGGTCGAAACCGAAGCTGGCTGCGATGGGCGCGGCCACGGGCGTCATGATCAACAAGATGGAGCTGGAGTCCAAAATCATGCCCAGCAGCAGCACGATCCCGATGTACAAGGTCAGAAATCCATAGGGTCCAAGACCCGCGTCACGCACCAATTCGCTGATGGCGACAGGCACACCCGCCACACTTAGCATGCGGCTGTAAAAACTAGCCGCCACCAGCAAGATAAGAATGGTGCATGACACGCTGCCGGTTTCGTGCAGAACCTGCCAAAATTTACCTTTTCCCAAAGAACGTCGCATCAAGGCAATTAGCAGAGCACCGAAGGCGCCTACACCACCGGCTTCGGTAGGTGTGAAAAAGCCACCGTACAGCCCCCCCAGCACGAGCGCCACCAGCGCAGCAATGGGTACCAGTTTGTTGACCATCTGCAGCCCGGTCAGGGTCACTTCTATCTGACGACCCCGCAACAATTGAGATTGGTTTTGAGGGTCAAAGACCTGGCCCGGCGTGAATCGCGCCATCATCATGATCATCACGGCGAAAACAATGGCCAGCAAGAAGCCCGGAATGACGCCGGCAACAAACAATTTGCCAATCGATTGTTCGGCCAACACACCGTAAATGATCATCAGCAAGCTGGGCGGAATCATCATCCCCAACACCGAGCTACCAGCCACGGTGCCAGTGGCAAAGGTGGTGCGGTAACCGTGTTTGACCATTTCGGGGACAGCAACCCGGGTGAACACCGCCGCCGAAGCGATCGAGACCCCTGTGACCGCTGCGAACACCGTGTTGGCAGCCACCGTGGCAACACCGAGACCTCCTTGGAGCTTGCGCAGCAGGACTTCTGCGACCGTGAACGTGTCCTTGCCGACGTTGGAAATGCTCACCAGCAGTCCCATCAGCACAAACAGCGGAATGGTCGCAAACACATAGTCGGCCACGCCGTTGTAGGCTGACATGTAAAACAATTTGATGGCCATGTCGAGGTTGTCTCGTACCAGCCAGACACCACCAAAACCAACCGCCAGTAAAGCCACGCCAATGTGAATGCCTAGCAGCACCAAAATGACAAGTATGCCAATGAGCAAGCCGCCCATGCCTAAATCGCTCATACGCCACCTCCCAAGGGATCGTCAGCAGGGCCAGTGGATCCTGTTTTTTTCAAGAGGCCTGGGATGCTCATCACATAACACAAAGCACCGGCTGCAGAGCCTGCAACAAGCAGGCCACGAAACGGCCATGCCTGAACGCTGTAGACGCCCTGCACGCCATAAAACTCGTTGCTTGTCCAGGAGTTGCTAAATTCAGACCAACCAATCCAGGCCAAGGCCGCAAACAAGCCAGCACCCACCACGGCATTGAAAACATTGAGTGCCACAACACCTTTGGCCGAGCGCTTGCCGATGAAGTTGAGCAAAAAGTCACTCCGCGTCATCCGGTTGCTGCAAATGGCAGCAGCCAGTTGAAGGAAAACAATGGCGCCGACCGAACGAGAGGAGAACTCAGCCACCCCGGTGATGGGTCGATCCAAAAAATCGCGACCAATCACATCGGCGACCACCAGAGCCATGATCAGGAAAATCCAGACCGTTCCAACAGATGCCAGGACATTAGCTGGAAACTCCAAGGGGTGCCGCTGTGAAGCAGGCGTTTCTGTTTGGGGATCGGATTGCAAGATGGGCTCCTTGTGTGGATGAGCAAATGATCTTGCAGGGCCCTCCTCCAATGGAGGGCCCTGCAGCTATCAACGCGGTCAATGGTTGGGGTCAGCGAGCCGCTTTGTCCCAGTCACGAAGAGGCTTCACACCGAGAGCACGCAATTCGTCGAAGTAAGCGCGAAGCACGGACTTGCCCGCATCTCCCGTGGTCTGTAACCATGGGGTGACAATGTCAGGCAGGCCGTTGATCCACTTTGCACGCTCAGAAGCTGGAAGATCGCTGACCTGGAGGCCGGCGGCGCGCATGGTTTCCATGGCTTTTACAGCAGAGGTGGTGACATGTTTGCCGTGGGCCACCGATGTGGACTTGCCAGCCTTGATGAAGGCTTCCTGAACTTCCTTGGGCAATTTATCGAAGAAGCTTTTGTTGGCCGCAACACTTCCTAGGTACATGGCACCTACATCCACGCGTGTCAAATACTTGGCCACTTCGTAGACGCGGGCCGGACCGATGCCGCTGGCAAAACTCAGGGCGCCTTGGGTTACACCCGTCTGAATGTTGGTGTAGTAAGTGGTCAAGGCGCCATCAACGGGCGTGGCACCGGTATCGCGCATCCAGTTGGCCGAGGTGCCCGGTGCGTGGATTTTCTTGTTTTGCAACGCGGCCAAGTTGGTCACGGGGAAGTTGGCATAAATGTCATAGGTGTCGGTGATGAGCGACGACAAAGGTACCATGTTCTGAGCAGTCCAGCTGGCCTTGAGCGCGGGGTGCGTGTCGTTGAGCTTGTCGAAAATGCTGATCAGCATCTCGTGGTTGGTGGTGGCGAACGGTGTGAAATAGGTGACGTTCTGCAAAGGCATGGAAGAATTTTCCCAGACAGTGCCCACCATGCCCACGTCAACAATGCCATCCTTGACGGCCGCGCGCGTTTCAGAAAATTTGTAAAGCGTTCCGCCGTAATTTTCACGCCAACGCACTTCAAACTTACCCCCGCCTTCTTTGAGCAGCCGATCCACTTCGGGCTGGAACACCTCTTTCATGGCGTAAGCCCAAATGTTGGTGGTCGGATGACTTGCACCGATGTTGACGTTGATGCGCTGTTGGGCGACTGCATTGCTGNCAGCAGCTGCGCAACCGAGCGCGATCAGCCCGGAAAGGGCCAACTTGTTGAGTTTCATGCGTTCTCCTTTTGGTTAAATAGCGGCAGTCCATTGCCGCGCTGAAATTGCCACAGCCGGAAGGCTGCAGCGGGGTAAAAAAATGTTCATGGATTTCGTTTTCTTGTGCCACTACGAGTCTTTGAAGCTGCCGAAATAGTGGCTTGGCCGAACAACTTCTGACTGGCGATCAGATAGCCTAGCACGCGGTCATGAACTAGTGAATGGCTGAAACGTTTGGGAACTTGATCGTTGGCCACACCTTGACCGTAAATCCAGCGCCGCATCGGGTTGTAGAAGAAGCCGCCGTGCAGCCCCATCAGCAACTCCAATTCACGCTCGCTGGCCTTNGCTCGGCTGGTCACGCCGCGAAAGCGTCGCGTCTCTCGAATCAAGCGCGGGAACAGTCGTTGGCGAAGAAGGGAAAAGAACCTGTCGGTGATGGCGTGATCGGAAAGGCCCGAAAACACCAGGATACGAGTGAACTCACGGTTCAACGCTGAGTTGATGTAATCGTCGTAAAAGTCGGTAAGTTTTTCTTCGGGCGTTTTCTCGGGGTCATCCAGCAATGCTTCCCAATCTGAGTTCCAACGCCCTTCAAAAACTTCGAGGTAAACCCGGTCGATCAAGGCTTGTTTGGTGGGAAAGTAATGGTAAAGAAGGGCATGCGTGACACCGATACTGCGGCCCAAATCTCGCAGTTGAGCGCCGAATCCATTTTGTGCAAAAAAGCCAATGGCGCCGTCCAAAATCTGTCGTTCACGCTCGGCAACACCCAACCGCCGCCGCATTCGGGANGGCTCGCACGCTAACCCANCAGCGGGGTCAAACGCCCGATCAGGGTTTGTCTGTAGGGGCATGCTATTTACCGTATGGTCAATTTGGAATAATATTATTGAACGTATGGTAAACAAAGCAACCCCGTAAAAACCCCAAAGATGCCCCAATGGAATTGACAGGTGAAGTTGTAATTAACGCGGCTCGAACGCGTGTTTGGATAGCGCTGAATGATCCAGCTGTNCTGACGGCTTGCATCCCTGGCTGCGAGGCTGTGGAGCAGGTGGGGCCGCTTGAAAAGACCGCTCGCATGTTGGTCAAGGTGGGGCCGGTTCGCGCCAAGTTCAGCGGTCGCATTTTAATGAGCGACGTAGTCGAGTCTGAAAGATGCGCCATGACTTTCGAAGGGTCTGGTGGTGCAGCCGGGATGGCCCGTGGTCGCTCGCAAGTCGAACTCAGCGATGAAGGCGAGAGCACACGGTTGCATTACACCGTTCAAGCCTCGGTGGCTGGCAAGTTGGGCTTGGTTGGGGGGCGCATGATTGATGGGGCCGCCAAGCAGATGGCGGATCAGTTTTTCAACGCTTTCCAGTTACACCTTGCGCCGGCCCAACCGGATGCCGACAAACTACCGACAGAGTCAAAAGCCCCTAAGAGCGGCTCAGGTTCAACCACTTGTCACCCATTCGCGAAGCGAAGATATGACCGTGGCTGGTGCAACTGTTACGCGGCAGCCAACCAGCAAATTAACAGATGACATGGAATGGTTGCGTGTGAAATGGTTTGCCATGGGTGTATTGGCCACAGCCATTGGCGTGTGGCTCGGTGCTCAGCTCTGAGACGAGGCCTTGTTTGACCGATATTAATTACTTAAATTGGAAGATCAACCGTGAAATCAGCTGCATTTGATTACGTCAAGCCCGCCGCGATGGCCGAGCTATTCGAGCTACTTCAATCCCATGGTGATGACGCCCGAATTTTGGCGGGTGGACAGACACTGCTGGCCACGCTGAACATGCGTTTGTCCGAACCGAAACTAGTGATTGACATCACGGGGCTCCAAGAGCTGCGGGGCATTCACCAAGTGGGTGACCGTCTTTACATTGGCGCACTGACCACGCACACTGAAATTGAAAATAGCGCCCTGGTCAGTCAGCATGCCCCGATGCTGACCATGGCAGCACCTCACATCGCCCACCGCGCGATTCGCAACTCAGGCACTTGGGGCGGCTCGATTGCCTATGGGGACCCGGCGGCTGAATGGCCATGCTGCCTTTGCGCCATGGATGGCCATGTTCACCTGCAAAGCCCCAATGGCAGCCGCAAGATCTCGGCCACTGATTTTTTCATAGACCTTTACACGACCGCCCTCGCCCCTGATGAAGTGGTTGTGGGNGCCGATGTGCCACTCGCCAGCCAAGCTGACTGGTTTGCTTTCGATGAGCTGGCAAGACGTCATGGCGACTACGCGGTAGCGGGGCTGGCCGTTGCTGCCAGCTTCACGGGCAAGGTCGCTCAGCGTGTGAATCTGGCCTTCCTTGGTATTGGTACGATTCCTTGGCGTGCACGCCGAACCGAAGCCCTGCTTGTGGGCAAGACGCTTGATTTGGCAACGGTGGAAATTGCGGTGGCTTCGCTAAAGGCCGAGCTTGACCCCCTCCCAGACCTGACTCATACCCCCGAAACCAAGCGGCATTTGGCAACCGTACTGGCGCGCCGCTTGCTTTCGGCTGCACACGCAAACCGCAGCGCGATCGCTGTCTGATTTATTCCGGGAGAAACTCATGGCATCCCTTCAAACACTTCAGGTTGAAGTCAACGGACAAGCGCAAGTGCGCAGCGTGGCACCACGCCAGCATCTGGTGGACTTCATCCGAAACGAACTGGGCCTCAAAGGCTCACATCTGGGTTGCGAACACGGTGTTTGTGGCGCATGCACCGTCGAGGTGAATGGGCGCATCGTACGCGGTTGCCTGACCCTGGCCGTTCAAGCCCAAGGCGGCAAGGTCCGCACTATCGAAGGCCTCAGTGCCGATGGTGATGTGCGTGACCTGCAGGACGCCTTTGTGAGGAACAACGCCTTGCAGTGCGGGTTTTGTACGCCGGGGATGGTGATGGCAGCCAAGGAGTTGCTGGAGGCCAAACCCGACGCGACCCGGGAAGAAGTGCGTGAGTGGATGAGTGGCAACTATTGTCGCTGCACCGGATACCAAGCCATCATCGATGCCATTTGCGAAACCCTGGCCGAGCGCGCCAAGAATTCGTCTAGCCGTCCATCCGAAAAGGTGAGCGTATGAACACCATTACACAGAATATGTCGGTCAATGCAGGGCCTGAAGTGGAAGATTCGCCAAAAGTCGGCCATGCAGAAAAGCCTTTGCATGCATTGACCGAGGACCCCCGCTACATTGGGCAAAGCGTTGAACGCCCCAGTGCCCGCAGATTGGTACAGGGTCAGGGCACTTACATCGACGACATTGAGCTGCCCCGCATGGCGCATGTCGTTTACTGGCGCAGTCCCGTCGCGCATTGCAAGATCACCCACATTGATGCCGCAGCGGCCCGCAGCATGCCCGGGGTGATTTTGGTCGCTGACGGCCATGACTTGGCCAAAGTATGCAAGCCATGGGTGGGGGTTCTGGGNCATCTGGCGGGCATGAAATCGGCACCGCAGTATCCACTGGCCCTGGACCGTGCCTGCTGGCAGGGTGAGCCGGTGGTGGCCATCGTTGCAGAAACGCGAGAGCAGGCCGAAGACGCGCTGCAGCTCATCCACGTCGAGATCGAACAATTGCCAGCCGTGGTGGACATGGAGACCGCTCTGGACCCTTCGACGCCACTCATTCATCCGGAGTTGGGTGACAACCTCTGTTTCACACGCAAGCTGGATGTGGGCCAAGTTGACGAGGCTTTTGCCAAGGCCGATGCAGTGGTCGAAACCACCTTTGAATTTGGGCGGCACACAGGCGTCACACTGGAGCCCCGTTGCCAGATTGCCGACTGGAATGTTGCCGATCAGAAGCTCACTGTTTACCACTCTTTCCAGGCACCGCATATGATGCAGGACCTGTACGCNAGGCAATTTGACTTGCCTGAACACGCAGTNCGGGTGATCTGCAAGGATGTGGGCGGCTCGTTTGGCATCAAGGTGCATGCTTATCCGGATGACTTTGCCACGGTGGCTTTGTCGATGATGTGCCGACGCCCGGTCAAGTTTGTGGCCGATCGCATTGAAAGTTTCACCAGCGACATTCACGCCCGTCACCACCTTGTCAAGGNGCGCATTGCCGCNAGNAAGAGCGGAGAGATTCTGGCTTTCGAGATGAATGATCTGACGGGCATTGGTCCGTATTCCATGTTCCCNCGCACCAGCGCGATCGAAGGCAATCAGGTGGTCAATTTGGTGGGTGGACCCTATAAACACACAAACTACCGGGCGCACTTGGACGTGGTGTTTCAGAACAAGACACCAACTTGCCAGTACCGCGGGGTGGGCCACCCCATNGCCTGTGCAGTGACCGAAGGACTGGTCGACCAGGCGGCGCGAGCCATTGGCATGGACCCGCTTGAATTCCGCAAAAAGAATGTGATTCCGGATGACGCCTACCCCACCACAGGGGCCAGCGGCATCAAGCTCGAAGTCTTNTCGCATGAGGCTTGCCTGAGCAAGATCGAGAAGATGATGGATTACCCACGCCTCAAGGCGGAAATTGCCCAGTTGCGTGAACAAGGCATTTACCGCGGCATTGGCTTTGCTGCGTTGATTGAGCTCACAAACCCGAGTGCGGCCTTTTATGGGGTCGGTGGCGCGCGTATTGCATCTCAGGACGGCTGCACCATCCGACTGGACCCTTCGGGTGCCATCAGCGTGAGCGTGAGCGTGGGCGAACAAGGCCAGGGCAATGACGGTATTTACCGACAGATTTCGGCGGACGCTGTCGGCGTTGATCTTGAAAAAGTGCGACTGATTATGAGCGACACCGATGTCACGCCCTATGGCGGAGGCACTTGGGCTTCGCGCGGTGCGGGTGTTGGCGGCGAGGCGGTTTTGCTGGCCTCTCAAGCATTGCGTGCCAACATCCTCAAGTTGGCTGCCGTCATCCTCAAGCGTAGCGAGGCTGAATTGAAAGTGCGCCGTGGCCATGTGGTGGACGCTGGCACCTTGCAGTCGGTGCTGGACTTTGCCGAACTCGGCCGCATTGCCTACTTCCGTTCGGATCTTTTACCCAATGACTTCACGCCGGAGCTGATGGTGACGCGCCACTATGCCCAGCGCGACTACCCCTTCATCTTCACCAATGGTGTGCAGGCCTCCTACGTCGAAGTTGATCCAGACACCGGTTTTGTGAAATTGCTCAAACACTGGGCAGTTGAGGATTGCGGTCGGGTACTCAACCCCAAACTTGTCGACGAGCAGATTCGGGGTGCCATTGTGCAGGGCATTGGCGGAGCCCTTTTTGAAGAGTGCCTGTACGACGAAGAAGGGCTCATGCGCAATGCCAACATGGCCGATTACCTGGTACCCATGAGCGGCGAAATGCCCGACATTGAGGTGGCGCATGTGCAGACACCCACGCGCAGCAGCCAGCTGGGCGCCAAAGGTGCTGGCGAGGCAGGGACTGCGGGGGCTCCTGCTGCGGTGATGAACGCGATCAATGACGCGCTGGCGCCATTCAAGGCGCAGCTCTGGTCGCAACCGATCACGCCGGAGAAAGTATTGCGCGCCTTGGGTCGGGTAACCTGAGCGCGTGCCTGCTAAGCGATCCTGGACACCCTATAACCGTCCAGAGCAACTAAACGTTCAGAGCTGGACGCTTTGCTAAAACATCAGAGAATAGGCAATTACATCAATTATTTCACATCAATGTTTTATGGCTTGAAACCCACACAACACAAGCATAGTTTGAAGAAACTATTTTCTGTTAATCAGAGGTTCTGTGGTCAAAACTTAGGTCGAGAAGCCACCTAAAAAAGCATCGTCTTGCGCGGTGCGAAATAAATCACAGCCACTCCGACAAGAACGATTGCTGT
>JGI25926J51410_1000065_pt1 | contig 13094 bp, 9 predicted proteins | sample LauGreFBDMM110SN_2_FD_51410 | JGI IMG/M metagenome (IMG submission 51410) | reverse complement strand
AAGCTACAAGCTATTAAAAATATTGTTTCAAACCCAACACAATACGGACTTTATATAGACCCAATACCGAATAAACCGTACTTTACATCTGTGGAAGCCCCTGCCGTGATTGATGCCGATCTTGCTGCGAATCTTGCTGAAATTTCTTATGATGAATTTTTACTTTTAAATGCTGAACATAGAAGACCTCTTATTAGAACAAATGATAAAACACAACGATTAATTTTGCCGATTAATGCAGCGGATACATTTGTAAAAAATCTTAGTCAAAATGAAAAACCTTTAGTGTCCTGGAATATATATCAACCAAAACATAATGAAAAAATTAGAGCAATAGCAAATAAATTCGACATGCAAGAAAGTGATCTCATAAAAGCTAATGATCTGAATCCTCAAAAAGCAATCAAGACCTCTACCATGATGTTAGTAGCTAAAAAAGAAGGTGCGGAGTCAAATGCCAATCAAGATGTTTATGAATCAAAAATTCAAAATGATAAGAAAGTTGAAGGCTTAGTGAAGCCTACTAAGCACAAAGTNAAATCAGGAGATACGCTTAATAAAATTGCTAAAAGATATGATATACGTATCGATGAANTAAAAGACATTAATCAAATGACTTCCTCAGACATTCAAATCGGATCCATACTTCAACTTCAAAGAAATAATTAACTTTATTACGCATAATATGTATTTTAAATATATTTTCCTCTTCTTTGTTTGTCTTAACCTAACTTCTTGTAGCGATAAGAAAGAGGTTGTTTATAACTTTGATGGTACTTTTAATATTGAAAAAGGCGGCACACTTATCGATGCAATGTCTGGCGAGCCGAGTAATCTCATTTCGATGATTGCAGGAGATTCGGCATCGTCAGCCATCTCAGGAAATATTTTTAATAAACTTATTAAATATGACAAAAATTTAGAACTAGCCCCTGAAATAGCAGAAAAATGGTCAATATCAAGCGACCAGAAAACAATTACTTTTTATTTGAAGAAAAATCTTAAATGGTCTGACGGGCAAGACTTAACCAGTGAAGATGTTCTTTTTACTTGGAAACTTGTCACTGACGACAAAACGAGAACTCCCTATGGCTCTGATTACAAGTTAGTTGAAAGGGCTGAAGTTCCAGATCCTCATACATTCCGAGTTGTATATAAAAAAGCATATGCACCAGCCCTAGACAGCTGGGCGACTCTTCAAATTCTTCCGAAACATATCTTAAAAGACGAAGATATTAATCGCACTTTTTTCTCAAGAAAACCCGTTGGCTCTAGTTACTACAAATTAGCACAATGGGTTAATGGTGAAAAATTAACTTTGGAAGCTAGCCCCTCTTCAGTCATGGGCGAACCTAATATAGGCAACCTAACTTCACGCTTCATCCCTGACACATCTTCTCAATTTTTAGAACTGATCGCTGATAATATTGACCTCATGAATATTAATCCTATTCAATTCGCACGTGTGATTCCATCTAGACCAGACCTAAAGAATAAATTAGCACTATATAAAGAACTTGGAAATAGTTACACCTATCTTGGCTTTAATTCAAAACATCTCCCATTTAATGATATTAAAGTAAGGCAAGCGATTAACTACGCAATTGATAAGCAGGAGATTATTGATGGTGTACTTTTAGGATTAGGGGAGCCCGTCGCATCCCCATATAAACCTGGAACTCGATGGAGCAATCAAAAACTTCATCCCTACCCTTACGATAAAAATAAGGCACTTAAGTTACTTCGTGAGGCAGGCTTTAACGACACTAATAATGATGGTATTTTAGAAAAAGATGGCAAACCTTTCTCATTTGAGATTCTCACGAATCAAAATAAGCAAAGAGAAATGACCGCAGTCCTTATTCAAAGAAGACTTAAAGATGTAGGTATTGATGTAAAAATTCGAGTGATTGAATGGGCAAGCTTTGTAAATCAATTTATTAAAACTGGTGATTTTGATGCTGTCATTCTTGGCTGGAGTTTATCGCTTGATCCTGATCAATATAATATTTGGCATTCGTCACAACAAAAACCTGGCCAATTTAATTTTATTGGATACAACAATAAAGAAGTCGATCAATTACTTGAAGAAGGTCGTACCGAATTAAATCCTGACAAACGAGAAAAAATATATCATGCTTTTTCAAAAATCTTATTAAGTGATAGTCCTGTGATTTATTTATATGCTGGGTATGGTCTCACTGCTATGAGCAAACGTATCAAAGGAATTGAGTCCCCTACGCCGCCTGCTGGAATTGCGTATAATTCATACGAATGGTTTATTCCCTCCACAGTCAGAAGAAATGAAATAGCTCAATAAAATGCTTAACTATTTAATTAAACGCTTGTTATGGATGATCCCAATGCTCATTGGTATTAGTCTTATTTCATTTTTTATTATGCACTTAGCACCAGGTGACATTACCGCATCAGAATCAGCATTCAATCCAAAAGCATCTGAAGAGTCTCGTCAAAAACTAAGGGCACTTTATAACTTAGATAAACCCTTGGTTACGCAATATAGCTTATGGTTAAAACGGATTGTTAAATTAGATTTTGGTAATTCATTTGCTTCGCATCAGCGTCCTGTTCTATGGGAAACAAAAGATGATAAAGGCAATATCACTAAAGGTATGATTCAAGATGCTTTACCTATAACCCTGATGATTAATTTGATAGGGCTACTTATTATTTTTGTGCTTTCAATATTTCTAGGTGTTGTTTCAGCAGTCAACCAAAATCGATGGCCGGACCGACTCATTACCATCATTGTCTTCGTAGGCTTTGCGGTGCCTGGTTTTTGGTTGGCGCTTTTATTAATGTATTGGACTGGCGTCACTCACTCTTGGCTTCCTATTTCAGGCCTGCATAGCGTAGGGTATGAAAAGATGGGTCTAATGGCTCAATACCTAGATTTAATTAAGCATCTAATATTGCCAGTCTTTGTTTCAAGTTTAGGCGGCCTCGCAAGTATTTCACTGTATGTCAGAAATGGAATGTTAGATGTACTTCAACAAGAGTTTATTACAACAGCGCGCGCAAAAGGCCTAACCGAAAATAAAGTAGTTTATGGTCATGCATTAAGAAATACATTATTACCGCTCATCACTATAATAGGTCTATCGATTCCGGGCTTGATTGGGGGTTCTGTAATTGGAGAATCAATTTTTGCAATTTCTGGAATGGGTAAATTATTTTTTGACGCTGTTTTGATGAGAGATTTTCCAGTGGTAATGGGAATCCTTACGATCGGATCTGTCTTAACGTTATTTGGAAATTTAATCGCAGACATTGGTTATGCATGGGCAGATCCAAGAATTAGGCGAGGTATTACAAATTGAAAATCCTTACGCAAAATCCACTCGCTTTAAGTGGTTTCATTATTATTGTCTCTGTTCTTTTTATCGCAATATTTGCTCCATGGTTATCGCCTTACGATCCAAATTACATTGATATTCATTCCATACTTCTCCCCCCTTCTGTCTCCCATTTTATGGGAACTGACGGACTAGGAAGAGATGTTTTTTCACGCATGCTTTATGGATCTAGAATTTCGCTTTTAGTAGGCATAGTCGCTGTAGGTATCGCTACTGTCATTGGGACATTTTTAGGAGCTGTTGCTGGATTTTATCGAGGCTATATCGACTCTATTATCATGCGGTTTGTAGATATTATGTTATCCATTCCTACTTTCTTTCTCATACTTGCAGTGATAGCGTTTTTAACACCGTCGATTTGGAACATTATGATAGTGATTGGATTGACTTCCTGGATGGGCGTTACACGCCTTGTTCGTGCAGAGTTCTTAAGTCTCAGAAATCGAGAATTTATATTAGCAGCCGAAGCTATGGGCGCTTCAGATTACAGGCTTATTTCAAAGCATCTACTCCCTAATAGCCTNACACCCATCATCGTAACTTCNGTTTTAGGTATTGCAAGTGCGGTGTTAACTGAATCTGGATTGAGTTTTCTTGGGCTTGGGGTTCAAGCACCACAGTCCTCATGGGGTAATATTTTGACTGATGGCAAAGAGTATATTCAGTTTGCTTGGTGGCTATCATTATTTCCAGGACTGGCTATTTTGATTACAGTCCTAGGTTATAATTTACTTGGTGAAGGCTTAAGGGATTTACTTGATCCCAAAAACAAGAATCAGCAAAAATAAAGGGTTACATGATGGGGTTTTTAACTGGTAAACGAGTTTTAATTCTTGGTCTTTTGAGTGACCGATCAATTGCATATGGTATTGCTTCTGCNATGAAACGTGAAGGAGCTGAATTAGCTTTTACTTACCAAATGGAAAAGCACGANGAGCGCGTAAAAAAACTTGCTCAAGATTTTAATTCAAATATTGTTNTACCTTGCGACGTTTCAAGTGATGAGCAAATCGACAATCTCTTTCCTTTACTAAAAAAACACTGGGATAAATTAGATGTTATTGTTCATTCGCTAGCCTTCGTTACAAAAGAAGCTTTAAAGGGTGATTTCGTTGAAGCAACGACCCGTGAAAACTTTAGAGTAGCTCACGATATTAGTTCTTACAGCTTTACAGCGCTAGCTAAAGCAGCACTGCCGATGTTAAGCGAGCATGCAAGTTTGCTTACTTTAAGCTATCTTGGCGCTGAAAGAACAATGCCTAACTATAATGTGATGGGGCTTGCCAAAGCAAGTTTAGAGGCAAACGTAAGGTACATGTCTCAGAGCTTAGGACCAAAAGGTATTAGAGTTAATGCAGTTTCAGCAGGGCCTATTAAAACACTTGCTGCGTCTGGCATTGCTGACTTTGATCGCATGATAGATTTTAATGAGAAACATGCTGCTTTAAGACGAAATGTGACAATTGAAGAAGTTGGAAATGCAGCTGCTTTTCTATGTAGCGACCTTGCTTCAGGCATAACGGGCGAAATTACTTACGTAGATGGCGGCATGAATATTACTGCCGCAGGTTCAATCGATTAATTCTTTTGTGTTGTCTCGAAGAATTTTTGATTCACTGATACACTCGCTTTTGCTTTTAAACCTTTGAGATAAGCGCTCAAGTATTCATTAGATAATGCTTCTGTATAGCTAGATGCGAATTCTTTTTTATTTTCTTCATTCTCATCATTCGGAAATGCTACTTTACTTACTTTAACAATCACGTAACCGTTATTGCCATCTACAAAACCACTATAACTAGGAAGCTTGTCTGTAGGCATTTTGTAAGCGTGATTAATGACAGCCTCGCTCAAGCCTTTTGAATTTTTTCGGTCGACTAAAACTGCAGCTTGCCAAAGAATTTTACGTGAAGAATCACTAACAGACTTCAATGCTGCCTCACCATCAGCAGCCATTAATTTCTTGGCAGCTTCAAACTTTAAATATTCTTCAATACCCGCTTTAACCTCAGCAAATGGCTTTGTAGATTGCGCTTTATAATCTACAACACGAGCAGAAATTAAGTTGTTAGGTGTGACTTCAATCGCTTCAGTATTTCGATGATCCTTAATTGATTCTTTCGTATATAAAGCGTTCATCAATGTTTCATTCTTAAAGAACTTATCTGTATCGTTACGGCTAATCCAATCGGTTTTTTGAATAGGTAGATTAAATTTTTTCGAAACCGCATCAAGACTTGATGACTGCTCGTACACTTTATTACTAAAGTCTTCAGCAAGAGCCGCAAATTTATCTTGTGCTTTTTGGTAGATTATTTCAGCTTTAATTTGTGACTTGATGGCATCAAAACCACCGCCCTCACCTATGATTTTTGTAAGCTTTATAATGTGGTAACCAAAATCAGATTCAACGATACTGCTAATCTCGTTAACCTTCATTGAGAAAACAGCATCATCAAAAGGCTTAACCATCATGCCACGATCAAAGGTACCTAACTCCCCACCTTTTCTAGCAGACTCAGGGTCTTGTGAATATTTTGTTGCTAATTCTTCAAACTGCTTAGGATTCTTTTTAACCTGATTTAAGACATCTTCAGCCTTTGCTTTGGCCTTAGCTTTTTCTGCTGGTGCGGCGTTCTTAGATGAAGCAATTAAAATATGACTTGCTTCTCTTTGCTGTTTATTTTGATATTTATCTGCATTTACTTTATAAGAAGCTTTCACTTCATCTTCAGATACATTGATGGTCGAAAGAATACTTGTTAATGAAAATATAACAAACTCGGCTTTCACTTGCTCGGGTGCTAAAAACTTAGATTTATTTTTATCATAAAAATCTTGCATATCTTTTTCGGAAATATTCGCTTTAGCCATATATTCTTTTGTTTTGAATTCAGCAACAGTGANTTCCCTTTGCTGTGATGTTACTTTTAATGTTTCTGTTAAATTATTCGGCGGAATAAATGTAAGTTTTTGCAGTCCATCACGCACTTGTTGAATGAGTAAATCATTCCTAATGCTTTCTTCAAATTTCTTAGGGTTGAGTTGATTATTTTGTAGGACTTTGTCGTAGAGTTCTTGTGAAAACTTTCCATCTTTTTGAAAATCAGGCATACCTATAATATATTGGCTTAATTGTTGATCTGTGATTCTAAATTTAGATTTTTTAATATCATTATTTATTAATTGTTTTGTGATGAGTCCATCGACTACAGACTCTTTAAATTCGAATGAATCAAACATTGCAGGATCTATTTTTTTACCTTCACTCATAATCCTATTGCGAACATTTTCAATTGCACGGTTATATTCTGGTAGTGTAATTTTATAGCCATCAACTTTGGCGATACTTAAATTATTGCCAGCTTGGTTGAGATATGAATCAATTCCAAACAATGCGAAAGGAATAAGAACAAGCGCCAAAATAACTTGTGCCGCTTTAGTTTGAGCGTAACTTCTAAATTTATCTAACATTGGATTTATCCTATTATCTTTATAGTTTTATGATAAAAAAGGTTGCCAAAAAGTTCTCACTTAATGAACGAAAAGGCGAATCTTAAGATTCGCCTTAATGATATTGGCGGAGTGGACGGGACTCGAACCCGCGACCCCCTGCGTGACAGGCAGGTATTCTAACCAACTGAACTACCACTCCATAACTTGTTACAAAAATTGGTGGGTGCTGACGGGGTCGAACCGCCGACATTCGCCTTGTAAGGGCGACGCTCTACCAACTGAGCTAAGCACCCATGCACACTCATTAGTAAGGCGGCTATTTTACAACATAGTCCTTACCAACGCTAGGTTTACGCTAATGTGTAATGGATTTTGTAATGGTGCTGGCGTTCTTATGGGGCACAGGAGTGGATTTTTGGTCCTTTGTAGCTATATTTTTTGGCATTTTAGTCAAAGCAAGCTCTAAAACTTCATCAATCCAGCGAACAGGATGGATATCTAAGGCATTTTTAACTTCATCAGAAATTTCAGTTAAATCTTTTACATTTTGCTCTGGAATAAGAACGGTTTTAATACCCCCTCTATGAGCTGCAAGCAACTTCTCTTTTAGGCCGCCAATGGGTAAAACTTCACCTCTTAAGGTTATTTCCCCTGTCATAGCAACATCAGCACGAACTGAAATATTGGTTAAAGCCGACACAATCGCTAAAGCAATACCTGCGCCAGCACTTGGACCGTCTTTAGGCGTTGCGCCCTCGGGCAAATGAATATGAATATCATTCTTTTCGTAAAAATTTTCAGCTATACCTAGTTTTGNAGCGCGGCTTCTTACAACGCTCATGGCAGCATGAATAGACTCTTGCATGACTTCGCCTAATTTACCAGTAATGATTGTTTTTCCTTTACCTTGTAAAACCACAGCTTCAATAGTCAATAATTCCCCGCCTACCTGAGTCCAAGCGAGCCCTGTGACTTGACCTATTTGGTTTTTCTTAGATGCAAGACCAATGTCATAGACTTTAACGCCTAGATAAGCCTCTAGATTCTTGCTATTCACAATGACTTTTTTAAGGGATTTTTTGCTCAATAACTCTTTAACTGCTTTGCGACATATTTTGGCGATTTCTTGTTCTAATTTTCTAACACCCGCTTCTCTAGAATAATATTGAATAATCTCTCTTACAACTTTAGCGGTAATACTAATTTCAGATTTTTTTAAACCATGCATTTTAAGTTGCTTAGGTAATAAATAATGCATCGCAATATTAAGCTTTTCTGCCTCCGTATAACCCGAAAGACGAATAATTTCCATACGATCCAAAAGTGGTTCAGGAATGTTCATTGAGTTAGCAGTTGCCACAAACATCACATCAGATAAATCGTATTCAACTTCTACATAATGATCTGTAAAAGTGTGATTCTGCTCTGGGTCCAAAACCTCTAAAAGCGCTGAGGCCGGATCACCTCGGTAATCTTGACCCATTTTATCCACTTCATCTAGTAAGAATAATGGGTTAGTCACCCCTGCTTTAGTCATGCTTTGTAAAACTTTACCAGGCATTGAGCCAATATAAGTTCTTCTATGACCGCGAATTTCAGATTCGTCTCTTACACCACCTAAAGCCATTCGAATAAATTTACGATTGACAGCTTTAGCAATGCTTTGTCCAAGAGAGGTTTTTCCAACCCCAGGAGGGCCTACCAAACATAAAATAGGCGCTTTAAGTTTATCAACTCGCTGTTGGACTGCGAGATATTCAATAATACGCTCTTTGACTTTTTCGAGNCCGTAGTGATCTTCATCNAANATCTTTTCTGCGAGCGCCAATTCGCGACTAATTTTAGTTTTTTTCTGCCACGGCAATCCTATTAATGTATCGATGTAGTTTCTTACTACGGACGCTTCAGCCGACATGGGTGACATCATTTTTAATTTTTTAAATTCAGAAGTCGCTTTATCAAGAGCCTCTTTTGACATACCAGATTCTTGTATACGTTTCTCAAGTTCGTCTAAATCTGCACCTTCATCTTGCTCACCTAATTCTTTTTGAATGGCTTTGACTTGTTCGTTAAGATAGTATTCCCTTTGGCTTTTTTCCATTTGGCGCTTAACGCGACCACGAATTCTTTTTTCGACTTGAAGAATATCAATTTCAGACTCCATGATCTTCAAAAGATGATCTAAGCGATTTTTAATTTTCAATGTCTCTAAAATCGTTTGCTTCTCTTCTAGTTTTAACGTGAGATGCGCTGCGATCATATCTGCTAATCTGCCAGGGTCTGTAATTGCAGCAAGAGAAGTTAGGATTTCTGGGGGAATTTTTTTATTTAATTTAACGTATTGATCAAATTGTGAGAANACCGTTCTCATTAACGCTAATGATTCTTTATCTTTAGGCTCGGGAATATTGATCTCATCGAATCGAGCAACAAAACAAGCTTCTTGATCAAGCACTTCCTTAATTTTTACGCGGCTTAAACCTTCAACTAAAACCTTCACAGTACCATCAGGTAATTTAAGCATCTGGAGAATAGATGCTACGGTGCCGTACTCGTAAAGATCTTTGGCATCAGGCTCATCTTTACTTGCAGATTTTTGAGCTACTAAAATTATTTTTTTATCTTTATCAGATGCAATTTCCAAAGCTTTTACAGATTTCGTACGTCCAACAAAAAGTGGGATCACAAGATGAGGGTAAACAACTACATCCCTTAAAGGCAAAAGGGGCATGAAATCTTGTTGGGGGTCTTTAATTTTAATTTCTTGAGCCATTAGGATGCTTTCATAAGCGTTAATTAATCTAGAACATTGGGTCAGTTTATAATATTTCAAGGCCTTACTGACCAACTACGAAGCTTATTTTTTTCCTGAAACTTGTTTCTTTTCTGAGAATAAAAGTATAGGTTTGCTTGATTGTTCAATCACACCATCATCAATGACAACCTTTTCGAGATTCTTAATGGAGGGCAATTCATACATGGTATCTAATAAAACATGCTCCATGATTGAGCGAAGACCACGCGCGCCCGTCTTTCTTTCTAGCGCTTTTTTGGCGATTAACCTTAGTGCTGAAGTTCTAAATTCTAGCGATACATGTTCCATAGCGAAAAGTTTAATGTACTGTTTGGTTAAGGCGTTTCTAGGCTCAGTAAGAATTTGTACTAGAGCATCTTCACTTAAAGATTCAAGAGTTGCAACAACAGGAAGCCTTCCTATAAATTCAGGAATTAAACCAAATTTAATGAGATCTTCTGGTTCGACATCTTTAATGACATCGCCGATCACTTTAGCATCTGCTTTGCTATTTACTTGAGCCCCAAAACCAATGCCGCCTTTTTCAGATCTTTGTTTAATGATTTTTTCTAGCCCATCAAAAGCACCGCCACAAATAAAGAGGATATTTGTAGTATCAAGCTGAACAAATTCTTGATTTGGATGTTTGCGACCACCCTGAGGAGGAACTGAAGCGACAGTACCTTCAATAAGTTTTAACAGCGCTTGCTGCACACCCTCTCCTGAAACGTCTCTTGTGATTGAAGGGTTTTCAGATTTTCTTGAGATCTTATCGACTTCATCAATATATACAATGCCTCTTTGAGCTTTTTCAATATCATAATCACATTTTTGCAATAATTTTTGCATGATATTTTCAACATCTTCGCCAACATAACCAGCTTCAGTAAGCGTGGTAGCATCTGCCATCACAAAAGGAACATCAAGTAATTTTGCGAGCGTTTGCGCTAAAAGTGTTTTTCCAGAACCTGTGGGACCAATAAGAAGAATATTACTTTTTGAAATTTCGACATCTTTGTGTTCAATATCTATCTCAGAATTACTATCTCTAAGTCTTTTGTAATGATTGTAAACAGCGACAGCTAAAGTTCTTTTAGCGCTTGTTTGTCCTATAACATGCTCATCAAGTTGATCACAAATTTCTTTTGGAGTGGGGAGTTGATCGTGGTCTTTAGCTTCTTTTGAAGGGCTCTTAATTTCTTCTTTAATGATGTCATTGCATAAATCAACACACTCATCACAGATGAATACTGAAGGGCCTGCAATTAGTTTTTTTACTTCGTGCTGACTTTTGCCGCAGAATGAGCAATAGAGTAATTTTTCGTTATCGCTTTTAGTGGCCATAAATAGATAGGATCACGTGACTTGGGATCTCTTCGAAATAACTTGGTCTACCATACCATAATCGACAGATTGCTCGGCGCTTAAGAAATTATCTCTGTCCGTATCAGCAGCAATTTTTTTAAGTGTTTGGCCAGTATGGGTTGCTAAGATTTGATTTAGTTTTTCTTTTAAAAATAAAATTTCTTTTGCGTGAATTTCTATGTCTGATGCTTGTCCCTGGAATCCACCTAAAGGCTGATGAATCATTACGCGAGAATTGGGTAAGCAGAAACGTTTTCCTTTTTCTCCGGCCGCAAGTAATAAAGCACCCATGCTGGCGGCTTGTCCGATACATAAAGTACTGACATCAGGCTTAATAAATTGCATTGTGTCGTAAATAGCCATCCCAGCGGTGACAGAGCCACCTGGGGAGTTAATGTATAAAGANATGTCTTTATCAGGATTGTCTGCTTCTAGAAAAAGTAACTGGGCGACAATAACATTTGCGGTCATATCATCTACTGGCCCTACTAGAAAAATAACACGCTCTCTTAAGAGTCGCGAATATATATCGTAAGCGCGCTCACCTCGACCGCTTTGCTCAATGACCATAGGCACATAGCCTAAATTGTTTGGGGATGTATAAGCCATGATTAAGCTTTAGCTGGTCCCGTCATAAGCTCATCGAATGTTGTTTTTTTGTTCTGCACTTTACATTGAGTGATAAACCATTCAACAACATTGACTTCAGTTGCAAGTGCTGTTGGCTCTTCAAGTCTTGAAGGTTCAGCATAAAACCATTGAACAGCTTCTTCTGTATCATCAAAATTAAGNGCAAACTCATTGACCATAGCTTTAATTTGATCTGCAGATGCGCGCAAATTATTTTTATCAACAATTTCAGCGAGAACTAGCCTGAGCTTGCATGTTTTTTTTGCTTGATCTTCAAACATTGCAGGCTCTAGCTTAAATTGTTTTAAATCAGCACCGCGCTGTTTTAAATTAGCGTAAGTGGATTGAGCCATGCGATTGATTTCAAGATTAATCAGTGCTTTAGGTAAGTCTGCATTGCAAACCTCTAATAACTGAGTGAAAACCTGTTCTTTTAATTTAATTTTTACTCTTTTGTCTAGTTCTTGCTCTAAGCTTTGTTTAATTTCATCACGCATTTGATCTACATTGCCATCTAGAACACCAAGAGATTGAGCAAATTGAGAATTAACTTCCGGAAGTTTTGGTTTTGCAACTAAAATAAAATTCACATTATATTTAACTGTTTTTCCTGCTAATTCTTTAGGGTTATGCGTTTCTGGATAATTCACTTCAAATGTTTTGGACTCACCTGCTTTTTCACCTACAAGATGATCATCAAAAATCGCAAAGCGAGAGTCATCACCTAGGATAATCTGAATAGGTTTATCGCCTGTCGTTTCAACTTGTTTGTCGTTGATAAAGGAGGTTAAAGTTAATGTAAGTCGATCGCCTTTAGCGGAAGCTTCTTTAGACTCAATAAATTGGGCTCTTTGCTTAAGAAGGACATCGATAGTTTTATTAACATCTTTATCGGTGATTTGAGCATCAGGCTTATCAATTGAAATAGCTTTAAAATCGCCTAGAGTGACATCAGGGAATACCTCGAATGTCGCTGTATATTCAAAATCTTCTTTGACTTGATTAAGGGGTTTATGTTGAATATTAGGCATACCAACAACGCGTAGTTTATTTTCTTGAATGGCTTGGCCGAATGAAGTCTCAATAGCTTCAGCAAATACTTCTTCTTTGACTTGCGGTCCATATTGCTGCTCAATCATCTTTAAAGGTGCTTTACCGGGCCTAAAGCCAGGCACTTTTGCTGTTCGAGTTAGACGTTGAAAACGACTCGACATCTCTTGTTGAAGAGGTTTGACAGGCACCTTAACGGTAATGCGTCTTTCTAAATTACTTAATGTTTCAACTGCTGTAGCCATACTTAAAATTCCCTAAAATTCATATCTGTGGTGCGAAAGGAGAGACTCGAACTCTCACGCCTTGCGGCGCTGGAACCTAAATCCAGTGCGTCTACCAATTCCGCCACTCTCGCGATGATTAAAAAAGTTATATATAACAAAAATTTAGCTCTATTTTATAACAAGTTAGTCTTTATC
>JGI25926J51410_1000063_pt1 | contig 13128 bp, 10 predicted proteins | sample LauGreFBDMM110SN_2_FD_51410 | JGI IMG/M metagenome (IMG submission 51410) | reverse complement strand
GTCTGCTGAGGTTTTAACGCGTTTCGCAGCAACCAAACCAATGGCAATGGTGACGAGTAAATAGGCGATGACCAATGTCAATAACACAATAAGACTCCTTATATTTGATGAAATCTTTCGAATGCCTGAAGCACGATAAGGGTTGAAACAAAACCGATGACCACATAGACAATGGCCTGCAGCAATCTGTTGGTTCGCTGTTGCTCTGCTAACAAAGCATTGAGTTGATTTTGCTCTTTCGAACCAGATGTTGAATGCTTCAAAAAGTCGTGCATCAAACGAGGCAACTGAGGCATTATTTTGGCGTATTGTGGGGCTTGTTCACGCAACTGCTGGAAAAATCTTTTAGGTCCTACTTGGTCAATCATCCACTGCTCTAAGAAGGGCTTGGCTGTATTCCACAAATCGAGTTCCGGGTCTAACTGGCGACCCAGTCCCTCAATATTGAGCAAGGTTTTTTGGAGCAATACCAACTGAGGTTGGACTTCCACGTTGAAACGGCGTGATGTTTGGAACAAACGCAAGAGCACCATGCCCAAGGAAATTTCTTTCAGCGGCCGGTCAAAGTAAGGCTCGCACACTGAGCGAATGGCCGACTCCAATTCGTCGACTCGGGTATGGCTGGGCACCCAACCCGACTCAATGTGCAACTCAGCCACGCGCTTGTAGTCGCGCCTGAAAAAAGCACTGAAGTTTTGCGCCAAATACTCTTTGTCGTATTCAGTGAGCGTGCCCACAATGCCAAAGTCAAGGGAAATGTAGCGACCCATCGTTTCAGGCTCAATGCTGACTTGAATATTGCCAGGGTGCATGTCCGCATGAAAAAAGCCATCGCGAAATACTTGCGTGAAGAAAAGCGTCACGCCATCTTTGGCCAGTTGCGGAATGTCGACGCCCGCGGCACGCAATGCATCTACCTGACTGATGGGCAAGCCCTTCATGCGCTCCATGACGATGACTTCAGGGTGGCAGTAATCCCAATACATCTCTGGAATTAAAACCAAATTCAAACTCTGCATGTTTCGGCGAAGCTGCGCACCATTGGCGGCCTCTCGAACCAAATCCAACTCATCGTGCAAATGCTTGTCAAATTCAGCCACCACCTCGCGGGGTTTGAGGCGCTTGCCATCCGCACTGATTTTTTCAAGCCAGCCGGCCATCATGCGCATCAGGTTCAAATCTTTTTCAATGGCCTGCAGCATGTTGGGGCGCAGCACTTTGACCGCCACCTCTTGTACCAAACCCTCTTTGTTTTTCCACAAAGCAAAATGGACCTGCGCAATGGAGGCGCTGGCCACTGGCACATGGTCAAAGGACTCAAAGATTTCAGACACTGGCCTACCAAAAGCTCGCTCTATGGTGGCCACGGCAATGTCCGAACTGAAGGGCGGCACTCTGTCTTGGAGCTTGGCCAATTCAACGGCAATGTCGTCAGGCAATAAATCTCTGCGAGTCGACATGACTTGTCCAAACTTCACAAAAATAGGCCCAAGTTGTTCTAGCGACAAACGCAAACGCTCGCCGCGCGAGAGTTTGTAAACACGACCCAAAGTGAGGGCCTGCGACAAAATTTTCAAAAGAGGCTGCTTGAAATTAGACAGCATCAACTCATGCAGACCAAACCGCCAAACAGTCCACACAATGAAAATGCCCCGAAACATTCGGTTCATAGAGCAGTCCTGTGTAAGTCGTTGCCAGGTGCAGGTTTGCGAATAAATTGCTGCATGGCCTGAAAGGCTTGCCGACCCATTGAGACCAGGGTATTGGCAGCGGCATCGCCCATCAATTTAGACAAGTCTTCCTCGACATCCCATCGGACATGGTCAATTAACCAATTGACTTCGGCAGCCAACTGAACGTCACCCTCAATGTGAACGCCCGGCTTTTCACCTTTCATCACGGCCGAGGCCATGGCCAAAGGCGATGCATCGGTTAAGCTTAATTTAAGGTCAAATTTTGGCTGGCTCACACGCTCCAGCAGACCCGCAGGCGTGGGCGAGAGCTGAATGATTTTGTCTTGCCATTGCAGTTGAATGCACCGCCCCTTTTGACGCTTGAGCCTGCTTAGCGCTTCAGGTTCTGCGCCAATGACGTGATTCAAAAACAAAACCAAACGATTGATGGACTCGTCCATGACCCAAACAGGGGGCTGAGCGTGAGTGACGAATTGCTCAATTGCTTCGCCGACGAAAGAAAAAGGGGACTGTGTTGCCATAGTCCCCAATTATTCCCGAAAGACTGGCCAGTGCCAGCCCTTCACTCAGAATGTCTTTAAATTATTGCAGGGCTTGTACGCCAGCAACCAACCAGCCGCTGTTGCCATTTCGGGGCTTGGTCATGTTCCAAACTTCGCGGAAAGGGCTAGGCGCGGATTCAGCTTCTTCGCGAATGACACCGTTGAATTCAACGCTGGCCATGTAAACCTCGGGCAACTCTTCAATGCCCAACAACTGAGCATCCAACTTAACCACCTCGGTTTTGTTAGGTTGGCCAGGGAAATTGGCTTCGCGCTCTGCCAGCTGGCTCTTGATTTCAGTCAACATGCCATCGGTCATCATGGCCTTGAGAGAGCCCATGTCGGCACGGTCCCAGGCGTCTTGCAAAGTAATGAAGTTGCGCTTGGCCGCCTCAACAAAGTTGTCGGTGTCGAAGCCTTCAGGTACGCCCCAAGTTTGTGAACCCTGAAAGGCTGCGGGCTGTGAGCCACCAATGGCAGAGCCAATCATGGAGCCGCCCGCATGGGCTGGGCTCTGGGTATTGGCAGCAGTCGTTGGATCAAAGCGCGTGTTTTGTGATTCCCATGGTCGGGCCGAAGCATCGTTACCCACATTTTCTGGGTTGTACTGAGGCAAGCTTGCAGGCGCCTCAGGGCTTTGACCTGCGCCTTGGTAGGCTAGGCCACCCTGCTGCTGCGCAGCACCGCCTTTGCGTGAGCGCAAGAAGTAACCAATGACGCCCACCGCCACCATGGCCAGCAAGGCAAACATAAGCATGTTGCCAAATGCTTCACCCATGCCTAGGCTGCTCGCCAACCAAGCCAATCCCAAACCAGCGGCCAAGCCGCCCAGCATGGCACCCCATGGGCGATTAGCAGGCGCCGCAGCAGGGGTTGCTGGTTTAGCCGCCGCCGCTTGGCTAGGTGCTGCAGGTTTAGCCGCATCACGCTGCGTGACGTTGCTGGACTGTTGGCCAGAAGATTTGCCACCGCCCATGCGACGTGCGGCCTCTGCGTTGAAGGTGCTGAGGACCAAAAGCATGGTCAAGATTAAGCCGAAAAATTTGTTCACAATAAACTCCGAAAAATTCAGAAAAGAACGATCAACATTTAATGCCGATATGTAAGGCTACCACCCCTGCACTCAAGTTGTGAAATTCAGCATGCCCAAATCCGGCATTTTTCATAAGGGCTTTCAGCTCTTCCTGGCCTGGGTGCATGCGAATTGATTCTGCCAAATACCTGTAGCTGGCGTCGTCTCCGGCAACCCACTTGCCCAATTGGGGCAAGATGTTGAAGGAATACCAGTCATAGGCCTTTTCTAGGGGCTTGGCCACTTTAGAGAACTCTAAAACCAAAAGCTTCCCCCCTGGCTTTAAAACTCGGCACATTTCCTTCAAAGCCAAATCTTTGTGCGTCATGTTGCGAAGCCCAAAAGCCACGCTCACCAGATTGAAATGATCGGTGGGAAAAGGCAGTTTTTCAGCATCACACACCAGCGTGGGCAAAATCACGCCCTGGTTCACCAATCGATCCCGCCCTGTTCGCAGCATGGCTTCGTTGATGTCGGTGTGAACCACTCGACCCGATGCACCCACCTTTTTTGAGAATGCCAAAGACAAATCGCCCGTGCCGCCTGCAATGTCGAGCACCTGGTCGCCCTCCTTGAGGTTGGCCACCTGCAGCGTGTAGGCTTTCCAAACACGGTGCAAGCCTGCAGACATGAGGTCGTTCATGATGTCGTATTTGGACGCCACAGAGTCAAAAACGCCCCGCACATGCTTGGCTTTTTGCTGCTCATCGACAGTTTTGAAACCGAAGTGGGTTGAACTCATTGTCTAAATCCCATCAGTGAGAGTGGCCACACGATGCACCCGCCGCACTTAGCATGGCATCGTCACGTTGCGCACCCGCAGCCTGCAAGCGTTCGTTGTATTGAGACCAGAGACCGTCTTGCTCCGAGCCCAAATGGTACAAATAGTCCCAAGAAAAAATACCGCTGTTGTGGCCATCTGAAAAAGTAGGCTGAACCGCGTAATTGCCAACCTGCACCAGTTCAACAATGTCAACTTCACGCTTGCCTGTTTGCAACACCTCTTGCCCAGGACCGTGGCCTTGTACTTCTGCAGATGGCGAGTAAACGCGCATGAGTTCAAAGGGAATTCGGAAAGTTTGACCATCCGAAAAACTGACCTCTAAAGCACGACTCTGCCCATGAAGGGTCAAGGCTTGTGGTGTGGGCGCACCTGATGTCAATCCGGCCATAAGGCTTTCTTTCGTGATACTGTCGTTAAACCAAAACGCGCTCTATACCGCCTGCATTGGCGGCGGCCACATACTCGGGCATCCATTGCTCGCCCAAAATGTGTTTGGCCATTTCCACCACGATGTAATCGGCTTCCAACAAGCCATTTTTCAGATCGTCACCAAAGCGCGTCAAGCCTTGCAAACAGCTTGGGCAACTGGTCAAGACCTTGATGTTTTCTTTTTCGCCAACCATACCGCTGTCACGCAATTGGGCTTCGCCTTGAAGTATTTCTTCTTCCTTGCGAAAACGCACTTGCGTGGCGATGTCAGGGCGCGTGACACCCAAAGTACCCGACTCGCCGCAGCAGCGATCGGACTTCAAAACCTGTGGGCCCAACAAAGACTTGACGGTCTTCATGGGGTCTTGCAACTTCATGGGGCTGTGGCACGGATCGTGATACAGGTAGGCGCCGTTGTTGCTGAGTGTCATGCCTTTTTCAAGCAAGTACTCATGGATGTCAATGATGCGGCAACCAGGGAAAATTTTGTCGAACTCATAGCCCTGCAACTGGTCATAGCAGGTGCCGCAACTGACCACCACCGTTTTGATGTCCAAGTAGTTCAGGGTGTTGGCCACGCGGTGGAACAAGACCCGGTTGTCCGTGATGATTTTTTCGGCCTTGTCAAACTGGCCGCTGCCCTTTTGGGGGTAGCCGCAGCACAAATAACCAGGCGGCAAAACCGTTTGCACACCGGTATGCCAGAGCATGGCTTGCGTAGCCAAGCCCACTTGGCTGAACAAGCGTTCTGAGCCACAACCGGGGAAGTAAAACACCGCTTCTGTCTCGGAGGTGGTGGTCTTCGGGTTGCGAATGATGGGCACGTAATCTTGATCTTCAATGTCCAGCAAGGCTCTAGCCGTTTTCTTGGGCAAGCCACCAGGCATCTTCTTGTTGATGAAGTGAATGATTTGCTCTTTGATGGGCGCCGCACCAATGCTGGCAGGTGGCGCTTTGGTTTGCTTGCGTGCAAAGGTTTTGAGCAAGTCGTGGGCAATGCGCTGCACCTTCATACCCACTCCCACCATGCCAGCACGCGCCAGCTTGATGGTGTCAGGGTTGGTGGCATTCAACATGAACATGGCCGCAGCATTGCCGGGACGGAATGTTTTTTGGCCCATCTTGCGCAACAAATTGCGCATGTGCATGGACACTTCGCCAAAGTCAATTTTGACGGGGCAAGGTGAAAGGCACTTGTGACACACAGTGCAGTGGTCGGCCACATCTTCAAACTCTTGCCAGTGCTTGATGGACACACCGCGGCGTGTTTGCTCTTCGTACAAGAAGGCTTCGACCAACAGTGAAGTGGCCAAAATTTTGTTGCGGGGGCTGTAAAGCAAATTGGCGCGTGGCACATGCGTGGCGCACACGGGTTTGCATTTACCGCAACGCAAGCAATCTTTCACACTGTCGGCAATGGCGCCAATGTCTGACTGTTGCATGATGAGCGATTCGTGGCTCATCAATCCAAAGCTGGGGGTGTAGGCATTGGTCAAATCGGCTTGAATGTCCATGCCTTCGGGGGCCTGCACTCGGCGCATCAACTTGCCTTTGTTGAAACGCCCCTCTGGGTCAATGCGTTGCTTGTAATCGGCAAATGGCTTGAGTTCGGCATCGCTTAAAAACTCTAGCTTGGTGATGCCAATGCCGTGCTCTCCTGAAATGACACCATCTAGGCTTCGCGCCAAAACCATGATTCGCGCAACCGCTTCGTGCGCGGTTTGCAGCATGTCGTAGTCGTCAGAGTTGACTGGGATGTTGGTGTGCACATTGCCGTCACCCGCGTGCATGTGCAAAGCCACCCAAACGCGGCCTTTAAGGATGCGTTTGTGAATGGCCACACACTCATCCAAAATAGGCTGGAAGGCAGCGCCCGTGAAGATGGTCTGCAAGCTTGCCTTGATTTGCGTTTTCCAACTGGAACGCAAGGTGTGGTCTTGCAATTGAGGGAATAAAGCTTCCACGCCGTGCAACCAGCCTTGCCACAGGTCACGCACTTCGCGCACCACCGCCAAAGCTTGTGAAACGCGCTCTTCTAGCAATTCTGCAGAAGCAATTTCGCTCGTATCTTCGTCTTTGCCCAAAGGCAAATTGCCCTTGCTTAAAAAGAGTTCCAACTCGTTGCACAACTTGATTTTGTTGCGCAAGGACAATTCAATGTTGATGCGCTCAATGCCGTCGGTATATTCGGCCATGCGCGGCAAGGGAATCACAACGTCTTCATTGATCTTGAAGGCGTTGGTATGTTTGCTAATGGCCGCTGTTTTTTTCCGATCTAACCAAAACTTTTTACGCGCTTCAGGGCTCACGGCAATGAAGCCCTCTCCACTGCGTGAGTTGGCAATGCGCACCACTTCAGAAGTGACTTTGGCCACGTCATCGGCGTTGTCGCCCGCAATGTCGCCCACCAATACCATTTTGGGGAGACCACCGCGTTTGGACTTGGTGGTGTAGCCCACTGCCCGCAAATAACGATCGTCCAAGTGCTCTAGGCCCGCCAGCAACACGCCTGAGCGTTTTTGTTCGGCAAACATGAAGTCTTTGATTTCGACAATGCTGGGCACAGCGTCTTTGGCGTTGCCAAAGAACTCCATGCAAACCGTGCGCGTGTGGTCGGGCATGCGGTGCAAAATCCAGCGCGCGCTGGTGATCAAGCCGTCGCAACCTTCTTTTTGAATGCCTGGCAAACCTGCCAAAAATTTGTCGGTCACATCTTTGCCCAAGCCTTCTTTGCGGAAGGTCGAGCCAGGAATGTCGAGTCTTTCTTCGCGTACCAGCGTGGTGCCGTTGGCTTCGAAATATTTCAATTCAAAGCTGGCCATTTCAACATCGTGAATCTTGCCAAGATTGTGGTTCAAGCGGGTCACCTCGAGCCACTGCGCATCGGGCGTGACCATGCGCCAGCTGGCCAAATTGTCGAGTGCAGTGCCCCACAACACGGCCTTTTTGCCACCCGCATTCATGGCTATGTTGCCGCCAATGCAGCTGGCCTCAGCAGACGTAGGGTCAACGGCAAACACCCAACCGGCGCGCTCTGCGGCATCGGCCACGCGCTGCGTGACCACGCCCACTTCGGTCCACAAGGTGGGCACTTGTTTGTCGAGGCCGGGTAACTGAAGCATCTCGACGCCAGACATGGCCTCGAGTTTTTCGGTGTTAATAACAGCACTGTTCCAAGTCAGCGGCACGGCACCGCCGGTGTAGCCTGTGCCGCCGCCCCGCGGAATGATGGTCAAGCCCAAGGTGAAACAAGCTTTGACCAAATTGGCCATCTCGGCTTCTGTGTCAGGGGTTAGAACCACGAAAGGATATTCAACACGCCAGTCAGTGGCATCTGTGACATGGCTCACGCGAGACAAGGCATCAAATTTGATGTTGTCTTTGGCTGTGTGCTTGCCGAGTCCTTTTTGCGTCTTACGGCGCAACTGGGCCATGGCCGTAAAAGTTTGATCAAACAATTTGACCGCATGGCCCGCCAACACCAACAACTCACCCACCAAACCGTCTCGCAAAGTATCTGCTTCGGGTGTGCGGCGTTTTTGAACTTCACCCAAGCGGTGTTGCAAAGCTTCTACCAACTGCTTTCGGCGGCCTGGGTTGTCCAGCAAGTCGTCTTGCAAATAGGGATTGCGCTGAACCACCCAAATATCACCCAAAACTTCGTAAAGCATGCGGGCAGACCTGCCCGTGCGGCGTTCGTCTCGCAGTTGATTGAGCAGGTCCCAGGCACGATTTCCCAACAAACGAATCACAATTTCTCGATCGGAGAAGCTGGTGTAGTTGTAAGGAATTTCGCGCAAGCGGGGTGACGAATCGTCAGCCTGCAGGAGGTGTTGGAGCGTGGTTGGAGCGTTCATGAGATATGGATAGATTTTACTGCAGGGGCTAATTCACGCACCAAGGGTGGGGACAGTGACCCCAGACATTGAGTTTGATCATGGAAAGCTCAGTTTGTCACCAAAGCTTCATGACACAGTAATAGGATGTGCAAATCATGAACTTATGCTCATGTTTGATCCAACACTCAAAGGAGTACTTATGAACTACAAAAAAACACTTGCCACTGTCGCTGTGGCCGCATTTGCAAGCTTCGGCGCGCAAGCCCAAACTGAAATTCAGTGGTGGCACTCGATGTCTGGCGCACTTGGCGAATGGATCGGTGACATTGCGAAAGATTTCAACGGCAAGCAAAAAGATTACAAAATTGTGCCCGTCTTCAAGGGCAACTACGACGAATCCATGACGGCCGCCGTGGCCGCCTTCCGCGCTGGCAATGCCCCACATATTTTGCAGGTGTTTGAAGTGGGCACTGCCACGATGATGGCTTCCAAAGGCGTGGTGGTCCCAGCAGAAAAAATCATGCGCGATGCAGGTTATAAATTTGACCCCAAATCCTATGTGCCCGCCGTGTCCGGTTACTACACAGCGCCCAACGGCCAAATGATGTCTTTCCCGTTCAACAGCTCAACCACCGTGATGTGGTTCAACGTGGATGCCCTTAAGGCAGCTGGCGTTTCGACCGACAAGCTGCCTCAAACATGGCCTGAGGTCGCTTTGGCCGCGGCCAAACTCAAAGCCAGCGGCCACAAATGCCCCTTCACGACTGCTTGGCAAGGTTGGACCCAGTTGGAGAGCTTCTCCACTTGGCACAACACCGAATTGGCCACCAAAGGCAACGGCATGAAAGGCATGGACGCCCGCTTGGTTCTTAACTCGCCTTTGCATGTGCGCCATATAGAAAACTTGGGCAACATGGCCCAACAAGGCCTGTTTGTTTACAAAGGTCGCGCCGGTGCTGCCGGTGCCACGTTTGAGTCTGGCGAGTGCGCCATGTACACCAACTCATCGGCTGCTTATGCCGGTATCAGCAAAAACGCCAAGTTCAAGTTTGCCGTGGGCACCTTGCCTTATTACCCCGATGTGGCCGGTGCGCCTCAGAATACCGTGATCGGTGGCGCCAGCCTCTGGGCCATGGCAGGCAAGAAAGCCGATGAGAACAAAGGCGTTGCAGCTTTCTTCAATTACCTGTCTGACCCAGTCGTTCAGTCGGTGAACCACAAGCGCACCGGTTACTTGCCTGTGACAATGGAAGCCTTCAAGATCACAGAAGCTTCGGGCTTTTACAAGCAAAACCCCGGAACTGACGTGTCGGTCAACCAGATGATTCGCAAGACAACCGAAAAATCGCGCGGCATCCGTTTGGGCAACTATGTGCAAATCCGAACCATTGAAGACGAAGAACTCGAACAAGTCTGGGCGGGCAAAAAGTCTGCCAAAGACGCCTTGGACAGCATCGTCAAGCGCGGCAATGAATTGCTCGAGAAGTTTGAAAAAGCCAATAAGTCCTGATTTTTTAGGTCTTTTTTAAGGCAAGCCAGCCGGTGTTCGCGTCGGCTGGCTTGAATGATTTTGAGCAGCGATAAAAAAGTTATTTTTCGGTCCAAATGGTTGCCTTGGGTGCTGATTGCACCCCAAGGCTTCATCATTTTGGCGTTCTTCTTTTGGCCAGCCGGTCAGGCTTTGGTGCAGTCTTTCCAACAGTCTGATGCTTTTGGCACTTCGGTTCAGTGGAGCGGCCTGGACAACTTTGTCGCTTTGTGGCGCGATGAGACNTATTTGGAATCGTTCAAAACCACCGCTTTGTTTTCGGTGTTGGTGGCAGGCTTGGGGATTTCGCTGTCATTGGTTTTGGCCTTTTTCGCCGACCGCGTGGTGCGGGGCATCTGGTTGTACCGCAGCCTGCTAATCTTGCCTTATGCGGTCGCGCCAGTGGTGGCTGGGGTTCTGTGGTTGTTTTTGTTTTCGCCGTCGGTGGGCTTGGTGGCCTATGTGCTTGAGAAATTCGGCGTCGAATGGAACATTTTGCTCAACAGCACCCATGCAATGACATTGGTCGTGATCGCTTCGGTNTGGAAGCAAATCGCCTACAACTTGTTCTTTTTGGCAGGTTTTCAAAGCATTCCCAAATCACTGGTTGAAGCTGCTTCCATCGATGGTGCCAGCGTTTGGCAGCGGTTTTGGACCGTGCAATTACCACTATTGACCCCCACCACTTTTTTCTTGTTGGTGGTTAACACGGTTTACGCCTTTTTTGAAACTTTCGGCATCATCGACGCCACCACCAAAGGAGGGCCTGGCAAAGACACGGCCATCTTGGTCTACAAGGTCTACTTTGACGGCTTCAAGAGCCATGGATTTGGGCGGTTCGGCTGCGCAGTCGGTGGTGCTCATGGCGATCGTCATCAGTTTGACGGTGCTGCAATTTCGCTATGTCGAACGCAAGGTGAATTACTAACATGGTTGAACGGCATCCCTTTTTAGATCTGATCTCTCACGCCCTGCTGGCTTTGGGCGTGATGGTCATTGTGTTCCCCATCTACCTCGCCTTGGTCGGGTCAACCCATTCGGCACAAGACATGGCGCAGTCGCCCATACCAATCTGGTTTGGCCAAGATGCTTGGCTAAACTACCGCACCATATTGTTGGGCGAAGGCCCCGGTGTGACCAGCCAAGTGCCAGTAGCGCGGATGATGTGGGTCAGTTTGGTCACGGCCCTAAGCATTGCATTTGGCAAGATCGTCATCTCTTTGCTCAGTGCTTTTGCCATCGTGTACTTCAATTTTCCATTTCGCAAAGCGGTGTTTTGGGGCATCTTCATCACCTTGATGTTGCCGGTCGAGGTGCGGATTGTGCCGACCTACCAAGTGGTGGCCGACTTCGGGATGATCAACAGTTTTGCGGGCTTAACCATCCCCCTCATTGCTTCGGCCACAGCCACTTTTTTGTTCCGGCAATTTTTTCTGACGGTGCCCGATGAGTTGGCCGAAGCAGCCAAGATGGATGGCGCCTCACCCATGCAGTTTTTTTGGGATGTGCTCTTGCCTTTGTCGCGTACCAGCATTGCGGCCCTGTTTGTGATCCAGTTCATCTATGGCTGGAACCAGTACCTATGGCCTCTGCTCATGAGCACCGAAGAGCGCATGTACCCCATTGTCATGGGCATCCGCAGCATGACTGCTGGAGCCGACTCGCAAGTGCAATGGAACTTGGTCATGGCCACGGCCATTTTGGCCATGCTGCCACCCGCCTTGGTGGTGGTTCTGATGCAAAAGTGGTTCGTCAAGGGCCTCGTTGATACGGAAAAATGATGGCTTCAATACCCTCTCTCACCTTCAAAAAACCTATGGCACAGGCGCTAAGGGCAATACCGTCATTCAAAATCTGAGCGCTGACATCCACGATGGCGAATTTGTGGTCATCGTCGGGCCATCAGGCTGTGGCAAGTCCACCCTGCTGCGCATGGTGGCGGGTCTTGAAGAAATCACCGCAGGCACCGTGTCGATTGGTGAGCGCGTGGTCAACGACCTTGAGCCCGCTGAGCGAGACATCGCCATGGTGTTTCAGAACTACGCGTTGTACCCACACATGAGCGTGTTCGACAACATGGCCTATGGCCTGAAAATCGCCAAGCGACCGCTGGAGGAAATCAAGGCACGCGTGGACAAGGCCGCCGCGATTTTGGAGCTGTCTCAGCTGCTGCAACGCAAGCCGCGCGAGCTGTCCGGTGGCCAGCGCCAGCGCGTGGCCATGGGCCGCGCCATCGTGCGACAGCCTCAGGTTTTTTTGTTCGACGAACCTCTGTCCAACCTAGATGCCAAACTGCGCGCCCAGACTCGGCTAGAGATTCAAAAGCTGCACCGCGAGTTGGGCATCACCAGCCTTTTTGTGACGCACGATCAGGTCGAAGCCATGACCTTAGCCCAACGCATGATCGTGATGAACGGCGGTCACATGGAGCAATTCGGTACGCCAGAAGAGGTCTATAACCGCCCAGCCAGTACTTTTGTCGCCAGTTTCATCGGCTCACCCCCCATGAACCTGCTCCAACATTCTCCTGGTACGCCTCCAGGGCAAATTCTGGGTATCCGCCCCGAGCATCTGGACATCACGCCAGTACCCGAAAACGGTAGCTGGTCGTTGACGGTGGACACGGTGGAACTGCTGGGCGCCGAGCGCCTGGTGCACGCCCGCTTGGGGCCAGAAACCCTCACCTTGCGGCTGGACGCATCGCTGCCCGCGCCTGATCCGGGCAGCACGTTCCACGCCACACCACGCGCCGAACGCTTGCACTGGTTTGATGCGCAGACCCAAAAACGCATTGCTTAAAATGACTCGATGAAACATTGGCCCTACCCCCGCTGGATCGCCCACCGAGGCGCAGGCACTTTGGCGCCCGAGAACACACTTGCCGCATTCCGCAAAGGCGCCGAGTACGGCTACCGCATGTTTGAATGCGACGCCAAACTCAGCGCAGACGATGTGGTGTTTCTAATGCATGACGCCACACTGAATCGAACCACCAATGGCCATGGCGTTGGCGGTGAGCAAAGTTGGCTTCAACTGTCGCAGTTAGACGCAGGCAGTTGGCATTCCAGAAACTTCAGTGGCGAGCCCCTGCCTACGCTGGCCAATTTGGCGCAATACTGCATTCGCAATCGCTTTTTTCTCAACATTGAAATCAAACCAACACCTGGTGTTGAATTCAAAACAGGTGAGGTCGTGGCTCAACAAGCGGCTCTTCTTTGGCAGCACGAAGAAGTACCACCA
>JGI25926J51410_1000058_pt1 | contig 13343 bp, 12 predicted proteins | sample LauGreFBDMM110SN_2_FD_51410 | JGI IMG/M metagenome (IMG submission 51410) | reverse complement strand
TCCGTCTTTATTTCTATGTATTTCATGGCAAAGAGCGTTTTGGGCATGATGATCATGGCCACCATGATGCGCATGGCGATCATCACGGCCTGGCCCCCGGCGAGAAGCCGCATGAGTCACCTTGGGTAATTACCTTGCCATTGATTGCGTTGGCAATCCCATCGGTCTTCATTGGGTATTACACCATTGATCCAATGCTCTTCGGCACTTTCTTCGGAGATGCAATTTTTGTGGATGCTGCTAAGCATTCGGCGATGGCAAGTTTGGCATCTCATTTTCATGGCCCAGTTGCGATGGCCTTGCATGGCTTTATAACCCCAGTATTTTTACTGTTGGTGCTTGGCGTTCTGGTAGCTGCTGTCTGCTACTTATGGGCAACCTCATTGCCCCAGAAGATTGCGAAGACCTTTGCCCCCATTAAAACTCTCTTAGATAACAAATACTACTTGGATGATCTCAATCAGTGGGTATTTTCTAAAGGTGCTTTATTGATTGGCGGTGGTTTGTGGAAGCAGGGCGATCAACGGGTCATTGATGGTTGGTTGGTGAACGGTAGTGCCGATTTAGTAGGTAAGTTCTCCGGTGTGATTCGGCAATTGCAATCGGGTTATTTGTATCACTATGCCTTTGCCATGATCATGGGATTAGTTAGTTTACTAGCTTGGATTTTGTATACCCATATTTATATTGCCTATTAAGCTTAAGCCCTGCCCATGATACTTTCTTACGCCATTTGGATTCCGATTGTTTTTGGTCTGATCATTTTGATCTATGGCTCAGAGCGTCCATCGGCTGGCATTCGTTACCTCGCTTTATTTGGTGCTGTTTTTGGCTTCATTGCCACATTGCCCCTCATTAGCAACTTCGATCTTGCTAATCCGGGGATGCAGTTTGTGGAGAAGATCAGTTGGATTCCGCGCTATGACATTAACTATTACTTAGGTGTTGATGGCATCTCCGTTTGGTTTGTGGTTTTGACCGCCTTCATTAATATTTTTGTGGTGATTGCTGCTTGGGAAGTGATTACTGAGAAGGTATCGCAGTATTACGCCGCCTTTATGATTCTGTCTGGCCTGATGATTGGGGTGTTCTCCGCACTCGATGGTTTGCTCTTCTACATCTTCTTTGAAGCCACTCTAATCCCGATGTACATCATTATTGGAGTGTGGGGAGGGCAGAACCGGATTTATGCAGCCTTTAAGTTCTTCCTCTATACCTTGCTGGGCTCATTACTCGCCTTAATTGCTCTGCTGTATTTGTATAACCTCAGCAATACCTTTGATATTTTGGCTTGGCACCATACAAAGTTGGATATTGTGGAGCAGGTACTCCTCTTTATTGCTTTTTTCATGGCCTTTGCGGTCAAGGTGCCCATGTGGCCATTACACACCTGGTTGCCGGATGTGCACGTTGAGGCACCTACAGGGGGCTCAGTGGTTTTGGCAGCCATCATGTTAAAGCTCGGTGCCTATGGATTCTTACGGTTTTCTTTACCGATCACACCCGATGCTAGCCAATACTTAGCACCTTTCATCATCTTCTTGTCTTTGGTGGCAGTGATTTATGTTGGTTTAGTGGCCCTCGTCCAGCAGGATATGAAAAAACTGGTGGCGTATTCATCGATTGCCCATATGGGTTTTGTGACCCTTGGTTTTTTCATCTTCAGCCCCTTAGGAATAGAGGGTGGCATTATTCAGATGATTTCGCATGGTTTTGTATCGGGNGCGATGTTCTTAGCCATCGGCGTTCTTTATGATCGCATGCACACTCGCCAGATTGCTGATTATGGTGGCGTAGTTCACCGGATGCCGAAGTTTTCTGCATTCATGGTACTCATGGCGATGGCTAACTGCGGCTTACCCGCAACCTCTGGATTTGTGGGNGAGTTTATGGTGATCTTGGCTGCGGTTGATTACGACTTCATGATCGGACTTTTATCAGCAACGGCCCTGATTCTGGGTGCCGCATATTCCCTTTGGATGGTTAAGCGAGTGATCTTCGGTGCTGTTGCCAATGATCATGTTGCGCAACTGGAGGACCTCAATAGTCGAGAGTTTTTTATGTTTATGGTGCTTTCGATCTGCGTGATTGGCATGGGCGTGTATCCCAAACCCTTTACCGACATTATTCATCCGGCGGTTATGCAGCTCTTAGAGCATGTCGCCATTAGTAAACTCTGAGTAAAGAAATCGTATGGACTCCTTTGACCTAATCGCAATTGCTCCAGAGCTCGTTTTAATCACGATTAGCTGCTTACTGCTAGTGACCAGTGCCTTTGTTAAGGAAGCAAAGGCTGATGCTGAACAGGATGTATTCCATGCTCCTAGAGCAGCATCCTATGTGTACTCGGTGGCCTGTCTTCTCTTAATTGGTTTGGGCGCCGCATTCATTACGCGGATTACTGATCTTCCTTACCTTGCTATGGCTGGCTTATTCCAGTCCGATGCGATTGCTAATTTATTAAAAGCAGGATCCTGCTTTGCCTTGCTATTGAGCTTGATTTACTCCAAGCAGTATTTGATTGATCGCGGCTTGTTTAGACCAGACTTCATCGTTCTTACTCTATTTGCGCTATTAGGCCAGCTTGTCCTAATCTCTGCCGCTAATTTACTCACTCTATACCTCGGTCTTGAGTTGATGGCACTTTCAACCTATGGATTAGTGGCAATGCGCCATTCCAGCGGCCTCTCCTCGGAAGCAGCTATTAAGTATTTTGTACTTGGGGCATTGGCATCGGGATTCTTGCTCTACGGTATGTCGATGATCTATGGTGTAACCGGGTCACTGGATTTACTCGAGATCCTCCGGCTCTTGCTTGACCCTAGAATTAATCATTTGGTGATGGCCTTTGGGCTGGTCTTCATTGTGGCTGGTTTAGCCTTCAAGTTTGGGGTGGTGCCATTTCATATGTGGGTACCCGATGTCTATCAAGGCGCCCCCACCGCAGTGACCTTATTAATTGCAGGAGCTCCAAAGCTCGCTGCGTTTGCCTTGCTCTTCCGCTTGCTCATTAATGCTTTATTGCCCTTGATATCAGACTGGCAGCCCATGCTCTTGATCTTGGCAGTCCTCTCTTTAGTACTTGGTAATGTCACTGCGATTGCACAAACCAATCTTAAGCGGATGTTGGCCTACTCGGCCATTGCACAAATGGGTTTTGTATTACTGGGCATGTTGTCAGTCTTTGATGATCATGCTTACAGCGCTTCGATGTTCTATGCGATTACTTACGTAATGACCACTTTGGGTACCTTCGGGTTCTTAATGGTTCTCTCGCGCAAGGGGTATGACTGTGAGACCTTGGATGGCCTCAAGGGCCTCAATCGTAAGCATCCTTGGTATGCCTTTATCGGTCTGATTATGATGTTCTCATTAGCCGGTATTCCGCCAACCGTTGGTTTTGCTGCCAAACTCTCGGTCTTAGAAGCCCTAGTAGATGCTGATTTCATAGCACTGGCTGTGATTGCGGTGATTGCTTCCTTAATCGGCGCCTTTTACTATCTGCGCGTCGTCAAAGTGATGTATTTTGACGAGCCTGTTCATGAGCATGCTGTAAGCGGCTCTAATTTTGCCAAGGGTTTGCTTGGTATTAATGGCTTGATGGTTCTCATTCTAGGAATATTCCCAGCTGGACTCATGAGTCTGTGCTTGAATGCGATGCGTAGTACTCTCATTGGTTCTTNAGCACAACTAGAACATGAGCGAGAAATCCTTCAAAGACCTCGCTCATGATGATGAGCATCTTGCTGAGAAAAAAATTTCAGGGGAGGGTGTTTATGACGGCATCTTCCTCAAAATGAAGCGCGATATCGTTTCATTACCCGATGGTCAACATGCTGTGCGCGAGTATCTGGAGCACCCTGGGGCAGTTGCGATCCTAGCCGTCTTGGATGATGGTCGTGTTTTATTGGAGCGTCAGTACCGTTATCCCATTGCCCAAGCAGTGATTGAGATCCCTGCTGGAAAACTCAATACTGGTGAAGATCCACTATTGTGTGCGCAACGCGAGTTGCAAGAGGAAACTGGTTACACCGCAAAGCATTGGAGCAAGATTCGTCGAATTCATCCCGTAATTTCGTATTCCACGGAGTTTATTGATATCTATTTAGCCGAAGGCTTAAGCCCAGGGCCAGCCCGCTTAGACGAAGAAGAGTTTTTGGATGTCTTTGCNTCCCCGCTCGAAGAGCTCTTGAATTGGGTGGAGACGGGCAAGATTACAGACGTCAAGACCATCATATCAACCTATTGGCTTGAGCGCAGACGTTCTCGATCAAGCGTATAAGTCATAAAGCATTAAAATATCAAGATCTATAAAAATACTAATCCACTCTTGAATTTAGGCTCCAAGCCCCCATCTATCCCCCATGAAAGTTTATAACTTAGTGTGCCATCATGAGCATCAGTTTGAAGGCTGGTTTTCTTCTGAAGCAGATTTCTTGAGCCAGCAATCAGGAGGAAGCTTGTGCTGCCCCATTTGCGATACCGCTGAGGTTCGGCGTTTACCATCTGCTCCGCATATTGGGGGTAGGGCTCTTCAAGAACAATCTCAACCCGCGTCAACTGTATCGGAGCCTGCTCAAACGATTGCTTTATCGAATGCCGATCACGGTCAGCTGGAGAAGCAGATCCAAGCGACATTCATGAATGCNATGCGTGATCTCGTTAATAAATCAGAGGATGTTGGCTCATCCTTTGCAGAAGAGGCCAGAAAGATCCATTACAAGGAAACTCCCGAGCGCAGTATTCGGGGGCAGACCAGTGCCGATGAGGTAAGTGCCTTGCGCGAGGAGGGGATTGATGTCCTTGCCCTCCCAGAAATCCCGCTTCTTAAAAATACTTTGCAATAATTCGTATTTGATTATTNATTTACTAGGAAGGCTTGATGGAAGAGCTTAGTTTTTGGGTNGGGATTATTGCCTCCGCAGCATTTGCAATCACAGGCGTGCTAGCAATCTCAGAGCGGGGCGTTGATCTTTTTGGTGTTCTGGTTTTGGGTATTATCACTGCGATTGGCGGCGGAACCATGCGGGATGTGATTATGGGNGTGCCAGTATTTTGGGCCGATGCGCCCATCTATATTATGGTTGCAGCGATTGCTAGTATTTTGACCTTCTATGCAGAGTCGACACTTTCTCAACCTCAGGTATATAAAGCCATCCTCTATATTGACGGTCTAGGCGCCGCCTTATTTGCGATCCAGGGAGCTGACAAGGCTTGGCATTATGACTTTGGCGGCTCTGCAGCAGCAATCATCTTAGGACTGGTGACCGCAATTGGAGGAGGATTGATCCGAGATGTATTAGCTGGTCGCAAAACCTTACTAATGTCCTATGAGCTTTATGCAATCCCCGTATCGCTCGGTTGCATGCTCTACGTCTTACTGTTAAATTATTTCCCGGAATATGCAATACTTGGATCCATTACTTGCATCTTGCTAATCTTTTTATTTCGATCAGCAGCCATCTACTGGAACCTGACGGTTCCAGCGATGTTTATTTCACGCAAGAATTAGTATCAAACCTGAATTACTTAGAGGTCGGCATCACAAACTCGGCGCCTTTTGAGATGCTCTCGGGCCAACGTTGCATGACACTTTTTTGCTTGGTATAAAAGCGCACACCTTCTTTGCCATAGGCGTGAGTATCCCCAAACAAGGAACGCTTCCAACCACCAAACCCATGCCAAGCCATCGGCACTGGTATCGGTACATTAATGCCAACCATGCCAACTTGAACGCGACGAGCAAACTCGCGAGCAATATTGCCGTCACTCGTAAAGCAGGCAACACCATTACCAAACTCATGCGCATTTACGAGCTCAAGTGCTTCACTGAAGTTTGGCACACGCACACAGGAGAGCACGGGTCCAAAGATCTCTTCTTTGTAAATGGTCATGTCAGGAGTAACGGCGTCAAAAAGAGTGCCGCCCAACCAGAACCCTTGATCAAAGCCGGGAACCTTCAGCCCGCGGCCATCCACCAGTAGTTTGGCGCCTCCCGCTACTCCCTTTTCAATGTAGCCTGTGATGCGATCGAGGGCTGCACGTGTAACGATAGGGCCCATCTCCGCATCTAACTCAAGACCATTCTTTACTTTTAGTGTTTTAGTCCGCTCAATCAGTTTAGGCATGACCTTATCAGCCGCATCGCCGACTAAAACAGCCACTGAGATGGCCATGCAACGCTCGCCGGCGGAGCCGTAGGCTGCACCCACTAAGGCATCCACTGCTTTATCGATATCGGCATCGGGCATGACCACCATATGATTTTTGGCACCACCTAAGGCCTGCACCCGTTTACCAAAATGAGCACCACGCTCATAAATGTAATTAGCAATCGGGGTAGAACCCACAAAGCTAATCGCTTTGACATCGGGATGCTCAATCAATGCATCGACAGCCTCTTTATCGCCTTGCACTACATTAAATACGCCATCTGGCAATCCGGCCTCNTTCAAGAGGCGCGCAAGCAACAAGGAGGCAGAAGGATCGGTAGGGCTTGGTTTGAGGATGAAGGTGTTGCCACAGGCAATTGCCACAGGAAACATCCACATGGGAACCATGACCGGAAAGTTAAAGGGAGTGATGCCTGCTACAACACCTAAAGGTTGACGCATGACCCAGTTATCAATGTCGGTTGAGACCTGCTCGGTATAGTCACCCTTTAAGAGCTCTGGAATAGCAGTTGCAAATTCAAGGATCTCAATGCCGCGGGTGACCTCGCCCTGAGCATCGGTAAATACTTTGCCATGCTCCGCGGTGATGATCGCAGCAAGCTCATCGCGGTGACGGTTTAATAGATCAAGATATTTAAAGAGAATACGAGCGCGACGGAGCGGCGAGGTATTGCCCCAGGCAGGAAAGGCTGCTTGTGCCGCAGCCACAGCCTTACCCACATCGGCTTTGCTAGCGAGAGCAACGCGACGGGCTATCGAGCCCTTGGCAGGGTTGTGCACATCAGCAAAACGGGTGCCTTGGGGCAATACAACGTGGCCCCCGATGTAGTGCGCAATATCTTCTTTAATTTCAAAGGCTTGGGGAGCGTTCATGGTAATTATGTCTCGTATTGATGATTGGGCCTAGATTGTCTTGGCTAGCAGTAAGGGTCTTAAGAAACAGTTGGTATCATTTTAATCCTTTCAACCAATTTTGGTCATTTGCGCCATGAGCCTTCTTTTCTCGGAATACCAACTCCAATCCCCACAAGGTCCCCTCCGATTACCCAATCGAGTTGTTGTGGCCCCGATGTGCCAGTACTCAGCTCATGAAGGTGAGGCAAGCGATTGGCATTTAATGCATTGGGGTAATTTACTGAATAGTGGCGCTGGACTCTTCATGATCGAAGCTACTGCAGTAAGCCCTGAAGGCCGAATCACGCCATACTGTTTGGGATTGTGGGATCAAAAAACTCAGACTGCATTAGAAGATAAATTAGTGCGCGCACGTAAACTCGCACCCCAAACATCTGTGTTTATTCAGTTGGCACACGCTGGACGCAAGGCCTCAAGTGCTGCCCCGTGGCAAGGGGGTCAGATCCTACCATCTGAGAATGGTGGTTGGGAGACCCAAGCGCCATCAGCGATTCCGCAGCTGGAGGGTGAGCGCNCCCCCCATCAACTCAGCACAGCAGAAATGCAAGCCATTATTCAGAACTTTGTTGAGTCGGCTCATCGTGCAAAAAAAATAGGCATCGATGGCATTGAGTTACATGCAGCACACGGCTATCTTTTGCATCAGTTTTTATCCCCCATTGCGAATCAACGGCAGGATCAATATGGCGGCTCCTTAGAAAACCGCATGCGTTTTGTGCTCGAACTATTTTCAGCGGTGCGTAAAGAATGGGGCGGTGTATTGGGAGTGCGGCTTTCGGCATCCGATTGGCTTGAGCATGGCTGGGGCCTTCCTGACTCCGTTGAGCTCACGCTCAGATTAAAGCAATTAGGCTGTGATTACATTCATGTGTCATCGGGAGGCATTTCTCCTAAACAGCAAATCAAGCTGGGGCCTAACTATCAAGTTCCATTTGCAAAAGAGATTAAACAAAAAACCGGCATGACCACGATGGCCGTTGGCTTGATTACCGAACCACTTCAAGCGGAGGAGATCTTGCAAAACCAAGAAGCAGATTTAATTGCTTTGGCCCGAGCCTTTTTATACAAACCCCGCTGGGGCTGGGAGGCTGCGGCCGCATTGCAGGGACATGTATCTGCTAGCCCTCAATACTGGCGCTGCCTACCTCGTGAGGCACAGGCGGTATTTGCTGATGTCAAAATGGGACAGCGTTAAGATTTACGATAATGATGAACATAATTTTTTTGGAGACGATTCATGCAAACACTTAAACATCAATTAATGCTGGCCTTATCAGCTCTTGCATTAGCGCTAACCGGCACCTTACACGCCCAAACCTTTCCAGATCGCCCCATTACGATCGTTGTTCCTGTTCCTCCCGGAGGATTGGTGGATGCATCGGCTCGCTTATTAACGGAGCCTCTTAATCGCGTGACTGGGCAATCGATCATCATTGATAACCGCCAAGGTGCAAGCGGTAATATTGCTTACCAGTACGTGGCAAAGAGTAAGCCTGATGGCTATACCTTATTAGCCTCTTACTCGGGTTACCACGCTGCCAATCCATTGCTGATGGATAAATTAAGTTGGGATCCGTTTAAGGACTTTACGCCGATTGCATTGCTGACAGTTGCCATGAATGTCATTGCAGTTCATCCATCGGTTCCAGCCAATACTCTTAAAGAGTTTATTGCCTATGCAAAAGCCAATCCGAGTAAGTTAAATTATGCCTCGCAGGGCAACGGTTCGGTATCGCATATAGGTACGGAGATCTTTGAGCAAGCTACTGGTATTAAATTGACGCATGTTCCCTATAAGGGATCAGGCCAAGCCATCCAAGACGTATTGGCTGGGCAAGTTCAGGTCTTCATCACTACGCCACCTTCTGTCATGGGGCATGTCCAAACCGGTAAATTAAAGGCTTTAGCGGTAACTGGTAAGGCACGTCATCCGATGATGCCTAATGTGCCAACCGTCGCTGAAGCGGGTCTACCCGGTTTTGAACTGGAGTCTTGGGTTGCTTTGTATGCCCCCTCTGGAACACCTGCGGCGATCGTGAACAAATTAACGCAGGATGTTAAGAAAGCTCTCGAGTTACCCGAAGCCAAGCAACGGGCTGATGCAGCAGGGATTGAGGTGCGCTATCTCAATCCACAGGCTACAGACGCTTTACTCAAGAAAGAGATTGCACTAATGCAAAAAGCGATTAAAACAGCCAATATTAAGCTTGATTGAGCGCTAGCGGATCTGATAAGTTTTGCGCCAAGGCGCACGCCACACTGAGCAGTAGGCGATCGCGTCTTGGTCCGGCCACTAAAGTTACGCCCACCGGCAAACCCTGAGGGCCAGTAGTTACGGTTAGGTTAATGCAGGGCAAACCCGTTAAGGTCCAGCCGCGACTAAAAATAGGATTCCCAGTTTGGTCGATTGTGCTGGGCGCCTCACCGATAGCACTAGGTGCAATCAATATATCGTATTGATCTTCAAAAGCTCTATACAGGTCGGAGCGTGCTAATTGTGTTTGNGTGATTGANGCACTATATTGCGAATAGGAGATGAGGTCGCCTTGCTTCAGAATAAGGCTTAGCGTTTCACTAATCTGATCGAAATGATTGAGTTTCTCGAAGGTAAAGCTCTTGGCCATTTCAAATAACATAATCTGTGTTTGTATCTCACTGAGTTTGTCACAAGAGTGCGGCAGAGTAATATCGGGAACACCATTTTTTGCAAAGGGTTTTGCGGCAAAACTAGCCAAGGAAAGGGCTGCAATAGTCTCTTCTTGGGCCATGGCAAAGTCAGATGTTTTNCAAATCCCAATGCGAACCTTATGATCGAGTGGATCGATTTTAGCAAGATCATGATCGGCAGACATCGCAGCAACTGCCAGCGCTACATCTGAAACCGTGCGGCCGAANGCACCAAGTGTGTCTAAAGTCACCGATAAACTCTTGACCCCGCCAGTACTAATTTTGCCGTAACTCGGTTTATAACCAACAACACCACAAAAACTTGCTGGCCGAATAATCGATGCAGCGGTTTGGCTGCCTGTTGCGAGTGGGACCATGCAGTCCGCTACGGCCGCGGCTGAGCCGCTCGAAGAGCCTCCAGGNGTATGGTTAAGATTGCGTGGATTTTTGGTTGGACCAGGCTTAAAACTCGCAAATTCTGTTGTTACTGTTTTACCTAGAATGATCGCACCTGCTTCGCGCATTAGCGATACTGAGACTGCATCACACACCGGATGATTATTGCCATAAATAGGTGAGCCATAGTAGGTAGGTAGGTCATGAGTATCAAACAGATCTTTGACGCCAATGGGTAGACCATGGAGTATCCCTTGCACGGCCCCACGGTCAAGCTCCTGGGCAGTGCGGATAGCATGTTCTTTACCGAGACTAACCCATGCATGCACGTGTGATTCGCGGACACCAATTTGGTTGAGACAGTCTAGCAGCAAGTGCTCTGCCTTAATCTCCCGTTGAGCAAGTGCTTTGGCTGCTTGGCTGGCGCTCAGGTTGGCTAGATTTTTCAAAGAATGAACTCCTCTTTTAGAAATGCGTTTATGCTCACTGATCTACAAATAGTTCTCTTAAGAATACCTCAATTTAAATCATGCCTAATTCAACAACTCCCCACACAACCCGTGAAGCGTGGTTGCAAGACGGNGTTCGTCACTTAGAGCCTATTTTTTCAAAGGCGGGCTATGCCATTCCGCCAGTTCGAGTGTCCTGCGGTTTTCCAGCCTCCAGTAGCCCACGGACTACCCTAGGNCAGTGTTGGCCTCGTGAGCGATCAGGTGGTGGCGTTAATGAGATCTTTATCTCACCAAAATTAGATGACCCAGTAGCACTACTTGATACCTTGGTGCATGAGTTATGTCATGCAGTGGATGATTGTCACAGTGGCCATGGCGAAGACTTCAAAGGGATTTGCCAATCCGTTGGTTTAGAGGGGCCGGCTCGCATGGCGCATGCCTCAGAGGAGTTAAATNTACGCTTAATGACCATCAGCCAAAAATTAGGGCCATACCCCCACCAAGCGATTGTGTTCCCACCCCCACGGTCAAGTAATTTGAGTCGCAATAAGGCAACCTGCCCACAGTGCGGTTTTGAGGTTACTCTTCTGAAACGCTGGTCAAGTTATGGCGCTCCCATTTGCCCAAAAGACAATATCCGTATGGTAGAAGCTGCTCTTTCAATTCCTGCNGCAGAAACCGATGAAGAGGCAAGAGAGAAAGAGCGAAAGGCCGATCGTGAGATCCGCAGAGCCATCAGCTAGTAAAATTAAATTCTTAAGCCATATACAGAGACCATCACTAATGAACACTCAGAAAAAAATAGTTAGCCCAAAAATTGCTGTCATTCCAGGAGATGGTATCGGTAAAGAGGTCATGCCAGAAGGTGTGCGTGCTCTTGAGGCGGCTGCCCGGAAGTTTGGTATTCAGTTTCAGTTTGATCACTTTGATTTTGCAAGCTGTGATTATTATCAAAAGTACGGCAAGATGATGCCGGACGATTGGTTTGATACTCTGATGAAGTATGACTCCATTTTCTTTGGTGCTGTTGGTATGCCCAATATCTTGCCAGACCATTTATCACTCTGGGGCAGCTTGATTCAGTTCCGTCGTGGCTTTGATCAATACGTTAATTTACGTCCAGTACGTTTATTGCCAGGCGTGCCATGCCCACTTGCCAATCGCAAACCTGGCGATATTGATTTCTTTGTGGTGCGCGAGAACACGGAAGGGGAGTATTCCGCAGTAGGNGGGAAGATGTTCGCGGATACCGATCGTGAAATTGTGGTGCAAGAGTCTGTCTTCTCCCGCCATGGTGTTGATCGTATATTGAAGTTTGCTTATGAGCTAGCCCAAAGCCGCCCTAAAAAGCATTTAACTTCTGCTACGAAATCAAACGGCATTGCGATTACCATGCCCTATTGGGATGAGCGGGTGGAAGCGATGGCAAAAAATTATGCCGATGTACGTACCGATAAATATCACATTGATATCCTGACCGCACAATTTGTGATGAACCCCGATCGTTTTGACGTCGTGGTTGCCTCTAATTTATTTGGCGACATCCTTTCTGATTTAGGGCCAGCCTGTACCGGAACGATTGCTGTGGCGCCATCGGCNAGTATTAATCCAGAAGGTAAGTTTCCTTCCNTGTTTGAGCCCGTTCATGGATCTGCTCCGGATATTTATGGCAAGAAGATTGCTAACCCCATTGGACAAATCTGGAGTGCGGCTTTAATGCTCAATCACCTTGGTTATCCAGAGGCTGGTCAAGCAGTATTTAATGCTATTGAGAAAGTGTTATCGGCCGGACCAGGGCATGCGCCATTAACCCCTGATATTGGCGGCAAAGCGAGTACTGAGGATTTGGGTAAGGCGATCGCTGCAGCGATTTAATGCGTGAGAAGTGCGACGTTTTAAAGACCCCAAACCGGGGTCTTTTTACTGGACTTGCCAATATCTTCAAGGACCTTTGTATGCGCCTCACAATCCAGATCGCCGGCCTTGAAATAAACCAAATTGGTCGGCAAAGGGATTCTCTCTAGACCATTTACTCCAGTGACGCTGTAGTCGATTAAATCTATCGTCAGATCGTCTTGACCACGGGTCATAGCGAGGTATACCTCAGCCAATAACTGGGCATCCAGAAGAGCGCCATGCAAAGTACGATGCTCATTGCTGATTGCAAAGCGTTCACACAAAGCATCTAATGAGTTACGCTTTCCTGGGAACATACGTCTTGCATCGATCAAGGTATCCACTATCTGCTCTACATGCTCTGTAAAGATGGGTCGCTTTAGTAAGGCATATTCAGTATTGAGAAATGACAGATCAAATGGCGCATTATGAATAATCACCTCAGCATCTTTAACGAATTCAGTAAGCTCATCAACNATGTTTGCAAATAAAGGTTTATCGGATAAAAACTCACGCGAGAGACCATGCACTGCAAATGCACCTTCTGCGATATCGCGTTCAGGATTAATGTAGTGATGAAGGGTTTTACCAGTTTGGCGCCGGTTGATCAGTTCGATGCAACCAATTTCAATAATACGATCACCCGTTGCGGGATTAAGTCCGGTTGTCTCTGTATCTAGAATAATTTGACGCATACCGTATTGTAAAGTCTCTAGGTATCTTTCAGGATCTCAGGCGGTATTTCAAGGGGGCCATTACCAGACCAACGATCAAGATAGAGATAGATGACCGGTGTAATAAACAGAGTAACAAATTGAGAGAGGATTAATCCACCAACGACGCT
>JGI25926J51410_1000038_pt1 | contig 14780 bp, 14 predicted proteins | sample LauGreFBDMM110SN_2_FD_51410 | JGI IMG/M metagenome (IMG submission 51410) | reverse complement strand
GCGGCTTCCATGGTTTCATGGGTGCTAGGCCCCACCGCGCAACCGGCCCAGTTGGCAAAGGTGCGGTGGGCCTGGGCTTCCACGGCATCAGACCAGCCCTTGGAAGGATGTGAGGCAACAAATTCAGCCAAAAGCTGAGTAATGGCGGGGGCATTGGCGTCGGCAACGACAGTGGTATTTCGTGCGGTCATGGGAACATTGGGCTGACGCCACTTTAAATAGACAAATGAAGCGAAGATCATAGGGTAATCGAGGGTATTGCACGCGAGTGCTCACAGGCTTTGACCCCAAAAAAGAACAAAGCGTGCGGAAAGGCTAGGGATTTCCTTACAATCTGCGTAAATCTTCATTGGCAAAGCCCCAATGCACCGCCATTGACCCATGTCACTCACGGGAAAAGCCACTCGGTTTAGACTCGGGGCATCTATTTTGATGGCACCCAAGCACGGCCTCTGCGGCTTGAGTTTTTCGCCTTACTTATGACTACAAACGCCACCCCCGACAATTTGCTCCCTATTTCGCCAGATCAGGACATGCCGCACCGCAAAATCATTCGCGAGTGGCTCAAGCCCTTGTCTGATCGCTCCACCCTGCGCGCCTTTGTTCTCTTGCTGGTTGACACAGCCTTGTTCATGGGGCTGGTGGCTTGCACCGTGCTGCTCGAATCTGTGTGGCTCAAACTTTTGTGCGGTTCAGCGGCTGGCTTCGTCATTGGCCGTTTGTTCATCATTGGCCATGACGCTTGTCACCAAAGCCTCACGCCGCACCGCGAACTGAACAAGTGGATTGGCCGTTACGCCTTCTTGTACTCGCTCACGCCATTCAGCCTGTGGGACACCGGACACAATGTGGTGCACCACGGCTACACCAACCTGAAAGGTGTTGACTTTGTGTGGACCCCGCTCACAGCAGAAGAATTTGCTGCGCTCGGCCCCGTTGACCGCTTGATGCAATACCTTTACCGCAGTGGCTGGGCCCCGGGTTTGTATTACCTTGTTGAAATTTGGTGGAAGCGCGAGTTCTTCCCCAACAAAACACACATGCCAACACGCCGTCCGATTTTCTTCAAAGACAGCTTGTTGGTCACAGTGTTTGGCGTTCTGTGGATGGGCGCGATGGTCTATGCAGCTGTCGCCACAGGTCAATCTGTATGGCTCACCTTGCTGATGGGCGTCTTTGTGCCCTTCTTGCTTTGGAACACCATGATTGGTTTCGTGGTGTATGTTCACCACACCCATGTGCGGGTGTCTTGGCACAACGACAAGTCGGCATGGACCAAGGCCCAGCCCTTTGTCTCCACCACCGTGCACCTGACTTTTCCCATGAAGATTGGCAACATGGTGCACCACATCATGGAGCACACCGCGCACCATGTGGACATGAGCATTCCGCTTTATCGCTTGAAAAAAGCACAGGCCAAGTTAGAAGAAATGCTGCCAGGTCGCATCATTGTTCAACCCTTCTCTTGGGGCTGGTATTTCAAAACAGCCAAGGCTTGCAAACTGTACGACTTCACCCGCGAATGCTGGACCGATTTTCAGGGCCACATGACCAGCCCTGTGCGCGGCAATTTGCCTGCCAAGCCTTAAGCCTTTTCAACTCGGCCTGAAGGCCAATTCAGATGCAAAAAAGCGCTTCTCACGAAGCGTTTTTTCATTGTGCGCGGCGCGACAAAATCTCAAAGGCTGGCAAAGTTTTGCCTTCCAAGATTTCTAAGAAGGCACCGCCACCGGTAGAGATGTAGCCTACTTGTTTCTCAATGCCGTACTTGGCAATGGCCGCCAAAGTGTCGCCTCCACCGGCAATGCTGAAGGCTTTTGATTCGGCAATGGCGTGTGCAATCACGCGTGTGCCATTTTCAAACGCGGCAAATTCAAACACCCCCACAGGGCCGTTCCACACAATGGTGCCGGCCGCTTTCAATTGAGTGGCCAGTCTGGCTGCGGTCTCTGGGCCAATGTCCAAAATCAAATCGTCATCGGCAACCTGTGTGGCCTTCTTCACAGTGGCCACGGCATCTGCTGAAAAACTTTTGGCGGTGACCACATCGGTTGGAATGGGCACTTCGGCGCCACGTGCTTTCATGATGTCGATCACCGCCTTGGCTTGTGCCAGCAGGTCATGCTCTGCCAAGCTTTTGCCAATGTTCAAGCCAGCCGCCAACATGAAGGTATTGGCAATGCCGCCGCCCACAATGAGTTGATCCACTTTGTCGGCCAAGCTCTTCAAAATGGTCAGTTTGGTAGACACTTTGCTGCCGCCCACAATGGCGGCCAAGGGACGCGCAGGGTGCGCCAGTGCAAGGGTGATCGCGTCAATTTCTGCAGCTAGCAAAGGGCCTGCGCACGCCACTTTGGCGTACTCAGCGATGCCATAGGTGGTGCCTTCTGCGCGGTGCGCTGTACCAAAGGCATCGTTCACAAAAATGTCGCACAGGGCCGCCATTTTTTGAGCCAGTTCGGGGTTGTTCTTTTTCTCACCCTTGTTCACGCGGCAGTTTTCAAGCAAGACCACTTGGCCTTGGGCCACTTCAACGCCTTCAACCCAATTGGCTTTCAAAGACACCTCACGGCCTAGCAGTTCTGTAAGTCGTTTGGCCACCGGTGCCAACGAATCTTCCGGCTTGAATTCGCCTTCTGTAGGGCGACCCAAGTGACTCGTCACCATGACGGCCGCGCCAGCATCTAGGGCCATTTGGATGCAAGGCACAGAGGCGCGAATGCGCGTGTCTTCTGTGATGTCACCGGCATCGTTTTGCGGCACATTCAAATCGGCGCGAATGAAAACCCGCTGGCCTTTGACTTTGCCTTGNTGGCACAAATCTNAAAAACGAATGACGTTCATGAAAGTTCTCTTGAATGACGAGGAAGNTCTAGAAGCACATAAGGGCTTTTTGGAAACAAGCAGAATTTTAGACCTGCAAACTTGCGGAAACTTNCCANCTGTGCGCTCACTTACCAACCCAACAGCAAATGCAATGGCAAGTAGGCCAACATGCCCGCCACAATGGTCAGCAGCACATTGTGGCGCCAGAAATAAACGGCAGCACCCACAGCGGCACCCATCCACCTGGCATCCATCCAGTTGTGCAAAAACTGGCCCTGCTGCATCAGAACTTCAGGCAAGACCACCGCCGCCATGGCCGCAATGGGTGCATATTGCAAACCGCGCTGAGCCCAGTCGGGCAAGGCCCATTCTTCGCTTGAAAAGAAAAAGAAAGTGCGCGTTAGAAGGGTCACGCCCGTCAAACCCGCGATCACAGCCAAAGTCCAAATGTCAGTGCCCTCAAAAAAACTCATGCCCCTTGTCCTTCACGCATTTTTAGAAAACGCTCCAAACTCATGCTTAAGACAACGGCCACACCAATGGCCATGATGATGTTGAATTTCAAAGGCAAGTTGTAAGCAGCAATGGCGGTGACAGCGGCCACACCTGCCGCAAAAATTCTCATGCGCGTGCTGGCCAAGGAGCACAAGATGCCCACCAAACACAAGGTGCCCGCAAAGCCTAAGCCCCAAGAAGTAGGAATGATGTTGGCCAAAAAAATACCAGCAAAACTGGCCGCAATCCAACTCACCCACATCATGCACGTGTTACCTGCAAGAGATGCTGCTTGTGCCAATTGATCTGCAGGGTCTTCGCTGGGATTTGCAAATCGCCGTGTGAACAACACATAACTGATATCGGCCGTGAGATAGCCGTGCACCATTCTTTCAAGGCGCGGCAAATGCATGAGGTATTGACGCAGATGCAAACTGAAAACCATGAAACGCAAGTTCACGCAAAAGCCTGTGGCCACAATCACCCAGGCAGGCGCGCCCGCAGCGATCAAAGGCAAGGCCGCCAATTGCGAACTGCCCGCATACACAAACAGCGTCATGGCAATTGACTCAAACACACTCAAGCCAGAATTCACCATGGCCACGCCGGTCATTAAGCCCCACGCAGCAAGACCTGGTGCTTGCGGTGCCACGTCACGCACAGCCTCCATGAAGGCGGGGTGACGGTAATTTTCAGCTTTGAAAAACATCGCCCACCTGAGCTTTGAAGCTGCGCACAAAGTCTGTTGTTGATTGGCGTTTGCCGCCCGCCTTTTGCAATTGCGTGAGGCATAAAACACCTTCAGCGCAAGCTACTCTCAGGCCTTCTTCTTGCACACTGAGCAAAGTACCAGGCACTTTGTGATCAGACGTTTCAAGCGGCAAGGGCTCAGCATGCGCTTGCCAAACCTTGATCACTTCGTCGCCCCATTGCAATGTCATGCCTGGAAATGGGTCAAATGCACGCACACGTTGAGCCAACACTTGCGCCGATTGTGTCCAATCGATGGCGGCTTCTGTTTTTTCAATTTTGTGCGCGTAAGTCACGCCCTCAAGCGGCTGCTTCACAGGTTTGAAGTGGCCCACTTGCGAGAGCGCCTTCACAATCATTCGCGAGCCCATCTCGGCCAAAGTGTCATGCAAACTGGCCGTGGTGTCTTGCGCATTAACAGGGCAGCTTTCTTCAAGCAACATGTCACCCGTATCCAGTCCTGCATCCATTTGCATGATGGTCACACCGGTTTGAGCATCACCGGCTTCAATAGCGCGGTGAATGGGCGCAGCACCTCGCCATCTGGGCAGCAGTGAGGCGTGAATATTCAGACAGCCATAGCGAGGCGCATCAAGGACCCACTGCGGCAAGATCAAGCCATAAGCCGCAACCACCATGACATCAGCTTGCGCATTTGAAATGAAGGCTTGGGCAGCTTGGGCTTCATCGGGGTACTTGCCATCTAATTTCAGACTGTGCGGCTGAACAACTGTCAGTCCTTTCGACAATGCAAATTGCTTCACGGCTGAAGCTTGAAGCTTCATGCCTCTACCCGCAGGCCTGTCGGGCTGTGTCAAAACCCCCACGATGTCGTGCCCTGCCGCATGCAGTGCGGTCAATGCGCTGCGAGCAAATTCGGGCGTGCCCGCAAAAATCACGCGCATAGAAGTTCTTTCACTGTAGATTTAAGCGTCTTCTTTTTGGGCTTTGAGCATTTTGGTCTTGATGCGATTGCGTTTGAGCGGCGACAAGTGCTCCACAAAAACCTTGCCCATCAAATGATCTAGTTCGTGTTGCACGCACACAGCCATCAGGCCTTCAGCTTCAAGCTCGCGAACTTGGCCATGTTCATCGGCCGCTTTGACCTTGACAGCCACAGCGCGCTCAACCCCATCGTAAATGCCAGGGACAGACAAGCAACCCTCTTCACCTTTGACGCGCTCTTCACTGTACCAAGTGATTTCTGGATTGATCAACACCGTGGCCTGGTTGCGCTCTTCAGAAGTGTCCAACACCACCAAGCGCTGGTGCACATCGACTTGCGTTGCCGCCAAGCCGACGCCTTGTGCCTCGTACATGGTCTCGAGCATGTCCGCCACAAGCTTGCGCAACTTTTCGTCGAACGCCGTGATGGGCGTTGCCACCTTGTGCAAGCGGGGGTCTGGGTAGCAAAGAATGTTTAAAAGTGCCATGGTGATTTATTTAGCAATACCTCTATTTTCGCCAATTTGAAGAAGCCTTGTGCAAGTGACGAATCGTACCCAAAATCGGCCTCCCCCAATCTGCGGGGCACTGTTTAGGAAAAAAATGGTTTCGTCTAGAGAAAGTCTAAAGGCTTGGCTGCGTCTAAGCCTCACGCCTGGCGTTGGCAATATCACAGCGCGTGCCCTGCTTTTGAGGTTTGGCTTGCCAGAGGCCGTCTTTGAACAAAGCACTTCCGAGTTGCAAACAATTGTAAGCAGCGCCATCGGCCAGCAACTTCGCCTCATTCCTCTCGGCTTAGAAGACGCATTAGAGACCACTTGGGAGTGGCTCCAAACGCAGGCTGATCTCGGCACGGCCAAGGTCGCGCACAAGCGCCTTCTCACCTTGGCCGATAGCGACTATCCAAGCAGTCTCATGCTCACACCTGACCCGCCTTGCCTGTTGTACGTTTTAGGTCAAACTCAGCACCTGCACTTGCTAAGCCCACCCGTCCACCAAGCACCACGTGCAATTGCAGTGGTGGGCAGCCGCAACCCCACGCCACAAGGCCGTTTGAATGCACACGACTTTGCTGTCCATCTGGCACAAGCGGGTCTCACGGTGGTTTCTGGCTTGGCCTTGGGGGTAGACACAGCCGCGCACCAAGGCGCTTTAAAAGGTGGCAGCCCGCATCATCCCTTGCACACGGTGGCCGTGGTCGGAACCGGCTTAGACCGCGTCTATCCGCATCAAAATCATGCCTTGGCCTTAAAGATTGCGGCGCATGGCTTGTTGATCAGCGAGTACCCATTGAACACGCCGCCCCTCACCTCCAATTTCCCACAACGCAATCGCTTGATCGCTGGCTTGTCTCAGGGCTGCTTGGTGGTCGAAGCCGCAGCGCGTTCTGGCTCTTTGATTACCGCCAAGCAAGCACTGGACTTGGGCAAAGAGGTGTTTGCCATACCCGGCTCCATTCACACCACCGTCTCTAAAGGGTGTCACGACCTCATCAAGCAAGGCGCCAAGTTGGTCGACTGTGCACAAGATATTTTGGAAGAGTTGAAAGACCTGCCCGTTGTTGATTGGCACACCACGTCTGCACCTGACCTGTTAAATCCACCCAGTGCGCTCGAACCCTTTTTAGAAAAGGATCAGATTGGCTCGTCAACTTTGAGGGTGCTTGACTATTTGGGACAAGACCCTGTGGGCCTAGATGAGCTGCAAATAAGAAGTGGCTTAAGCACCTCTCAATTGCAAGCTGAATTGTTTCAATTGGAATTGAACGGGGCACTAGGCCGCTTGCAAGGCGGCCTTTACCAAAAGCTTAGTCCACGCCGTTAACACGCTGCCTTAACTCTCTGCCTTAACTCTCTGCCTAAAACTACTTGTTTAAACCACGGCGCCAGAGTTGGGGTCGTCTGGGTCTTCGTCTTTTTTCGGTGGCGCTTTGATCAAGTCTTCGCGCTGAATGCCCAACCACATGGCAATGGCCGCCGCCACAAACACCGAGGAGTAAATGCCAAACAAAATACCGATGGTCAGCGCCATGGCAAAGTAGTGCAAGGTCTCGCCGCCAAAAAACAGCATGGAGAGCACCATGATTTGCGTTGAGCCGTGCGTGATGATGGTCCGGCTGATGGTGGACGTGATGGCGTTGTCAATGATTTCAACCGTGTTCATCTTGCGATAGCGCCTGAAGTTCTCGCGAATTCGGTCAAAGATCACCACCGACTCGTTCACCGAATAGCCCAGCACCGCCAGCACCGCGGCCAACACCGCCAAGGAGAATTCCCACTGAAAGTAGGCAAAGAAGCCCAAGATAATGATGACGTCGTGCAAGTTGGCAATGATGGCCGCCACCGAAAATTTCCACTCGAAGCGCACTGCCAAATACAGCATGATGCCAATCACCACGAAGGCCAACGCCTTCAGGCCGTCTGTCGCCAACTCTTCACCCACTTGAGGGCCCACATATTCTGAGCGGCGCATGGTAGCTTCTGCGTTTTGCGTTTTCAAGGCTTCCATGAGTTGGTCACTTTGCTGTGCAGAACTCACTCCCTTTTGCGCAGGCAAGCGAATCATCACATCGCGCGCTGTACCAAAGTTTTGGACTTGCACCTCGGTATAGCCTAAGCTTGAAACCACGCCGCGCACCTGATTGAGGTCGGCGGGTTGGCTGTAGCTGACTTCCATCACGGTGCCGCCCGTAAATTCCACCGACAAATGCAAACCACGGCTGAACAAAAAGAACACGGCCAGTAAAAAAGTGGTCAAGGAGATGACGTTGAAAATCAACGCATGCTTCATGAACGGGATGTCTTTGCGGATTTTGAAAAATTCCATGATGCTGCTCCGCTTTATGCTTTGTCGTCGATTGTTGCAGGCAGTGCAGAACCGTCAGGTCGCCAGACTGTGCCGATAGACACCGACTTGAGTTTCTTCTGGCGGCCATACCAAAGATTGACCAAACCGCGCGAGAAAAACACCGCAGAGAACATGCTGGTCAAAATGCCCAAACAGTGCACCACCGCAAAGCCGCGCACTGGACCAGAGCCAAAAGCCAACAGGGCTACACCCGCAATCAGGGTGGTGATGTTGGAGTCAAAAATAGTGGCCCAAGCACGGTCGTAACCTGTGTGAATGGCCGCTTGAGGCGAAGCACCCAAACGCAACTCTTCACGCACACGTTCATTGATCAACACGTTGGAGTCGATGGCCATGCCCAGCGCCAAGGCCATGGCGGCCATTCCGGGCAAGGTCAGGGTGGCTTGCAACATCGACAGCACCGCCACCAGCAACAACAAGTTGACGGCCAACGCAACACTAGAGAACAAGCCAAACACCGCGTAATAAACGCACATGAAAGCGACAATCACCAAGAAGCCCCAGATGACACTGTTGAAACCTTTGGCAATGTTTTCGGCACCCAAGCTGGGGCCAATGGTGCGCTCTTCAATGATTTCCATCGGCGCGGCCAAAGAGCCTGCGCGCAAGAGCAGCGCCGTGTCGTTGGCTTCGCTGGTGGTCATGCGGCCAGAAATTTGAACGCGGCCACCACCAATTTCTGAACGGATGACAGGCGCTGTCACCACTTCGCCTTTGCCTTTTTCAAACAGCAAAATGGCCATGCGCTTGCCTACGTTTTCGCGCGTCACATCTTTAAAGATGCGTGCGCCTTTGCCATCCAATGACAAATTCACAACGGGCTCTTGTGTTTGACCGTCAAAGCCTGGTTGCGCATCGGTCAGGTTGTCGCCTGTCAGAATGACCTGCTTTTTCACAATCACCGGCTGGCCGTTGCGCTCTAAGTAACGCTCAGAGCCAAAGGGCACCAAGCCATTGGTTTGCTCTGCAGAACGCGCTTCGCTGCTCTCATCAACCAAGCGAACTTCCAAGGTGGCCGTGCGNCCNAAAATATCTTTGGCCTTGGCCGTGTCTTGCACGCCAGGCAGTTGCACCACAATGCGGTCAAGGCCTTGCTGTTGAATNACCGGNTCAGCCACACCCAACTCATTGATTCGNTTGTGCAAGGTGGTGATGTTTTGCTTCAAGGCCTGCTCTTGCACGCGGCGCGCAGCGTCAGGCTTGACATTGGCCGTGATTTTGAACTCGCTGCCCTCGGCGGCATGACCGACTTGCAAGTCGACAAACTGATCAGCCAAGACTCGCAGTGCGGCATCCAACTGCGCTTGATCGCGTACTTTGATATCAATGCTTTGGCCGTTGCGCGTGATGCCGCCGTGGCGGATATCTTTTTCACGCAATGTGGTTCGAATGTCGCCGGCTAATGAATCGGTTTTTTGCGACAACGCGGCTTTCATGTCCACTTGCAACATAAAGTGAACACCACCGCGCAAGTCCAAACCCAAGTACATGGGCGATGCGTACAGTGCAGTGAGCCAAGCGGGTGAACGTGACAGCAAATTCAAAGCGACGACATAGCCGTTGTCTGAGCCTTCTGGAATCAAGGCTTTTTGAATGGCGTCTTTGGCTTTGAGTTGTTGCTCCGTGGTTTCAAAGCGCGCTTTGACGGAAGTCCCTTCCAGCGTGACTGCTGCAGAAGGCACATTGGCAGCCTTGAGAGCGTCTTCCACACGCGCCAAAGTGGCCGTGTCCACCTTCGAACTCACCTTGGAAGAAGAAACTTGCACCGCAGGTGCTTCACCAAAAAAGTTAGGCAAGGTGTAGACCACGCCCAACAACAAAGCGATGACGATGATCGCAAATTTCCACACCGGATAACGGTTCATGATGGCGGCCGCTTCAAAGAAGAAAAAAGAGCAACAAGCAAATTCCCCGGCACATTCAATGCTCAGGGTTGTTTTGCAATTACTTCATTGAGCCCTTGGGCAAAACTTGAATCACAGCAGAGCGTTGCATTTGAATTTCTACGCCATTGGCAATCTCAACGTTCAAATAGCCGTCGCCTAATTTGCTCACTTTGCCCAAGAAGCCACCGGCTGTCACGATTTCGTCGCCTTTGGCAAGCGCATCAATCATGGTTTTGTGCTCTTTTTGCTTTTTCATTTGGGGGCGAATCATGACGAAATACAACACCACAAACATCAAGAGCAAGGGCAACATGCTCATCAAAGAAGATTGCAGGTCGCCGCCCGATGCAGCGGCTGGGGCGGTTTGGGCAAAAGCGGATGAAATGAACATCGACGAACTCCACGAATAAATTTAAGGTAATTCCCAAAAATCGGCTTGTAACCGGCTTTTCAGGCCAACCTCCGATTGTATGCGGGGCTATGATGGCATTCAAAGACCTTGTCCAACTCGGGAGACGACCATGACCAGCCATTCTCATGACCACGACCACGACCATTCCACCTTAAGTGAAATGGACGTCAGAGTGAGAGCCTTGGAAACCCTGCTCACCCAAAAAGGGTACATCGACCCTGCCGGCATCGACCGCATCATTGAGACTTACGAAAACGAAGTTGGCCCTCACAATGGCGCCCAAGTGGTGGCCAAAGCGTGGGCCGAGCCCGACTTCAAAGCTTGGCTGCTTCAGGACGCCACCGCCGCCATCGCCTCTTTAGGCTTCACGGGCCGGCAAGGCGAGCACATGGTTGCGGTAGAAAACACCACCGACCAACACAANATGGTGGTTTGCACCCTCTGCAGTTGTTACCCCTGGCCTGTTTTAGGCTTACCGCCCGTTTGGTACAAAAGCGCCGCCTACCGTTCCCGNGCTGTCCTTGAGCCNCGCAANGTNTTGGCCGACTTTGGGGTTGCCTTGCCNGAAAGCACCCGCATTCGCGTTTGGGACTCCACCGCNGAAGTTCGGTATTTGGTCTTGCCTAAACGCCCTACTGGCACAGACAATTTGTCGCAAACAGACCTTGCTGCTTTGGTCACGCGCGACGCCATGATTGGGACGGCACTGATATGAATGGCGTTCACGACATGGGTGGTCAGCAAGGTTTTGGCCCCGTTCTTTTAGAAAAGGCTGAGCCTTTGTTCCACGCAAACTGGGAAAGTCGGGCCATGGCCATGACCGTGGCCATGGGCGCCAGCGGGCAATGGAACATTGACCTGAGTCGCGCTGCCCGAGAGTCATTGCCACCTGCCACCTATTTGTCCAGTACCTATTACGAGATTTGGATTCGTGGGTTGGAAAAACTCTTGTTAGAACGCGGTATGGTGACGCAGGCAGAGCTTGAAGCAGGTCAGTTAATCACGCCCCCTGCCAAAGTCAACAAAGTGCTCACGCTTGACACCGTGGACGCAGCCTTGAAAGCAGGTACCCCCACCGAGCGCCCCATCGCTCAGCCCGCCTTGTTCAAAGTAGGCCAAAAAGTTCGCGCGCTCAATATGCATCCACAAGGGCACACTCGTTTGCCGCGTTATGTGCGCGGCCATGTGGGCACCATCGTCAGCTTGCACGGCGGTCATGTGATGCCTGATCAACACACCCTGCGCGCATTGCCGCCCTTCAACGTGACGGTTGAATGGCTCTACACCGTGGTCTTCGACGGGCCCACCTTGTGGGGCGTTGGCAGTGACCCCAGCGTGGAGGTGACTGTGGACGCATGGGAATCTTATTTAGAAGCCACAGACTGAGACCTTCTCAAGCACAGCCATGCAAAACACCCACCTGACCCTTGAAGACATTGCCCAACAGTGCGGCGGCGAAATGCCTCTGCCTATCCAAGAAGCCAACGGCGTTGTCTTTGCAGAACCTTGGCAAGCGCATGCTTTTGCCATGACGCTGCAGTTGCACGAAAAGGGCTTGTTCAGCTGGCCTGAATGGGCCGCTTCATTGACGCATGAAATTCGCAACGCGCAGACTTCTGGCGACGCAGACACCGGCACCACGTATTACACCCACTGGCTCAATGCCTTGGAGTCAATGGTACTGGCCAAGCAATTGGGCACAGCCGACCAAATTCATGATTTGGAACATGCTTGGGAAGCGGCCGCTGCACGGACACCACACGGACAGCCCATCGCCTTAGAAATTTAAGTCTCTGGGGTGTCGGTGCCGACAACACTATGATGCGCACATCTTCCGGAAAATAAAACTTGCGATTTCCTTTTTTACCTGTTGCCGCCCTGATGGTCAGTTTGATCACTCTGTGTGCTGGCACATCTTTGGCCAAAGGCTTGTTTCCCTTTGTAGGTGCCGAGGGCACCACCACCTACCGCTTGGTGTTTTCCACCTTGTTGCTGATGGCTTTTTGGCGCCCTTGGCGCCGCGCTTGGACTTGGGCCGATGCGCCCATCCTGGTCGTCTTTGGCGCCACATTGGGCCTGATGAATTTGCTCTTTTACAACGCCATCAAAACAGTGCCCTTTGGTTTGGCCATCGCCGTTGAGTTCACGGGGCCTTTGGCCGTCGCTTTGTGGTCTTCCAAAAAACCGCTCGACTTTGTGTGGATTGTTTTAGCCGTTGCCGGCATGGGCCTGATCTTGCCACTTGGAAACGCTTCAGGTGCGGACATGCAGGCTGCTGCNATCGATCCTGTGGGAATTGCTTNTGCNTTAGGCGCTGGTGCTTGCTGGGCCGTCTACATTGTTGTCGGCCAACGCGTGGCCGATCGCATTGGGGCATTTGCCACACCCATGGGCATGTTGGTNGCAGCTTTGCTGGTGACCCCTGTCGGCATCAGTGTGGCGGGCAGTTCATTGTTAAACCCAGNGTGGATGTTGGCTGGCTTAGGCATTGCCTTGCTATCGAGTGCTATTCCCTATAGCTTGGAAATGTATTCACTCAAACACTTGCCCAAACAAACCTTCAGCATCTTGCTCAGTCTAGAACCCGCCGTCGGTGCATTGGCAGGTTGGCTGGTTCTTTCAGAACAACTTAGCACGCAACAACTGGGTGCCATCGGCTTGATCATGGCCGCTTCGATGGGAAGCGCCATGACTGCGGGTCAGCGCAAGATCGCTGATTGATTCAAGGCATCAAATGTCGATGTTGCCCGCGCGCAATGCGTTGCTCTCAATGAAGTGACGACGTGGCTCGACCTCGTCACCCATGAGCATGGTGAACACCCGATCGGCTTCAATGGCATCGTCAATTTGCACACGCAGCAAACGGCGCACGGTGGGGTCCATGGTGGTTTCCCACAGCTGCGCGGGGTTCATCTCGCCCAAGCCTTTGTAGCGCTGACGGCTGGTGGTGCGCTCGGCTTCGCCGATGAGCCAATGCATGGCTTGGCGGAAGTCGTTGGTCTTTTCTTCTTTTTGACGCTCGCCCTCACCACGCATGACCTTGGCGCCTTCGCCCAGCAAACCGCGGAAGGTGTTGGCGGCTTCGGCCAATGCGCCGTAGTCGGCACCGTGTACGAAATCTTGCGTAATGACGCTGCTCTTGATGTTGCCGTGGTGCCGGCGGCTGATGCGCAGCAATGGCTTGTCGGTGCGAACGTCAAACTCAGCGCTCACTTCAGCAGGAATGCCGGTGGTGTTGAGTTCGCGCAATTTGGCTTGCAAAGCGGGAGCGCATTCAGCCGCCAGATCTAAGTTGTCCAGGTCAAGGGACACGCCGTCAGCAATGGCGCGCAATGCTTCTGCGTCCATGAAGTTGGACAAACGCTGAATGACTGCTTCGGCTACTTGGTGCTTGCGCGCCAAGGACTCGAGCGTGTCGCCGCTGAGCACTTGCGGTGATGCACCGCCCGTGGCAATGCTGGCGTCTTTCAAAGCAATGCGCAGCAAAAAGCCATCCAGTGCGGGCGCATCTTTCAAATACAACTCTTCTTTACCGGCCTTCACTTTGTAGAGCGGCGGCTGTGCAATGTAGATGTGGCCACGCTCTACCAGGTCGGGCATTTGACGGTAGAAGAAGGTGAGCAACAAAGTGCGAATGTGCGCGCCGTCGACGTCGGCGTCGGTCATGATGATGATGCGGTGGTAGCGCAATTTGTCGACGTTGAAGTCGTCGGTGCCGCTCTTGCCAGAGTCTGCGGTGACCTTGCCAATGCCGGTGCCAAGCGCCGTGATGAGCGTCACAATTTCAGTGCTGGTGAGCAATTTTTCGTAGCGCGCTTTTTCAACGTTCAAGATCTTGCCGCGCAGGGGCAGAATGGCTTGGAATTTACGGTCGCGGCCTTGCTTGGCAGAGCCACCGGCGGAGTCGCCCTCGACGATGTAAATTTCGCAGAGTGCAGGATCTTTTTCTTGGCAATCGGCCAATTTGCCAGGCAAGCCCATGCCATCGAGCACGCCTTTGCGTCGTGTCATTTCGCGCGCTTTGCGAGCGGCTTCACGAGCGCGCGCAGCTTCCACAATTTTGCCGCACAAAATTTTGGCGTCATTGGGGCGCTCTTCTAAAAAGTCGCCCAGTGCTTTGGCCACGATGTCTTCCACCGGTGCGCGCACTTCACTCGACACCAACTTGTCTTTGGTCTGGCTGGAGAATTTAGGCTCAGGCACTTTGACGCTTAGTACACAGCACAAACCTTCGCGCATGTCGTCGCCGCTGACTTCCACTTTTTGCTTTTTGGCAATTTCGTTTTTCTCAATGTACTTGCCAATGACACGCGTCATGGCGGCGCGCAAACCTGTGAGGTGGGTGCCGCCATCGCGCTGTGGAATGTTGTTGGTGAAGCACAAAACGTTTTCGTTGTAGCCATCGTTCCATTGCATGGCCACTTCGACACCAATGCTGGTACCAGGAATGCCGCCGTAGGAATCGGCAGGACGCTCGCCCAATGCAATGAAGGCATTGGGATGCAAAACCTTTTTGTTGGCGTTGATGAAGTCGACAAAACCTTTGACACCACCGGCGCCAGAGAAGTCGTCTTCCTTGCCAGTGCGCTCGTCTTTCA
>JGI25926J51410_1000034_pt1 | contig 15202 bp, 15 predicted proteins | sample LauGreFBDMM110SN_2_FD_51410 | JGI IMG/M metagenome (IMG submission 51410) | reverse complement strand
TCGATCACAATCTGGCCAACTGTAGAGACCTTTACTTCACCATCTGCTTGTAAAACTGCGCATTCAATCTCCTTACCAATAACAGCCTTTTCAATTATCACTTTAGTATCAAAAGTGAGCGCGTAATCAACGGCAGCAATCAATTCACTTTCCTGCTTAACCTTGCTGGTTCCTCTACTTGAACCACTTCTTGCTGGCTTTACGAACAAGGGATATGAAAGATTTCCGGGTAATCTAAATTTGTTTGAAGTTACCACTACTCCTTCAGCCACCTTAAGCCCAGCAGCAGCAAAAATTGGTTTCGCATAAGACTTATCCATACTTACCGCACTTGCTAGCACTCCAGATCCAACATATCGCAACCCGATCATTTCAAATAATCCTTGAATCGTGCCATCCTCACCATACGGACCATGCAAAATTGGAAAAGCCACATCAATGGCTAAGTTTTTTCCACCTGAAAATAATCCACTGCTGGTTAGAGTGACCTCAACACCAGATTCTGGTACTGAAGGCAGGGCGCCATTTACAATCGCAAAATTAGTGTCTTCAGCAAGTAATAACCATTTACCACTCTTTGTTATACCAATTAAAACTGGATCGAATTTACTGCGATCTATCGCACCTAGAATTCCATTTGCTGAAACACAAGAGATCTCATGCTCACTGCTCTTACCACCACAGATAATCGCTACTCTTACTTTGCTCATTAGATTTCAGCCTTAATACTTATCGTCATCAATCGATCCATGGCATCTCTAGGATTTAATGTGCCAGCAACAACATCTGAAACTGCTTCAATAATCGGAACTTCCACCCCAACTCGGTGAGCTAGTTCTAAAATCGCTCCAGCTGAATAAACACCCTCCACCGTCTTGACTACCTGCGCACGAGCCTTTGCAATTGAACCAGACTTACCTAAAACTTCACCAAAACTTCTATTTCGTGAAAGTGGTGACTGGGCACTTGCTACTAAGTCACCAATTCCTGCCAAACCTAAAAACGTAAGTGGATTGGCACCATACGCCTGGCCAAATTTTGCCACTTCGGATAAACCACGAGTAATCATTAAGCCTTGAGTATTTTCACCATATCCCATACCAACTGCCATACCTACGGCAAGTGCCACGACACTTTTTGCCGCTCCGGCAAACTCACATCCAACCAAGTCATCTGATGGATAAATTCTGAAGTAATTAGTTGAAAACAACTCCTGCATAATCGCAATATTTAGCGGATTCTCAGAGGCAGCAACCGCACCAGCTGGCTGGCGCATAATGATCTCACTAGCCAAATTTGGCCCGGTAATTATTCCCAACCTTGATTTATCTATCTCTAATACTTGCTGGGCAACCTCAGTCATTCGTAATTGAGTCTCAACCTCAATTCCTTTTAGAGTACTGATAATTGGCAGATCTTTGGGAAAAAACCCTTTCCAATTATTCAAGTTTTCACGCAGGGTTTGTGATGGAATTGCCAGCAAGATGACATCTGCGAACTCAAGTACAGCTTTGATATCTGTAGTGGCTTTAAGCTCTTTTGGTAGATCAATTCCCTTTAAAAATCTTCGATTAGAGTGACGGCGATTAATTTCGCGAACTACTTTTTTATTTCGCCCCCAGATTAATACCTGTTGGCCAGAGTCGACCATAACCTGACCTAAGGTTGTGCCCCAGGCACCTGAGCCAAGTACTGCAACTTTTTTCATTTATTACCCCTTTTGAAATTCCCAATACGAGGAAGTGAAGATTTTTTTGGATCAAAAATTTCTAATGGGGCACTCTCACCACGCAGCTGTTCTAGCAACCTAGTTACTGCACTCATTACATAAGCTGTTGCCTCCTCCAGCGCCACAGGATCTTCGGCCCTACCTTTCCATTTTGAAAACTCAAGTGGCGGACCGGCCATGACTTGAAACTTAGGCTTGGGAAATAATTTAAGTTTTTTGCTGTAAGCAGGGAGTAATTTTTGTGCTCCCCATTGCGCACAGGGAATAACTGGTACTTGAGTCAGGATCGCTAGTCGAGCGATCCCAGTTTTTGCCTTCATTGGCCAATAATTTTCATCCCTAGTCAATGTACCCTCTGGATAAACACCTAATAGATGGCCTGATTTTAAAAATGCAATCGCATGTACAAGTGAATTTGATGCTCCAGATGTCTCTCGCTCAACTGGGATTTGCCCCGCACCACTTAAGACTCGGCCAATAATTGGCATCTTAAATAGTGAGGCTTTGCCTAGATATCTCGGCGCTCTGCCATTGTCATAAAGAAAGTGCGTAAAAACCAAAGGATCAACATATGAAATGTGATTGCAAACTGCAATGGCGGCCCCACTCTTTGGAATATTTTCAACTCCACGCCACTCTCGCTTACCAACGAGATTTAATATTGGTCGTACCAAATTGGCACCAAACTTGAACCAATTAGTTACCCCTAGTGGCTTTCCTATTGGGGGTGCGTAGGAAATTGTTAGTTCGGTAGACACTGGTTAATTCTACGACCAATCAGCATAATCGCTATAAATGAGCGTAAAAAAGCGGGACCTCACGCATGAGATCCCGCTTTTAATTACTAATTAATTTAGCGACGCTTTGCTTTTTTCGCCTTCTTTACAGGCTTACGTGCGCTCTTCTTTGTTTTTGCAGCAGCTTTAGCAGGTGCTGCTTTTGATGGTGGAGTTGGTGCAGGACCTAACTTGCGGGCTCCTGAAATAACTTCCTTCAATCCCTTTGAAGCTAAGAAACGTACTTTCTTGCTTGCTTTAATTTGGATTGACTCTCCGGTAAATGGATTACGTCCTTTTCGTGCCGGACGATCCACTTTCTTAAACTTACCGAAATCATTAATCATTACATCATCGCCCTTTGAGATGTTGCGGACAATCGCATCAAAAACAACCTCAACAGCGCGAGCAGCTTCCTTCTTACTATCACCAAATTGTGGTGCTAGATAAGCGATGAACTGGGCTTTGTTCATTTTTATCCCCTTGTTTACGCATAAACATTAAGCGTTTGCTTAACTAAGGGTTAATCTATGGGGTGATAAGTGATTATCTGATTAATTAGATAGGTGTGTCGCAAGCAAATTGTTAAGTAAAATCAAGGTTTTTTAAGGATTACACGAAACTCTAAAGTAATTATTTAGAGTTTTGAATTATCGAATTGGCAGTGTTTTAGGCTTAAAACTCAATCTTTTCTCTTCAAACCTACTCACCTGATCTATTTTGGTAAAGGTCAAGCCAATGTCATCTAGCCCCTCCATCAAACGCCAGCGGGTGTAATCATCGATATCAAAGGTGAGGGTTGTCTTTGCATATGCAACTGTCTTTGCGCCTAAATCCACTGTTATTTGAGTATCTGGTTTACTTTCAATCTCCTGCCAGATTTTTTCGATATCTGCCTGCGGCAAAATCACCGTTAACAATCCCATTTTTTGAGAGTTACCACGGAAAATATCAGCAAACCTGCTAGATAAAATCACCTTAAAGCCGTAATTTTGTAATGCCCAAACTGCGTGTTCTCTAGATGAACCAGTTCCAAAATCTGGACCAGCAACCAAAACCGTCGCAGATTTATACTGTGGCTGGTTTAATTCAAAGGCAGGGTCATTGCGCCAAGCTGCAAATAAGCCATCCTCAAACCCACTTTTAGTGATTCGCTTTAGATAGACCGCTGGAATTATTTGATCAGTATCAACATTGCTGCGGCGCAGTGGCAATGCATTGCCGGTGTGCTTGACGAATTTTTCCATATTACAAATCCGCTGGTGAAGCTAGGGTGCCTTTTAATGCAGTTGCTGCAGCCACCAATGGGCTAACTAAGTGGGTTCTTCCACCCTTGCCTTGTCTGCCCTCAAAATTTCTATTGCTAGTTGAAGCAGCCCGCTCACCTGGTTTTAATTGATCTGGATTCATTCCTAAACACATTGAACAGCCAGCACTTCGCCACTCAGCTCCAGCATCTAAAAAGACTTTGTCTAACCCTTCAGCCTCTGCTTGTAATCGCACCCTGGCTGAACCAGGTACTACCAANAACCTCAGTGAAGAAGCAATCTTCTTTCCCTTTATTACAGATGCGGCAGATCTTAAATCTTCTATTCGACCGTTAGTGCAGGAGCCTAAAAATACAGTGTCCACCTTGATTGATTTAAGTGGTGTTCCCGGCTTCAAATCCATGTACTCAAGTGCTCGTTTGGCTGCACCACGATCTTCAGCATTTGAATAATCATCTGGATCTGGAACTGATGCTGTTAATGGTAATCCTTGGCCTGGGTTTGTTCCCCAAGTAACAAATGGTGCTAGCTCATCTGCATTTAAATTTACCTCTTTATCAAATTTTGCGTCAGCATCGGTAGTCAAAGTTTTCCAATAGGTCAGGGCAGCATCCCAATCACCATCGGTTGGGGCATGGGCTTTGCCCTTTACATAATCAAAAGTAGTTTGATCAGGTGCGATTAATCCTGCCCGAGCACCTGCCTCAATCGACATATTGCAAATTGTCATTCGAGCCTCCATAGACAAAGCCCTAATTGCGCTGCCTCGATATTCAAGAATGTATCCCTGCCCACCACCAGTGCCAATTTTTGCAATTACTGCCAAAATAATGTCCTTACTAGTTACCCCTTCATTTAATGTGCCCTCTACATTTATTGCCATAGTTTTTGGTAGAAGCAATGGCAACGTCTGGGTTGCCAACACATGCTCAACCTCACTTGTACCAATACCAAATGCGAGTGCGCCAAATGCACCATGGGTTGAGGTATGCGAATCTCCGCAAACAATTGTCATGCCAGGCTGGGTTATTCCAAGTTGCGGTCCAACTACATGGACTATCCCCTGCTCAACATCACCAAGTGAGTGCAATCTGACGCCAAATTCGGCGCAGTTTTTTCTTAAGGTATCTACCTGCAATTTTGAAACTGGATCTGCAATCGGTTTATCAATATTAAGCGTCGGCACATTATGGTCTTCTGTGGCAATTGTTAAATCTGGGCGGCGAACTTTTCGATTTGCAAGGCGCAATCCGTCAAATGCTTGTGGGCTAGTTACCTCATGGATTAGATGCAGATCAATATAAAGTAAATCTGGCTCACCGGCGGCAGCAGCAACTACATGCTCTGACCAAATCTTCTCCGCTAATGTCTTGCCCATTTATTTCTTGCTCCTTTTTAACTTAAAGCTTTCACCACTCCAATTTGCTTCTCACCTGATGAGATGGCATTATCAGAGTGTGGACGGTAAGAATAGCGGAGTTGGCGTATTAGATAAAGCGGTAAAGATTCTTGCCGCCTTAGAAGGTGGCGCGCAATCCCTGAGCGATCTCGTTAAAGCAACAGGCATAGCAAGACCTACCGCCCACCGATTAGCGGTTGCACTTGAGCACCATCGATTGGTCAGCCGTGATTTTTCTGGCAAATTTATATTGGGGACTCGCTCATCTGAGTTGGCAGCTGCTGCAGGTGAAGATAAATTATTAGCAATTGCACTTCCAGCACTTACCACCCTTCGAGATGCAACTAGTGAAAGCGCCCAGTTATACCGTCGGCAAGGAGATCTTCGAATCTGCATTGCTACCGCAGAGCGACTGACCGGTTTACGCGACTCAGTACCAGTTGGCACCGCATTAACTATGCAGGCTGGCTCTGCTGCGCAAATTTTGCTTGCTTGGGAGGATCCAGACAAACTTCATCGTAATTTAATTAATGCAAAATTTACCGCAGCAAATCTATCTGCAGTAAGGCGCAGAGGTTGGGCGCAATCAGTAGGTGAACGGGAAGCGGGAGTAGCCTCAGTTTCAGCGCCAGTTCGTGGTCCAAATAATAAAGTTATTGCAGCAGTAAGTATCAGCGGTCCAATAGAGCGATTGAGCAGACAACCAGGCAGAGTTCATGCCGCTGCAGTTGCTGCAACGGCTGCAAGATTAACTGAGTACCTACTTAAAAATAGTAAATAAATTAAGTACTAAAAGTAGCTCCGAGGGGATTCGAACCCCCGTAGCTGGCTTGAGAAGCCAGAGTCCTAGGCCACTAGACGACGGAGCCGTGCAGTAAAACTTAAGTAATCGCTGGGGTACCAGGACTCGAACCTAGACAAGCTGAACCAGAATCAGCTGGGCTACCAATTACCCCATACCCCAATATTAACTTTGCAACAAGATAAGAATACCCTGCTTCGCAAATTATTTGGAAATCACCACCTTTATCCGAGCAATTGAACGCTCCTTACCTAACAATTCCAGAGACTCAAACAATGGTGGTGAAATATGTGAACCGGTCACCGCAATTCGTAGAGCACTAAATGCAATACGAGGCTTTAGTCCTAAATCATCAATAAGTGCCTTTCGTAATACCGATTCGATACTAAGGTGATCCCAAGTTGTTAGTGATTCAACCTTAGCTAAAGCAACTTTAAGAACCTGCTGTGATGCATCGTCAAGAATTTTAGGCAGCTCTTGTGGTGATACTGTGAAATCTTTTACAAATAAAAAATTAAGCATTTGTGGTATCTCAGCCAGATTAATAATGCGCTCTTGAATTATTGGAAGCGCAGATTTGACTACTTTAATCTCATCTGCCGACCCAGTGATTACTTTGGCATCTAACAAAAATGGCAAAGATCTCTCTAAAAATTCATCAAGTTTTAGCGCTCTTATTTTGTCGCCGTTTATCGCCTCTAGCTTTTTTAAATCAAACTTTGCTGGGCTGCTATTTACCCGCTCCACTGTGAATAACTCGACCAACTCAGCCATAGTGATATTTTCCTTATCATCACCTGGAGACCAGCCAAGTAATGCTAAGTAATTACATATTGCCTCTGGTAAGAAACCTTGTTCGCGATACCAAGCAATAGAAACCTCACCGTTGCGCTTCGACAATTTGGCATTATCTTGACCCATCACAAATGGCAGGTGAGCAAAGATCGGATAATCAACGGGTGCCACCGCCATCGCTTGATAAACTCGAATTTGTCTAGGTGTTGATGAAAGTAGATCCTCACCCCGTAGTACATGAGTTATTTTCATTAATACATCATCAACTGCTACCGCTAGGGTATAAAGAGGTGAGCCATCTGCCCTTGCTAACACAAAATCTGGAACATACTCATGTTCAAATTTAACTTCTCCTCGGATGGCATCCACAAATACCGTTTCACCTTTTGGCATTCTCATTCTTACAACTGGCTTGCGCCCTGCAGATTTGTAGTCAGTAATTTGTTGCGCAGTTAAATCTCGACATTTCCCGTCATAACCAGGAGCTTGGTGATTCTTCATCTGGATTTGCCTGCGCTCCTCTAACTCCTCTGAGCTGCAGTAGCAATGGTAGGCATCGCCTTGATTAAGAAACTTTTCAGTCCAAGTATTATAAATATCTAATCGCTGTGATTGTAAGTAGGGACCATACTCCCCACCCACTTCAGGGCCTTCGTCCCAATTAAGACCCAACCATTTCAAAGTATCAATTGCTGCTTGAATGTACTGATCAGTGACACGTTCTCTATCAGTATCTTCAATTCGAAATATTAATTTTCCACCAGTGTGTCTGGCAAATGCCCAATCAAATAAGGCAGTGCGGATGTTGCCAACATGCAGATCACCAGTTGGTGATGGCGCAAACCGAACTCTGACCTGTGATTTATTGGACACGAGAGGACACCTTATTGGTCAAAGTACCTAAACCATCAATTTCTATTGAGATAGTCGCACCCGCTGGCATTGCACCTATCCCTGCAGGAGTACCGGTCAAAATTACATCCCCTGGCAATAAGGTCATTACATTAGTAACAAACTCAATAATTTCCGGAATTTTAAAGATCATTTCAGAAAGTATGGATGATTGCTTAACCTGACCATTTAATGTGGCAGTAATCTTTTGGCTATTTGGTTCAAACTCGGTTTCAATCCATGGCCCAAGTGGGCAAAATGTGTCAAAGCCTTTTGCTCTACTCCATTGTCCATCTTTTTTCTGCAGATCTCGCGCTGTTACATCATTTGCCAGGGTATAGCCGAAAATAACATCTCTATATTTAGCAGCCGGAACCTCTTTACAAATTCTGCCAATCACTACTGCCAGCTCTGCTTCATGGTCAACACGTTCACTCATTTTTGGCCAAATGATTGTTTCATTCGGGCCAATAACTGAAGTATTAGGCTTTATAAAAATTATCGGTTCACTTGGTACAACTGAATCCATCTCAGCAGCATGGTCAGCATAATTTTTCCCGATGCATACCACCTTACTACGGGGTAATACCGGCGCCAGTAACTTAACATCACTTAGTTTTAAACTTTTATCTTGTGGAACTATCCCAGAATAAATTGGATCTCCTCGTAAAACCAAGATCGAATCCTTTTCATTTAGGACTCCAAATAGGGGATCGCTACCAACTCCAAACTCTACTGGGGCGGTAAATCTAACAATTCGCATTAGAACATCTTACAACTGATCTTTAATCTGACTCGCTTCCTCAAGTTTTTCAACCAATACAGTGGCAATTCGGTGGCGCCTACCGGCAGGACGCTCTGCAGTTAATTTCCATCCAGATACAGTAATTGTGCTACCGGGTATTGGAATTCGACCTAAGTGCTTAGCAATTAAGCCACCGATTGAATCAACATTTTCAATTTCTTCTTTATTAAGTTCTAAATCAAATTTCTGTGCAAAATCTTCGACATGTAATCTTGCAGAAATTCTAGCTTTACCCTCCCCTAACCACTCGATCTCTTCACTCTCATCATCATCGTATTCATCGGCAATTTCACCAACTATCTCTTCTAAAATATCTTCAATAGTAATTAGCCCTGCGGTGCCACCATACTCATCAACTACTACTGCCATGTGAATTTGTTCTCTTTGCATTTGTTTGAGCAACTCAGCAGCTGTATTGGTCTCTGGCACAAAGGTGGCTTTACGTAATAAATCTCCAACTTTTTCACTCTGCTCAGCATCACGATTGTCATGAACTCGTTTAGCCAAATCTTTTACATAGGCGATACCAACNACATTATCTATGCCATCAGAAATTACCGGTATACGAGTAAAGCCAGATCTTAGAGCCAGAGACAAGGCTTGCCGCAGATTTTTTTCAGCTTCAATCCAAACAATCTCAGTTCTTGGCACCATGAGTTCTCGCACTACGGTTTCGCCAAGATCAAACACTGAGTGAATCATCTCCCGTTCAGTGTCTTCGACAAATCCACTTTCACTAGCTTGATCAACTAAATCCCGAAACTCTGCTTCAGTAGAAAATGGACCCGATTTAAACCCTTTACCTGGAGTAATCGCATTACCAATTTTTATCAAAAGATTAGTTAATGGTCCAAGAATTTTAGATAATAAGTCAGCAATAACGATGGCTGATTTTGACCAAGCAAGAGCATGTTGTTTTCCTAAAGTCCTTGGGCCTACACCAACAATGACGTATGAGATTGCAACCATAAGCACGATAGATTGAGCTAAAGCAAATCCTTTATTTGCCGCCCCCTCTACAAATGCCGTTGCAACTAATGCGGTGGCAGTTAGTTCGCAGCTTTTTCGAACAAGCAATAAGACATTTAGGTACCTGGCAGGATTCTCAACAAACCTATCAAAGCGCTTTTTATACTTTGAATTATCTTCAACTAGTTGCTCAATTAGCAATCTGGATAATGAGGTCAAAGCCGATTCACTACCAGCTAAAAACCCTGCGAAAAATAAAAGCAGTGCAACTATAAACAGAGTTGAAATCATCACACTAATAACCGCCATTTTTTAAGAATTTCATCCTGTAAAGCAAACATTGCAACTTCCTCATTTTCTTCTTCATGATCATACCCAAGTAAATGTAGGACTCCATGAACTGTTAATAACTCTAACTCTTTATCTAATGATTGTTTACCATTGTTTTGAGCATAGCTTGGACAAAAACAAGATCACCAACAATTCCTGGACCATTTGCTGCTGAATTAGGTTTCATTTCATCCATTGCAAATGAGAGAACATCTGTTGGTCCTGGCAGGTTCATCCACTTCATGTGTAGGTCAGACATAACCTCTTCGGTTACTACTTGGATGCTTAACTCTGAATCTGGGTGAATGCCACTCTCTATTAATGCAAATTTAGCAACAGAAATTATGGCTGTTTCATTACATTCACTGGTGGAGTTATTCACTAATTCAATTTTCATAGATGCTTATTTAGGGTAATCCCTAAATAATTAACGATCACCCTTACCGCTTCGTATAGGAAATGTTGATTTAGAAATATTCTTATCCCACTCACCGTATGCGGTAACGATATCTCCAACTAATCTATTTCTGACAACATCTTCAGCTGTTAGAAACATAAATGAAATATCATCCATATCTTTCAATATGTCTTGCACAATTTTAAGTCCTGATTGTGAGTTGTTGGGTAGATCAACTTGCGTAACGTCACCTGTAATCACCATTTTAGATCCAAAACCCAGTCTGGTTAAGAACATTTTCATTTGCTCTGCAGTTGTATTTTGAGCCTCATCTAAAATAATAAATGCATCATTTAAAGTTCTTCCCCGCATATAAGCAAGGGGGGCGACCTCAATAACTCCGGTGCTCATTAGTCGTGGAATAGCATCTTGATCAATCATGTCATGTAGGGCGTCAAATAATGGACGAAGGTATGGATCAATTTTTTCATGCAATGTTCCGGGTAGGAATCCAAGTCGCTCGCCTGCTTCAACCGCTGGCCTGGTCAAAATTATTCGATTCACCTGCTTGGCCTGTAAGGACTGGATGGCTTTAGCCATTGCCAAATAAGTTTTGCCCGATCCAGCAGGACCAATACCAAAGGTGATTGTGTTGGAGTCAATCGCATCAACATACTTCTTTTGATTTGCCGTCTTTGGGCGAATAGTTTTGCCACGATTGCTCAAAATATTGAGCGAAAGGACCTCAGCTGGATGCTCGGCTGGATCTTGCTTGATCATTTCGATCGATCTACGCACCATATCTGCATTTAAATTCTGACCACTTCTTAAAATTGCAATCAATTCCTCAACTAAACCAGCAAATTGCTTTGATTGTTCAATTTCACCTTTTACATAAATTTCATTCCCACGCACAGTAATTGCTAACTGCGGAAAATGATTCTCCAAAATTCTAAGATATGAATCAGCCGGCCCAACAAGTGTGACCATGGCAAAGGCTGCTGGCACTTTTATAACGATCGGATCCATTACGAGAATTCTATATTTAACCTGGTGGCCAAGCGAATGACCTGCCACCAAGCAGATGAAGATGAGCGTGGAAAACTGATTGTCCTGCCTCTGCGCCTGTGTTTATATTCATACGATAACTATCTAATCCAATTTCTGCTGCAATCTCACCAGCTGCCCTGAAAATCTCACCAGCTAGTTGGGAATCAGCATCTGCCACCGCGGCCATATTTTCATAGTGCTGATTTGGAATAATTAAAATGTGAGTCGGTGCCTGTGGCGTAATATCTTTGAATGCTGTAAAAGCTTCAGTCTTTTTCACTATTGCTGCAGGAATCTCATTGGCAACAATTTTACAAAATAAGCAATCCATAATTACCACCTACCTAATTTTGTTTGTACTGCGGCAAGTGCTGCAAATCCAGCATGCGCTGAGCGAAGTACAGTTGGGCCTAATCGCAGGATCATAGAGCCAGCACCCTGAAATATTGATAGCTCATTATCTGTAATTCCTCCTTCTGGGCCAATGATTAGATAAACNGCATCNANATTNGAACCAAATTGTGCATCTGCAAATTTTACTTGGCCGCTCTCATGAAAAACTAATCCAAGATTTTTNCTGTTAAATTCCTTAGCCAAGCTGGTGGTGTTCATAACCTGCCTAAGGCGTGGCACCTTAACCCTTCTAGATTGTTTGCATGACTCTTTTATGGTTATAAGCCACTTACGCTCTGAATCATCTTGCCATTTACTGATTGATCGCTCTGCTTGCCATGGAATAACTTGGTCAACTCCTGCAGCTGTGATCAATTCAAGCATCTCCTTGTTGCGATCTGACTTAGTAATAGCTTGAACCAAGATCAACTCTGGCTTACTGGATGATTCCGTGCCCCGCTCAGTAATTGAAATTTCTAAAGCTTTTTTACTTATTTGAACAATTGGACCTGACACCCAGTTACTTTCTCCATCGGATATTTTAATCTGCTCGCCAATATTAAGCCGCAGCACTTTCACGGCATGATGAGCATCCTCTTTATCAATTTCTTGGGTGCTACCAGAGCTCAATTCATCAACGAAAAATAGAGTTAACACTAGCGAAAGGCATTTCTAACTTTACTGAAAAAACCTTGATCTTTATTGGTATGAATCTCTACTTTATCGGCGCCTTCGTTTCTGAGCTGTGCAAATTTCTTCAACAATTCACCCTGTCTTTGCTGACTTTTCCTGGAATATTTACTTCGATATGAACAACAAGATCACCTCTGCCAGCCCCTCGTAATTTGGTAACTCCTAAACCTTTCAATACAAACACTGAACCACTCTGGGTGCCCTCTTTAATTTCCACTTTTTGTGGTCCATCGAAGGTTTCAATAATAACTTCAGTACCAAGTGCTGCAGATGTCATCGGTACTGCTATTGATATATGTAAGTTATTCTCCTCCCTAATTAAAAATTCATGTGCAAGTTCAACTATTTCAATGTATAAATCCCCCGGAGTCCCGCCACCAGGACCAACCTCACCTTGACCACTTAATTGAATTCGATTACCAGTCTCAACACCTGCTGGTATTTTTACTGGAATAGTTTTACGAGATCTCACTCTGCCATCACCAGCACATTCAGTGCATGGATCTGATATTACAGAGCCAAAACCCTGACAACTTGCACATGGCCTGCTAGTCATTACTTGACCCAAAATAGATCGAGCAACTTGTTGTGTCTCTCCTCTGCCTTTACAAATATCGCATGTTCTTGGTCTTGAGTTATTGGCACAACCACTACCGCCACATTTTGTACAGATCACTGCCGTATCTACATTTAAATCACGATCGCACCCAAATGTTGCCTCTTTTAAATTAACTTCAACCCTAAGAAGAGCATCTTGTCCTGGCCTAGTTCTTGGCCTAGGACCACGTTGCTGGCCACCACCAAAAAAAGCGTCCATAATGTCACCAAATCCGAAGCCAGCATTTGAAAACCCGCCGCCAAACCCATTACCACCGATATCATAATTTTGTCGCTTATCTGGATCACTAAGCACTTCGTAAGCAGCAGTTATTTCTTTGAACTTATCTGCCATTTTTGGATCAGGATTCACATCAGGATGATAACTACGAGCTAATTTACGATAAGCCTTTTTTATCTCATCAAAGCTGGCATCTCTATCAACGCCAAGAGTTTCATACAGATCAGCCATCTTCTACTTGTTCTCCGTCAAGAAACTTCCAACGTAATTAGCAACAGCATTTACTGCCGAGATTGAACCGGCATAATCCATACGAGTTGGTCCTAAAATTCCGAGAGCTCCAATATCGGCATAACCAACTTTTACTAGACTAGTTTTACGCAAGCTCTTTTCACTTTGTTCATCACCTATTTGCACCTTTACCGAAGCGTCCGTACCAGATAAAAGCCTTAACAAGACAACCTGCTCTTCGAGTGCCTCCAAAATTGGATGAATACTATTTGATAAATCTTGATTTGCTCTGGCCAAGTTTGATGCCCCTGCTAGTACAACCTTTTCCTCCGGATGCTCAATGGCCATTTCGATCAAGGTTGCAATGATAACCACTACATTAGATTTATCATTCCCACGATAATTTGTTGAGAAATTTTCCAGGCGACTTGCAACATTTGATAAAGATTGCTTAGCAATTACTAAATTTACTTTCTTATGAAGATCTGAAAGGCCGTTTTCAGTAATTTCAAATATCAATTCCACCATTTTTTGTTCTACCCGCCCAGTATCAGTTATCAAAACAATCATTATTCGATTGGGATTTAGTAGTACTAATTCAATATGGTGGACATTTGCTTTAATTAGCGATGGGTACTGAACTACTGCAACTTGTTTAGTCACTTGTGCTAGCAAGCGCACTGTTCTGGATATAACATCATCTAAATCGGTTGCACCGTCTAGAAAATTTTCAATCGCCTTGCGCTCTGCTGTTGACAGTGGCTTTACCTCAGCAAGTTGATCAACAAATACTCGATACCCTTTATTTGTTGGGATTCGACCAGCACTAGTATGTGGTTGCGTAATCAATCCAGCATCTTCTAGAACTGCCATCTCATTTCGGATCGTTGCAGGTGAAACACCCAAGCCAGAGCGGGCAGCTAAGGTTTTTGAGCCAACCGGCTCCTCGGTAGCCACGTACTCATCAACAATTGCTTTAAGAATTTCAAGTTGTCGACCAGGCATCGTGTTACTCATATGACAACGCTACTACAAGAGGATTTGACGCAGAATTCGGTCGGCGATAAGCCGGCCATCTACGGTCAGGGTTGCTCGGCCTTCATTCCAATTTGATTGATCTAGATGACCACTTTCTACATACTCTGATAATTCCAACAGTTGCTGCTCATTTAAAGTTTTTTTCGCCACGCCAGTAGGTAGTCTTAATGAAAGCATCAAGCGTTCACTTTCTCTCTGTAACTCCTCTAAAGATTCTGACCCTGCAATTGGTGATTGATTTGATTCAATTTTTTCCTTATATAGATTGGGATGCTTTACATTCCAAAATCTCCTACCGTTTAAATGCGAATGCGCTCCAGGACCTGCTCCCCACCAATTATCGCCTAACCAATAAGCCAAATTATGTTTACTAGCTGAATTTGGTTTNGCCCAGTTACTTAGTTCATACCAATCAAAGCCGGCAGATGTGAAGGCTTGATCAGCAATTAAATACTTTTCAGCGGCCAAATCATCATCGANNGGGTTAACTTGACCGCGTTTAATTTGCGCAGCTAANTTAGTNCCCTCCTCAACAATTAAAGCGTAAGCCGATATATGGGTAATTGGCAGCGAAAGTGCTGCATCAATTGAAGCTTGCCAATCGGAGATACTTTCANNCGGTGTACCGTAAATTAAATCAACTGAAATTTCTTNAAAGCCAATCTGATCTGCCCAATTAGTCACCTGCAATAAGTTNTCTGGATTATGAGTTCTATCTAAGGTTTCTAGCACATGTTTCACTGCAGATTGCATACCAAATGAAAGTCTATTTACTCCTACTCCTTTAAACTGAGTCAG
>JGI25926J51410_1000024_pt1 | contig 16781 bp, 17 predicted proteins | sample LauGreFBDMM110SN_2_FD_51410 | JGI IMG/M metagenome (IMG submission 51410) | reverse complement strand
CACCAAGGTGAGGGCGAAGTCATTGGCGCCCTAGCACTCGTAACCACTGTAAATCGAATGGCAGTAATAGATCAGAGCAAGCTAACTCCGCTTATTCTGCGCGTTGCAAGTGAAATTTCTGCGCGCTTGGTATGAGTTCTTTGTAAAAATTATCTTGCATGCCCTGAACTTGAAACATAGACACAACGCCCTTCAAAGTAAGTTTCTAGAACGTGTGTCTTTGCAATTTCCTCCGGCGTCTGACCCTGAAGCGGTTTGGCAAGCCGTATAAAGTCAGCTGAGAATCCAGCTTTCAAGCGACCTGTCACATGCTCTAGCCCCATTGATCTGGCGGCTTGGGTTGTGAAAAGAGGCAAGGCTTCTTCAAGGCTAATCGCTTGCTCCTCTCCTACATACCCAGGGAACAGTCCGAAGGGGTTGCGCCTAGAAATCATGCCTGCCAGGCCAACCCATGGATTGGCATCTGCTGCCGCTGCAGGCCAGTCTGATCCATAGGTCAATTCTGCGCCGGCAAGCATCAACGATTTAATCTGATGACATCTTTGTGTGCGAAGAGGCCCAAGCACCTTCACTTGCCCTGGTGTGACAGGGTTTGGAAACCAAAGCCTGGGTGACATGTCTGCCACCATGCCTAATCGCTTGAATCTTGGATGGTCTGTGGTGTGAACAAATGCTGTATGGCCAATTTCATGCCTGAGGCCGCTTTGCCCATTGGACTTTCTGACTGCTTGAACAGCGTCAAGTCCTGCTCTGGCTGCTCTATCGCCGACGGCATGCATCTTTACGGTCAATCCCAAACTGTCAAGTTGGCTGACAATTTCTGCGAGTTTGTCGGGGGAGATGGCCAGCAATTGATCAGGGTTGTGCGCGGAAGGTGCGCAGCCTGGCATGGGCAAGTAGGGCTCTAAAAAAGATGCGGTCAAACTGGGTGCAACGCCATCTAAAAATAATTTCACAAATGCGGTGTGAACATGTTCAGATGCAAAACGATCACGCCAAATTAACAATTGATCAATCGGCGTCATGCCTTCTGAAGTCAGAGAATTCAAGGCCATGTGGGTTGCTACATGCAAATTCAATGTGCCTTGCTTGTCTGCCAAATAATAGGCTTGTAACTCAGCCTCGCTGGCCATGGCTTCTTTGAAGCCAGTCAGGCCCAAGCTGTGAAAGTAGTGACTCATGTGCTTCACAGCATGCGCGAGTTGAACACTGCTTGGAACTATAAAGCGTCGAACTAAATTCTGAGCCTTTTCATACAAAATACCGTTGGGCTCTCCGGTTAGGCTGTCTCGCCCAATGCGACCTCCCTCAGGGTCCGGTGTATGTTTGTCAATGCCGCAAGCCTTTAAAGCAGCTGTGTTCAGCCATGCTGTGTGGTAGGTGACATCTTTCAGAGCCACAAGGTGATCAGGTGCTGCCAGGTCAAGTATTTTTCGAGGGGGTTCCTGAGCATCGTCGATCCATGACATGTGCCATGGCCCGCCTGATATCCATTCGCTCGTTGGCACTTTGCTGGCTCGTTCCTTTACAGCCAGCATGAGGTTTTCTAAAGAGGAAGACAAGCCAACATAAACTTCAAACATATCCCTTAAAGCACCCCAAATACCATGCGCATGGGTGTCGATCAAGCCTGGCATTAAAAAATGGCCCTGCAGGTCATGAACGATTGATTGAGAACTGGCTGTCATCAGCAACTCAGATGTGGTGCCCACTCGCAACACTTTCCCCTTGAATATTGAAATGGCTTCTGCATGGGGTAGGGCTGTATCTAAAGTCAGAATGCGACCATTGATCCAAATTTCATCTGGAGAAACAGGTTCTGTTAAATGGCTCATGATGGATTAGATGTGTTGCTGCGCTGGAAGCGCTTTCCTAGTGCCATAAAGAAAGGCCAAAACAAGATGACCACGATGGCAATGAGCATGGCAAGAGACATTGGGCGGGTTACAAATGGCTCAAGAGAACCATCGCTGCGCCCCAATAACTGGCGCAATGAAGCCTCTAATGTGTCGCCCATGACCATGCCCAAGATAAGGGGGATGGTTGGAATGTTGCCTCGTGCACAGACCAAACCAAAAACGCCAAATACAGCAGCAATGATCACGTAGTACATAGAGTTTGCTGCCGAATAAGATCCTACAAAACCTAAAACCAAGATCACAAGTCCTAGAATTTTCGGGTTGACATATGCCAAACGCGCCAAGGGCTTCACGGTCAGAATCAGCAAGCCCAAAATGACGAAATTGATGATTAACAACGATGCCAAAACACCGTTGATGATTTCGGGCCGATCTGTGAAAAGAGATGGGCCCGGAACAATGCCGTGTACAACAAACACACCCATGATGATGGCCGTGATGGCATCGCCTGGGATGCCAAGCGTGAGTACCGTAATCATCGCGCCACCCGAGTTGGAATTGTTGGCGCATTCAGCCGCCACAATGCCCTCCGGATTCCCTTGACCAAACGGCGTAGGATCTTTGGCCCCTTTCTGTGCCCAAAAATAAGCAAGTGAAGTGGACAATGCGGCGCCAACGGCAGGCAACACGCCAATGGCTGAGCCTAAGAACAAACCTTTTAGCATGGCCTTGGGGTATCGAAAGGGCTCTAAAAAACCGCGCCAAGATAGACCTGCGGACTGAATCAGCGATGAATCAAACTGCGGAACTGGTGAGCTCACCATCACCAGCGCTTGCGCTATGCCAAATAATCCGACAGCCACTGGAACCAATGGAATACCGCTCAGCATGCCCGGAATGCCGAAGGTGTAGCGTTGTTCATTGGAGTTGGGGTCTATGCCAACCGTGGCCAAGAAAAATCCCAATCCCATCATCATCATGGCGGCAGGAAACTGACGGCGATAGGCTTTACCAATACAAACAGCGCCAACAAAATGGCCATGACATTTTCTGCCGCACCAAATTTTCCTGCAAAACTGGCCATCGGTCGGGCCACCAATCCAAGCAACAATGCACTTGCAATGCCACCTACAAAGGCAGACATAAAAGCCAATGACAGGGCTCTTTGAGCCTGCCCTTGTCTGGCCAAAGGGTAGCCATCAAACATGGTCATGATGGAGGAGGCTTCCCCAGGTGTGCGAATCAAAATGGAAGTCACTGCACCGCCATAGAAAGCCCCGCAATAAACACCTAGCAAAAGAGAGATGCCCCCAAGAGGGGGCATGCCGTATGTGAAAGGTAATAACACCGCGATGGTGACACCAGGGCCAACACCAGGCAAAACGCCGACAACAATGCCCAAGGCTGCACCAACGATCAGAGCCAATGCAATTGGGAGGGTGCTCAGTGAAGAAAATCCTCCCGAAAGTGCGTCAATGAACTCCATTTTTAAATCAACCAAGCATGGCCAAAATAAACCTTGAGTACCTTCACAAACACCACCCACATGGTCACTGACAGTGTGATGGCCAAAAGCATGCTAGTTCGAAAATCGAACTGAAGTAACCAGCAACCCACTGACAGAAATAACAGGGTACTGATTAGGTAGCCTAAAAAAGGAACAGCGAGCATGTACAAAGCAAATGCCACCACCATCGAGATGGCGTCTTGAATGTTAGCGGCGCTCGAATCGAGCTCCTCGGACTCGCCTGCTGCCATTTGGTGATGGCGTTGGTAAATTTCAATCAACCCTGCAACAGCCACGATCAGCAATGAAAGTTTGGGAAACAGCGCAGTAGACTCAAACCAATTTGCATTGTGAGGATAAGGCTGTATGAGTTGGGTAGAAAAATACCAAACGCATACCGCGATGAATGACAAGGCCAACANAAAAAACCGATCCCATGACCACTTGGCTAGCCTTGCTTGTAAAGACGACATCACTTTTTCGTCATGCCCAATTCAGTCATCAATTCNNTAATCCATTTGCTGTCGTCAACCACACGTTTGCTCATTTGATCTGCNGTCATGGGCAGTGCGGGTATGCCTGCTTTTTTGAATTGGTCTTGCACGGGCTTGTCTTTCAGTGCTTCCATCATGACACTGGAAAGCTTGTTGATGATGTCTTTTGGAACACCTACAGGCGCTGCCATGCCGCCCCATGAGTACAAATCGCCATAACCTTCTTCTTTGAGGGTTGCAACNTTAGGGAAAACAGGATTTCGATCGGGCCCCCAAGCTGACAATATTTTGGTTTGCCCNGCTTTTGCATAACTCATAGCGCCTTCAGCACCCGCAGTCGAAACGTCAGCATCNCCCGCAATAAGTTCCTTGATACTTGGATTGGGAAATGAAACTACNTTGTAGGGCCAGCCATCTCTCTTTGCTATTTTTGCAGCAATCAGAGCAGGAACTGCTGCCGGTGCGTAGCTGGCAATGATCACTGGCTTGCCATTTTTCTTGGCCCATGCTGCAAAATCTTTCAGATTGTTGGCAGGAATGTCACCTCGAGCTGCCAATACAAAGTCGTTGATCAGCATGCCTCCTACAGATTGATAGTCACTCATTTTGTAAGGCGTGTTGCCAGCAACAATTTGTGAAATGCCAGGCCCAGGAGTCCAGGTGCCGATTGTGTAACCGTCTGGTTTTGCTCTGGTCATTTCTGCAAACCCTACGACACCGCCGCCGCCTGGTTTGTTAATGACTTGAACAGGTACGCCTAGTCGTTTGCTCATTCCTTCTGCCAACAACCGTGTGACAACATCCATTTCGTTACCTGGAGGGTAGGGATAAATGATCTCAATAGGTTTGCTTGGCCACCTATCTTGTGCCAAGCTTGGAAGTGCCGCCACTAAGCTCAAGACAGCCAATGACAAGATGCGGATGCGTGCGTTCATTTGTAACTCCTTAGGTTGGAAAAATAGGTTTTAGATATTTTCTGCTGCAGAAAAAGCGATGTTCAAAATTCTCAATGTTTCGTCGACATGTGCGTTTGTGAAAACCAAAGGTGGCGACAAAATCAGTCGGTTACCTTGCACGCGAATCATTGCACCTTCTTGACGTGAAGTGCCCACCAGCGCTTGGATATAAGGAGAAGGCGGCGTGAGCATTTCTTTGGTTGCACGGTCTGCCACTAATTCAACGGCAGCCATGAGTCCTTTGCCCCGAACTTCACCCACATGCGAATACTTCATCAACTGTTGCAACGAATCTTGAAAATAAGTTCCCACGTGAAGTGCGTTGCCAGGTAAGTCCTCGCGGGTCACAATGTCTAAGTTGGCGTTAGCAGCTGCACACGCCAACGCATGGCCAGAATACGTGTAGCCATGCATCATGGCTGCAGGCACATTAGGTTGCTCCCATGCACTGGCGATGCGTTCATTGACCAAGGTGGCACCCAATGGCACATAACCTGAGTTGATGCCCTTTGCCATGGCCATGATGTCTGGTGCAACACCCCATGCGCGTGCACCGCAAAGCGAGCCAATACGGCCAAACCCCGTCACAATTTCGTCGCTGATCAGCAAGATGCCATGCTCATCGAGTAATTTGCGCATACCTGGCCAATAACTGGCATGGGGCACAATCACGCCGCCCGCGCCTTGCACCGGTTCAGCAACCAGGGCCGCAATATTGCCAGCGCCAATTTTCTGAATGAGTTCAGACAGATCATTCAAGCACAGTTGGGACAACTTCTCTGGATCGGATTCATTCCAAGGATTGCGATAGGTATAGGGCGTTTCAGTTAAATGGCAACCGGGCAACAAGGGTTCGTACGCATTTCGAAACATTGGATTTCCGTTGATCGAAGCACCGCCAAAATGAACACCGTGATAGCCCCACTTCAGTGAAATAAATTGGTGTCTGTTGGGTTGTCCCACCAACTTCCAATATTGACGTGCTAATTTGAGTGCAGTTTCAATTGCATCCGACCCGCCCGATGAGAAAAATGCTTTGCTCATCTTTTCTGGTTTGAACATGTCCATCAATCTCATCGACAGTTCGATGGCTGGCGGGTTGGAGGTGTTCTGAAATGTGGAGTAGTAGGCCAGTTTGTCGAGTTGAGTTTTGATGGCATCAATGACTTCTCTGCGGTTATGTCCTACGTTGACATTCCAAAGAGATGCGACAGTGTCTAAATAGCGATTGCCATCAATGTCAAAGATGTAAACACCATCCGCACGGTCCACAATCAATGGCGGATAGGCTTGAACCACCTTGGGGTCGATCATGGGGTGGTACATGTGGTGGGCGTTGCCACCTCGGACATCGTAAGCAGTGTTCATTGGCTAAAGCATAGACAACTTGGTGTAATGGATAAAATCTATTATTCTCAGGTTTTTCCCCAATCCTCACGACCAATNGTGGGGTGATCTGAAGTCACGCAGCATCAAATTCANCAAGCTGGGTAGTTAAATACAAATCACAGCCAAGAGGAATTGAACCCGCTTGGCCGTGAAAGTGAATTGACTGCTTGTTANTCANATTTCTTCAGATGGCGGGCGCCCTAACTGAGCCCCACACTTCTTCGATACCCATACCGATTGAGAGCAAATTNGCGTCCGTGCCTAAAGGCCCATCGATCTGCATGCCNACAGGCATTCCCGCAGGGGTTAGCCCTGCAGGAATTGACACGCTAGGTAAGCCAGCGTTGGTGCAAGGGTCGGTGTTTCTAATGCAGGTGCCAAAGGTATCCTTGCCTGTTTGTTCTACACCGCCAACGGTATAGTTCACTGTGCCAGATCCCTTGACGGGGTCGATTTTTGGCGCAACCAAAATAGTCGTGGGAAACATGACGGCTTCTACACCTATGGAAGCAAAATAGTCTTTGTAGAGTTTTTGCAGGGCTGGGCGTTTAGTAGACATCACATCGGGATAAGCGCCGCCGTACACGTCGCCTAGGATGGCGCCAAATGCGCCTTGTACATCAGGGCTGGCCAATTGATCGCTGACTTCCTTGACGGTGCTAATGGGTGCCTTGTTGGTCGCGAGGTAGACAGGAATNGCCGCCACAGGTTCATGCAATGCAATTGGGAATGAAATTGAGTCGTTCAACGCCATGATGCCAGTCAGATCAGCATCGACAAATACGACCCCTGCGTCTGCCAATTTTTGTTTGGCTGCCGTGGCTACAGTTTTGACATTGTCTTCCAAGCCTGCCCAAAAACTGGCAGGAATACCAATCTTCAGTCCCTTAAGTGCTTTTGCAGTGGGCGTTGTGGTTCCAGTGATCACTGCATCAAGTAGCGCTAAATCGGCCACTGTGCGCGCCATGGGGCCAAGCGTGTCACGCGTTGTGCTGATTGGAAGCGCATCATTCACTGTGTCGGCATAACGGCGACCTTTGCCTGCGCCATCGCCTACCGAAGGGCGAAAGCCCGCGATGCCGCAAAAAGATGCGGGTTCTCTGGTTGATCCGCCTGTATCAGTTCCAAGGCCTGCGGGCGCAAATCGCGTGGCCACCGCCACAGCTGTTCCGCCAGATGATCCCCCTGAAACGCGCGTCGTGTCATAGGGGTTTTTACAAGGCCGGGTGGCTGCCTTTGTGATGGGGTCGATTCCAAGCGTGAAGTTGGTGCTCGTGATGCCAAAGGCCCATTCATGCAAATTCGATTTGCCCAAGACAATGGCGCCTGCATCGATTAACTTTTGAAGGGATGGCGCATTGGTCGCCGGCTGAAAGTTGCGAAGCGAGTAGGTGCCTCCTGTGGTCTTCATGCCTTTGGTATTGATATTGTCTTTAACGACGATAGGTAAGCCGGCCAAGACCCCCAATGTTTTGCCTGCACTTCGGTCGGCATCGATTTGTTTTGCCGTAGCCATTGCGCCTGCTTCGTCTAGTGTGATCATGGCGTTCAGATCAGACACCGCTTTGGCGCGGGCTATCAAGGTGCCCACATAAGTTGTTGCGCTAAGCCTGCCAGACTTAAGAGCCGCCACAGCTTGTGTAGCCGTCAACGCCAATTGCTCGTCTGAAGAAAGAGCAGGAGCCGTGTTGTCACCGCAAGCCACCAATGCAGTGCTACCAAGTAAAGTCGAGGCCGAAACTGCGCCAGATGTTTTGAAAAAGTTACGTCGTGAGGGTGAATGTTTCATAGGATGCCTCTANAATAAAGTCGTGCAAAAGTTTGCACAAGTTTCATCCTAAGANGATGTAGCAAACGACGGTATCCTTCAAATTGAGGAAGTCGCCAGCAACTCAATTCAGTANTTTGTGGGCCAGACCTGCTCTATTGCTAGCGCCTGTTTTTCTGAAAGCGTGCTCTAAATGTGTACGCACAGTGGTGGTCGAAATATTGAGTCGACGAGCGATCTCTTTGTCTGACAGACCTTGGGCCACTAGTAATGCGGCTTCTTGTTCCCTAGGGCTGAGTTTGATGATAAGCGCAGGAGAGGGCTGGGCGACGCTGCTGTAATTGCGTGCTCTGGCCAAAGCGCTGATAAAGGCTGGCTGGATCATATCGAGCATGCGTAAGTCATCTTCCGAGAAATTTTCGCGACGACGATCACGCCAAATTCGCATGTCGCCCAAATTGTTTCCTTTGTGCCATGCGTATAAATTAACACCCCAGTACAGACCATCTTTGTATAAGAAATCGTTGAAGAACTCGGTTTTACGCATCTCTTCATGCCTGAGAACATCCGTAGCCCTTACGGCCACTTCGTATCTTTTCATCAAAGGGGTGATGGGGTCATTGAATTGAAAGTAAGTTTCATATTGCTTGATATTGGCTGGGTCCATATTGATTTGGACGGGGCGACCGAATGATGCGCATTCGGGCTGCCAGACAAAACTTGCATAAAACTGCGCTTGCAGTAATTGCATAACCAGATCGCCCACAATCTCGCGAATTTCATGCTCATGGTGAGACTCAGCAAATGCCTGCATGATTTTGGCCATAAGGCTCATTTGTTTGCCGGTCAAGTACACAAAGTGACTCCAACGATGCTGGGTATAAAGATCAAACGTATTTTGAGATTAAATACTTTCAAAATATTCGTACCAATCGGGTTTACCCCTCCTTGAATTAGAGGATGGCGCAATCTTGCTCGACCCTAAACTTACAAGTTAAATTACTTTTGCAATAAAGCCAGAAGGCGGTGGCCCATTAGAGCCTTGATTTCTGGTGAGTAAAAGTAGCTTCTCTCTGCGAGTGGCTCCAGGCTTTCTAGCTCATTGACATGTTGTCCGCTCAGATTGGCCATCCTTGCCACTTGAAATGCATCAAGCCCCTTTTCTGTGCGCAAGAGGTTGAGCGTTGTGGCATTTTCAGAAGTCCAGAATAAGTCTTTGGTCATTTCCACAAACTCATTGGGAGTTAACTGGGTGGAGGTTTGCAGTGTTCATGCGTTACAGCATAGACAACTTGTTTTAATAGATAAAATCAACTATCCCTAGGTTTTTCCCTAGTGCACAAGGTGATTTATGGGATTTACTGAAGTTATGCAAGACAGTCAAAGACCTCATCCGAATTTCAAAGATCCTCAATCGATCTTTGATCTCTTCAATTTTGTGGTGTTTGAATTCTTGAGCCTAAGCGGTTCAGTTGTAACTCGTATCTGTGAAGGTGACATGGGTATCACTCGTGAAGAATGGCAATTTGTGGCCATGCTCGCCAAATTGGGAGAAATGTCGCCATCCGACTTGGCAAGTAGAACCACAATTGACCGTTCCCAGGTTTCCAAAACGCTGAGAACATTGATGGCTAAAGGCTTGGTAGATCGCCATAAAGTCAAAGGCGATGGAAGACGGGCCATCGTTAGAATTACGCGTGACGGTACAGCGCTTTATGAAAAGTTTTTCCCAAAGGTTTTGCAGCTTCACAATGAAATTCTTCAAGATCTGAGTGATGAGCAGCGTGATGAATTGGCCAAATTAATGAGCGCTCTACATTTAAGAGCAAAAGCTGCTACTGAATCTTTCAAGCCCGAGCATTCTTCGGCACGAAGGAAGGGCGGAAGTAAAACTCAATGGCAATCGAAAAAATTGAGTGATTAAGCTTAGGCCTAGTCGAGTTGAGGTATTCAGTCGGCCGTGATGTTCGCACTTTTTACAGTTTTTCCCCATAACTCAAAATCGGATTTGATTCTCTCTGCAGTTTGCTGAGGTGTCATGGGCATTGGGTCGTAGCCCTCGCGTTTGATGGCTAAGATGACTTCCGGATCTTTCATCACGCTTGTCAAGGCTGGGACCAATTTGTCCATGACCTCTTTCGGCAGGCCCGCTGGCCCTACGATGCTAAACCAAATACTGGCATCGAAGCCTGGAAACCCGGCCTCTGCCATCGTGGGTACATCTGGAAACATAGAGCTGCGTTTACCAGATGAATCGGCCAAAGCCCTCAATCTACCCGCTTGTATGTGTGAGGCTGCAGCGCCCAACGAAGAAAAAAGAAGGGGTACATGCCCACCTAGCAGTTCGGTGATGGCGGGGCTGCCGCCTTTATAAGGAATGTGATCAATGTTAATTTTNGCGGCAGCCTTNAATTGCTCGCCAGCCAAATGACCCACGCCACCAACACCCGAGGTGCCATAACTCCAGTTTTTGGGATCTTTTTTGGCCAGCTCTATTAAAGACTTCATATCAGTTGCTTTTGACGAGGGCAACACCACCACAATAACTCCGCCGCCACCCACCATCGATATGGGTGTAAAACTGCTTAAGGGGTCGTAACCAAGTTTGCGCATGTGCGGCAAGATCGTCATGGGACCAGAATCTGTGATGTGCAAGGTATAGCCATCGGCAGGCGCCTTGGCTGTCAATTCAGCCGCAAGCGCTGCACCCGCACCAGGCTTGTAATCAATCACAAATGGTTGTTTCAAAACTCGAGCCAGCCGATCGGTGATGGGGCGCACCAACTTGTCAGCTGCGCCGCCTGGCGCGTAACCCACTACCATGCGAATTGGTTTGTCTGGATACTCTGCACTGACTGGCGAGACCAGTGCTGTCAGGCAGAAGGCGGTGGTCAAAAGGGTTTTGAACATGTGCATTTTTACTCCTGTGAATTAATGAGCGAGTCGGGAATGAGAACAATCGCCCCTTGCGTTGTTCGGCTTTCTAGCAATCGGTGTGCCTCGCTGGCCTGACTCAGGGGCAGCAAGGTGTCTATGTCTAAGCGAATTGTGGGATCGCACAAAATTTCGAAGGCCTCTGCGCTCATAGAAAGCATGTCATGGCGGTTGGCGATGTAGGTGCGCAAGGTGGGGCGACAAACCCACAGTGATTTGCTATGCAGTTCCTGCAATGCAAACCCCTCGACTTGTCCTGAGGCGGTGCCAAAGTTAACCACCAAACCCTTGGGCTCCAAGCACTTGAGGGAGCCCTCAAAAGTGTCTTTGCCGACAGAGTCAAACACAACGCTGACGCCTTGGCCTTGAGTGATTTGATTGACCTCAGACACAAAATCCTGAGTGCGGTAATTGATGGCAAAGTCAGCCCCCAATGCCAATGCTGTTTGAACCTTGATGTCGCTACCTGCTGAGGCCAAAACAACCAGCCCAAGACGCTTGGCCCATTGAACCAAAATTTGCCCCACACCACCTGCAGCAGCATGGACCAGCACGCGGGTGCCCGGGTTGAGTTGGCGCATTTGTTTGAGCAAGTATTGGCATGTCAGGGCTCGCACCAAACCGGCAGCGACNCTGACATCGTCCACATCTGGCGGCACAGGTATAAGCCGTTCTGCTGATACCGCTACATGGGTGCTATAGCTGCCCACACCCGCATTGGTGTAGGTGACCTTCTGCCCAATTTGCAAACCTTGGATTTGCGAGCCCAGAGCCATGATGTTGCCCACTGCATTGATACCAGGTACGAAAGGCGGCTGCGGGTTATGTGAATGGGCCTGCCCAGCGCGCAAGTAAATGTCGACAAAGTTGACACCAATGGCCGTGTGTGCCAAAACAACTTCATTGGGCGCTGGCAATGGCATGTCGATTGAACGACTTTTCAGCACTTCGGGGCCGCCAATAGCGGTGACCATTATTTCAAACGGAGATGCCATCATGCTTTCCAAAATATGAAGCTATTGCACAGGATTGGACTGTTAACCACAATCATCACATAACCGTTAATATAGTTAATTGGTACAAACCATCAAGCTTGTCGCATAGGCAACCGCTATGCACTCAACCACCAAACATAATCGTTTACAACACCCTCGGAGTCAAAAAATGGTCCATTTGAAAACAGACAAGATGCTTGCGCGCAAAGACAAGCATGTCGGCTGGATTACTTTTAACAACCCAGCCCGTCACAACGCTGTGTCATTAGAAATGTGGCAAGGTCTGGCGGACATTGCGAACGACTTTGCAAACGACGATGAAATTCGCGTGGTGGTGGTGAATGGGGCAGGGGGCAAGGCCTTTGTGTCGGGCGCTGATATTTCAGAATTTGCCGAGCAGCGCAACTCTGCGCAAGCCACCGAAAAGTACGATGCAGTGGCCCAAGAAGGCACGCAGGCCCTGAAAAATCTCAACAAACCCACTCTGGCCATGATTGATGGTTACTGCATTGGTGGCGGCGTAGCCATAGCCCTGAACTGCGACATGCGAATTGCGGCGGACCATTCACGCTTTGCTGTACCTGCCGCCAAACTGGGCCTTGGCTATGAATATGATGGCGTTCGCAAATTGGTGGATGTAGTGGGACCTTCTTTTGCAAAAGAAATATTTTTTACTGCACGGCAATTTAGTGCAACCGAGGCTCTCGCCATGGGCTTGATCAACCGAATGGTGCCCAAGGAAGATTTGTTGGCTTATGTGCAGCAGTATGCCGAGACCATTGCAGCCAACGCGCCAATGACTGTAGCCTCCATCAAAACCATTGTGGGCGAAATCGTCAAAGACGAGTCTGTGCGTGACGTAGCCCATTGTGACCAATTGGTGGCGGCGTGTTTCAACAGCGCAGACTTTACTGAAGGGCGCACCGCCTTCATGGAAAAACGCAAGCCAGTGTTCATGGGCCGCTGAATTTTCTGCGCTCAACCGCGAAAGACACACCATGAAACTTCCTCTTTCTGGCCTGCGCGTTCTGGACNTGACGAATGTCTTGGCCGGCCCGTATTGCGGCATGGTCTTGGCAGACATGGGGGCCGATGTCATCAAANTGGAAAACGCCGACANAGGNGACTCATCTCGCCAATTTGAGCCGCAAGTCAACGGTGAGTCCTATTGCTTTGCAGTGCTCAACAGAAACAAACAAAGCATTGCNTTGAACCTGAAAGACCCGGCCGGTTTAAAGATCGCCCACCAATTGGCTGCTAAAGCAGACATCGTGNTGGAAAACTTTCGACCNGGTGTGGTGAAGCGCATGGGGATAGACTACGACAGCGTCCGCACAAACAACCCCGGCGTCATCTACGCATCGATGTCGGGCTTTGGCCAAACTGGACCTTATGGCCAAAAAGGCGGATTTGACATCATTGCCCAAGGCATGTCGGGCATCATGATGATGACCGGCCATCCTGGTGGTCGGCCAGCCAAAGTTGGCATCGCCATGAACGACATTGCAAGCGGTGTAACCGCACTATCTGGCATTTTGGGAGCATTGATTGGCAAACTGCGTTTTGGCGAAGGGCAGTACCTCGAAACTTCGCTGCTAGAAGCGGGACTGGCCTGGACGCCCTGGGAATTCGGAGCATATTTTGGGTCTGGCGAAATCCCCGTTGCCACCGGCACGCGACATCGACGCGCAGCACCTTATCAAGCCTATCGAACCTTGGACGGTTATGTCACGGTGGGTGCAGGATCGCAAAAAATGTGGGTGATTTTTTGTGAAAAAGTGATTGCACGACCTGAATGGCTTCAGCGCCCAGACTACCTGACACAGGCCTTGAGGGTTAAAAATGTAGATGCGCTTGAAGTAGACATTGAAGCGGTCATGACGCAACAAACGACCACCCACTGGGTGAAACTGTTGGATGCTGTGGGCATACCTGCTGGTCCGGTTTTTGGTTATGAGCAAGCCCTGAAAGATCCGCATGTTTTGGCCCGACAAATGGTGCACGACATCGATCATCCCATCATTGGCCCCATGAAGACCTTGGGCTTACCTATCAAATCGAGTGGTACTTTGGCAAGCATTCGGATGCCGGCCCCATGGCTCGGTCAGCACTCTAAGTCCGTGCTTGGCGAACTGGGCTATTCGGAAGAAGAAATGGACACCTTGTTTGCGAATGGCACCGTGTTTGACCAATACCGCGACAAGTTACGCCCCGCTGCGTGAAGGCTTATTCGAAGCTTCAACAAACAGCGCTGGTGTTCAACTGTCCACGGTTATTTTGGCGCGGCGAATCACTTCGCCCCATTTCAAGTTGTCAAGTCGCATTTGCTCGCTGATCTGGGCCAGGGGCATGCGGCCGATTTCTTCAACACCTGTTTTGCGCAAAGCTTGAACAACCTCCGGGTCATCCATGGTTGCGCGAAAAACCGAGCGCAATTTGTCAAGAGCTTCGGCAGGCACACCGGCGTTGGTCACAAAACAGTTCCAGGGTTTTTCATCAAAACCTTCAAAGCCTTGTTCGGCAATGGTGGGAACATCGGGTAGGGTTCCTGAGCGTTTGGCAGAGAGACGGCCAGAGCGCGTATGCGACCAGTTTGTACATGCGGCATGGCGGGCCCAAGGGTTGAAACGGCCAGATCAACCTGCCCCCCTACCAAATCGGCCATGTACTGTGCAGCCCCTTTGTAAGGCACATGGTTCATGGCAATGCCTGCACGCTGCTTGAAAATTTCAGCAATTAAATGGTGTGGTGAACCGACACCTGCGCTGGCGCAATTGAGTTTGTTGGGGTTGGCTTTTGCATATGCAATCAGCTCTTGCAAATTTCGAACAGGGACAGAAGGATGTGCCACCAGCACAAACGGTAATTCGCCCAAATGAACCAAGGGCGTGAAGGATTTGAGGGGGTCGTAAGACACTTTGCGCATGTTGGGCACATAGGCAAAAGCGGTGCTGTCAATCAGATGGATGGTGTAACCATCTGCTGGGGCTTTTGCTGCAGCATCAGCGCCAATTGTTGTACTGGCACCTGGCTTGTAATCAAACACGATGGGTTGTCCCAATAATTTTTCAGCCTTACCGCCTACAATTCTGGCCCATTGATCAGCACCTCCGCCTGCAGGGTAGGGCACGATCAATTTGATCGGTTTTTCAGGAAATGGTGCGGCCCAAGCGCGGCCTATGCCACCCAAGCTAGCGGCACCAAGGCCAGCCCATCGAATCCATTCTCTTCTGCTGCTCATGTCTTGACTCCTGCCGATTGATTTGACTGTAGCGATCATCAATCATGATCATGTTTGTTATTTATGTCAGCACTANTGAGGGNAATACTTCACAAGGTAAGTACTTATAGACANATTATTGAAAAATGATNNNTCAATGGTTCGTCAAGTGGAAGTGGNTACTTGTCACTGCGTCAAGNTGNACCAACAAATTCCAGGAGCAATCGGTTGACGGCCTCGACCTGTTCTTGCTGCACCCAATGACCNGCACCCGGCAATATCTGGCAAATNCGCAGTTGGGTGCATACACTTTGCATGCGCTCAAAGGCCCCGGGTGACTGGTAAATGCCCCAGTCGGCCGCGCCCGCTATGTAAGCGCTGGGAACGGTGATGCGCTGTCCACTGAACCGCGAAAGTGCGATGTTCTCGCGCCGATCGGTCGAACAGCGGTACCACTGCAAGCCTCCCTGGAAACCGCGCCGTGCGTACNCAGTCACATAAACGGCCAGATCTAAGTCGGTTAGCCACGTGCAGGTCTGAATTTGTGAGGTAGTGGGCAAGAAGGGCGCTACCGCATCGGCCATGGTCGATGGATAGGGCATGACGTAGTAGTGCGGCAAAGCGGCCAGCACCTCGGCCTGCCAAGCCTTCAAGGGTATGGGTTGATTGGCCGACCAGTCCGCGCTTTTGACATGGTAGTAGGCTCGCAAAAAATCGTGCAAGCCTTGCGGGGCATGCCACATGTCGTCGTTGGCCTGTGCTGATGAGTAGTACCACTGGTAATGCTGGCGAGCAGGGACCAGTTGTTGCAAGGCCTGCACCTCGTACGTCAACGCAGCGTGCGCTTGCAGTGCGTTGGCAGCGTCAGGGGGGCCACCAAAAGGTGCGCTCATCATCACCACGCTTTGAAAGACATCAGGGTGCATCAAGGCGCACCAAGCGGCCACTGGCGAGCCGAAATCGTGCCCGATCACAGCATGTACTTTCGTGTAGCCTAGCGCCTGAACGAGTGCCAGCACATCGCTGACCAAACTCGGCATGTTGCTGGCGCGCCAGTCGCCTTCATAGCGGTCATCGCTGCCGGTGCTTCGGCCATAGCCTCTTTGGTCTGGTGCCACCACATGGAAGCCTGCTTGCGCAAGTGCCGAGAGTTGATGCCGCCAACTGTAAGCCAGTTCTGGGAAGCCGTGAAGCAAAAGCAACAAAGGTTTGCTGGCACATCCGAGGGCGACTTGTCCGGCTTCCAGCAGATGCATCTGCAAGCCGGTTGACAAAGAAATGTGACGTGANTGAACACCTGCTGGCAGAGGCAGTGGGGTGGGCGGCGCCATCATAAAAAAGCCTNCGACCAGTGCCAAACTGATGGATTACGAAGGTCGTGTGGTGGTATTTGAGAACTTGAAACAGAAGTAAAAAGTTTAGTTNGTATAAGTTCAAATAACTTTTTATCTTCAGAATTTTCTGCAGTCATTAAGNCTCTTGTTTTTAAAAAATTTATAAACAGATACGCAACTACAAAATTGTCAATTGACTCGTTTTTTTGATTGATATGAATAGACAGCCAGTTAATCCTTATGTTGGCTTCCATCCAGAAGGAACACGCGGTTTTTGGATTTGAGCCATTTCGCACATCACATCAACAATACAAGAAAAATCTAA
>JGI25926J51410_1000020_pt1 | contig 17283 bp, 16 predicted proteins | sample LauGreFBDMM110SN_2_FD_51410 | JGI IMG/M metagenome (IMG submission 51410) | reverse complement strand
GGGCCAAGACTAATAACCATATTAGTAGTGGGGTTAACCCAATCATTCAGTCAGTAGCAGCCGTATCAGTTGGTGTCATCAATGGTGTGGCTGTTTTGGATCTTTGTTATGAAGAGGATGTAAGTGCGCAAACTGACATGAATATTGTCTGCACCGGTGATGGTAACTTTATTGAGGTACAAGGAACTGCCGAGGGCAAACCATTTGATCGCGCCATGCTTGATCAATTACTAGATTTAGGTGCTAAAGGATGCGTGCAACTAACAAAATTACAAGCACAAGCCTTAAGCCAGTAATTTTTCTAGCCGCTGATGCGTAAGATAGTTTTGGCAACAAAAAATACCGGCAAGATCACTGAATTCAAGCGGCTACTAGATGAGCATGCAAAAGATATTGCAGTCTTAGGCTTAAATGATTTTCCAGATATGCCAGATGTAGTCGAAAGTGGGAAAAGTTTAAGTGAGAATGCCAGATTAAAGGCAAAGGAAATCTCAGATTTCACCCACCTGCCAGCCCTTGCTGATGACAGCGGCCTATTTATCGATGCGTTAAATGGTGACCCAGGTATTTATTCAGCCCGTTGGGGTGGTTATTTGGGTGAAGATAGTAGCCAACGTGATTTGGTCAATATAAATAAAGTTTTAGGCCAACTTAAAACAGTTTCTAAAGACCAGCGAGGTGCCCAATTCAAAGCTGTAGTCGCTTTATATAAGCCAAATCTAACCGGGCCAGCCACGCAAAAAGAGTTTGAAGGGATTTTGCCTGGTGAGATTGTTTTTGAGCCAATAGGAAATAGTGGATTTGGTTATGATCCAATTTTTATGCCCAGCGGTTTTAATCAGAGTTTGGCAGAACTTTCACCTAGGGTGAAGGATGAGATTAGTCATCGGGGCATTGCACTACGCATGATGGCGCCTTTTTTGCTGGCAAATCTGTAATAGAACTGCATATTCACTTAGGCTAAATTAGATATTTACTGTTGTATCCTTATCTCTTCCTCCCCTAAGGAAAGTTCAACTATTCTTACCCTGCTGGTAAATTTTTTTATCAGTACTGATCAATAAGGAGTTTTAAGTGGCCGCAAAGAAAAAGGCAGCGAAGAAGTCTGTTGCAAAGAGAAGTTCACCAAAACGCGCTGTGAAAAAAAGTGCTAAGCGCACGACCACAAAGCGTAAGGTCAAAAAGAGTGCTACAAAATCTAGTAAATCTGCGGTCCGCTACTCCATTCCAGCGGTTCCGATAAGTGGATCATCTAGATCATCTATCTCAAGTGCACCAAAGTCTTCATCAGGAGTTTCTTACAAGCCTAAATCAACTGCAAGTAATGACTCTTCTTCATCTAGAGGCATTGTTATTGCTGTTGTAGTGGGTATTTTAATTTTGGCAGTTGCAGTGATTTCAAAGAATTCATCCTCTGATACTGCAACTGTTACACCAACTCCAGCAGCTTCAGAATCTGCTGAACCAACAACTGAGCCAAGTTCAGCGCCAATTGGTGCGTATGAAGCACCAGTCGGAATCGTCTCTATATACAACGATGGCGGTGCAACTGTTAATTGGAAGACTCCTACAGCATCTGAAGGAATCACTGGTTACAACGTTGAGCTGCGCACAAATGGTGTTGGTGAGTGGAAATTAGTTGCCACCGTTCCAGCAACACAACTAAAGCAACAAATTACCAAAAATGATGGAACTGGTTGGGCTCAAGTAAGAGTATCCACAGTTTATTCAGATGGTGAAGTAGTTGCCGGAAAAGTTCACGGATTGCCAGGTAGCTGGTCTTAATCTAAATACTAAAATGGCCCTTAAGAAAATTAAGGGCCATTTTTATTTTTTAAATCTTATGCTGGTGTTTTAGTAAAGAGACTCAAAACTAAATCAACATATACGTCAGAGCCAGTTGGGCTTAAGTGAACACCATCAGGAGCAAATAATTCTGGTCGACCTTTAGAGATTCGATCCCAATCCACTAATTTTACATTTGGATATCGCGCAGAAACTTTTGAAATTATCTCGTTGTTTGCATCTTTCCATGCCCTGGGAACTGCGGTGTTAACCACGATAATTTGTGGTTGATTTTTTATAGTCTCAAAAATATCAATTACGGTTTGTTCAGACAAAGCGTTGTTGTTACCCAAATTAAATATCACAGGTGAGGATGGAACTGAGGTTTGATCTACTCGCATAACTGCTAGCAATTCAGGTGCTTGCCTGCCAACCCTGGCGTTAATTAATGAGATATGTTCCTTGCTCTCTAGCTTGCTTCTAATTCCCAAAATAACACTGTCACCAGTCACCCAAAGCCCAGTCGTACTACCCAAATCCTGCTGATTTGGTTCAATCGGGATTATCTCCTCAAGAACTTTATTTGAAATTTGGTCAGCTTGATTTATTGCTTGAACTGAAATTACAGAGGTAATAGCAAGTACTGTGATTATGGAGGTTAGTAGTGATAATTGTTGGCGTAGCTTTACCTTTGCAGAGCGGTATTTCATTCCACGAAACCAGTTTTGTACTGCACCTTGTCTAAATGGAATCTCAACCCAACGCAGTGAAATATCGGCAAGGGCTAGCACCAATAAAACTCGTGCCAGATAAAGCGCCCAGGTTTGACCAGATAAATCAACTGAAGGTCTAGTCACTTGAAATATTACCCAGTGCCAAATATAGATTCCATAGCTACGTTGGCCCACCCAGCGAAAGGGGGCAGTACTAATTATTGGTGCAAATCTTGAGGCTGGATGAACGAGTGAAATAATTACTAGGCAACCAAATATGCCAGCTAATGGGAAAGCGATTCGGTAAAGATTTGCATTTGATTGATCAATAAATAAAAAGACTGAAATCAATCCCAGTAAGCCAACTACTCCGATGCCATCAATGACATCTTGAGCACGTTTTGTTATAGCTGCGCTAAGGTTTTGTGGAATCCAGGAAACAGCTAGCGCTGAACCAAGAAATAACCCAAGTGAGTGAGTGTCAGTGCCAAAGTAAATATGACTAATTTGCTTAGCGTTTGCTTGATCAAGGCTGAGGGAGACAATAAATAGAGTTACACCTGAGATTATTGCAATTGCTAATGCAATTCTTGCAACATTTTTCTTTCCAAAGTACTTCAAGACAGTTAATAAAATAATTGGCCAGATCAGATAAAACTGTAATTCAACTGCCAGGGACCAAGTGTGTTGCAGCAAGGGTGGGCGGCCTATTGTTTCAAAGTAATCCTGATTTCTTGCAACTAGATACCAATTTATGCTGCCAGTAAGTGCGTATGGTAAATCGGTTAAGAAACGTTTGATTGCCTCCGGTGCCCAAACGCCAATAAAGATAATGGTACAAATCACCATAAAAATAAAACCAGGATAAATTCGCCGCAACCTTGCTGCGTAGAAGGCTCTGAGGTCTAACGCACTTGATTGATTAATTGAATCAAGAATTAGTCTGGTAATCACATAGCCAGAGATAACAAAGAATAAATCAACACCTAAAAAACCACCTGGAATCCAAGAGATTCCCAAGTGATATAAAACGACAGCAGTAACAGCGATAGCACGTAAACCATCGATTGATGAAATATGGCGAACGCCAACCTTGCCACTCACCGGTTTTGTGTCCACTCAATTATCCAATGCTAATAAGTTAAGCATGGCTAACTCCAACTTTAAGAGTTATTTCTTTTTCTTTTTGCCAGTACGATTTTTAGTATTTATTGCTTTTTGTTTTTTGGCAGCGGCAGCTGCAGCTTTCTTGCCCGCTCCTGCAACAAAAGTCTTGTTTGTTGGTCTATTCTCAGAATCCAAATTCGCGTAAATATCATCTTGCAATTGTGATAGTCGATCAAAGGCATGCTTCAACTTCTGTCTTGATTCCTGGATTGCATTTTCAGCAGCATTTAAAGATGCATTCTGAGTTCGGTGAAGTCGCTCTGCTTCAGATATCGCTGAAGATAACCAAGAGCGGTAATCAATAATACTCTTACCGGCATCTGCAATTAGCTTTTGTGCATCGCGCTTTCCTGCAGCAGTTAGCGCATTTGCTTCACGTGTTGACTTATTAAGGATTTGATCTGCTTCACCTTCAGCAGCAATTACTAGATCAGCAGCGTCACCTTCAGCAGCAGCAATATATCTACGGCCGCGAGATTCTGCTGATGAAAGAATGCTTTTAGCTTTAGAATCAGCGGCTTCAAGTTTTTCTTTAGTACTCCGATTTGTTTCGCTAACTATTTTTTGTGCCGCAGCATTAGCTCTTGCTTCTCGTTGTTGCGCAGATTTGACCATTGCCATAGCAGTTTCAGTTGCCAAAATTTCAAACTCTTCACGACTTAATCCAGTGATATCACGGCGTGAGCGCAGATCATTTAATTGGCTTTCAAGTTCACGAATACGCTCTAACGCATTTTGAGCGGGCGCAGACTTGCCTTCTTCCTCACTCTTAAATCCAACCCAACTAAGTAGTTTCTTTTCAGCCATGACCTTAGCCTTCCCTACCATTAATTTAATTACAACTGGTGCGGGAGGTGGGACTTGAACCCACACGCCGAAGCACAGGTTCCTAAGACCTGCGTGTCTGCCATTTCACCACTCCCGCAATTATTTCTTGAGTGCGGGGAAAGATTACGGTGTAAATGGCGGCATCACCAAAATCCAACGACCTTTAGCATGCTCAAGCGGGTAACCTTGCTCAAATGAGTGCAGATTCAGTGCAAAATAAGGTTACGCAAGCAATCCTTAAAGCGCTGGCACTGGCCAAAGGCAACGGGGAGTTAGATTGTGAATTGCCCCAGAAATTAATCCTTGATCGTCCTAAGAATCGTGAACATGGTGACTATGCAACCTCGATCGCATTAGCTCTGGCTAAAGTTGCAAATAAGCAAGCAAGGGTGATTGCTGAGGTGATTGCTAAAACCCTTACTGAGAATAATTTATTAACGCCTAATGGAATTAGCAAAATTGAAATTGCAGGTCCAGGTTTCATAAACATCACTCTAGAAAGTGCGAGCCAAGCAAGTGTTGTGATAGAAATTCTTACCTTAGGTAAGAAATATGGAACTTCAAACTCACTTACTGGAAAGAAAATTAATCTTGAATTTGTTAGTGCAAATCCAACTGGGCCTTTGCATCTGGGGCACACCAGGTGGGCAGCGGTTGGTGACTCCTTAGGCCGGGTATTAACAGCTGCTGGGGCACAGGTATCAAGAGAGTTTTATGTTAATGACCGTGGCAATCAGATGGATTTGTTTGGCCAATCATTACGCGCTGCTGCATTAGAGATTGCTATCCCTGAAAACGGATATCACGGTGAGTACATAGTTGATTTAGCTAGTGAGATAACCAAAGCAAACCCTACTTTTACTAAACTGGCAGAGGCAGAATCGGTTGCAGCATTTAGAGATACTGGTTATCTGTTGCAGTTAGCTGAGCAGCAAAAAGTTTTAGATAATTTTGGCACTCATTTTGATACTTGGTTTTCTGAGCGAACCCTCTATGAAAATAACTTCTTTGATCACATATTGGATAAATTGAAATCTTTAGGCCATGTATATGTAGAAGATGGTGCAACTTGGCTACGGACAACTGATTTTGGTGATGACAAAGATCGAGTAATGATTAAGTCAGATGGATCTTTTGCATATTTTGCATCTGACTCTGCTTATTACATCAGCAAGCGAGAGCGCGGATTTGATTTATGTATTTATATGCTGGGTGCTGACCATCATGGCTATGTTGGTCGGATAAAGGCAATGGCGGCATGTGCGGGTGATAACCCAGAAGATGATGTTGAAATACTAATTGGTCAAATGGTAAAAATCATTGAAGGTGGCCAGGAATTAAAACTTTCTAAACGAGCTGGAATCATCATTACCTTGGAGGAGTTAGTAGAAAAAGTTGGCAAAGACGCAGCCCGATATACACTCATTCGATATCCAACTGATACACCAATGGTGATGGATGTTGATTTATTAAAGAAAAATACAAATGAAAATCCAGTTTATTATGTGCAGTATGCGCACGCTCGAATTTGTGCTGTTCTTCGTAATGCTAAAGATCTTGGAATAAAATTTGGTTTAGACGCTTATTCACCAGAATTGCTTGTGCATGAAAGAGAGCGAGAGTTAATTGGTCTTAATTGCTCAGTATCCAAAAATTGTTGCATCTGCTGCTCTAATGCGCCAACCTCATAGAGTTGCAAGATATATTGAAGAGGTTGCTGGCCAGTTTCACCGTTTTTATAATGATTGCCGAGTACTGCCACTTGGTGAGGAAAAACCTAGCTCATTGAACTCAGCCCGTGCCGGACTTTCAATGGCAACTGCGCAAGTAATCAATAATGGTTTAGATTTACTAGGTGTTAGTGCCCCGGAGAAGATGTAATGACAAATAGTAAGTATCCGACTGCTTTGTTTTCTACAAATCTAAAGTTTGTGGATGAAAATCAATATGGTGGGCAGCTGTCGATAGCTGGTTGCTCGGCGATTAATCTAGTGAAAGAGTTTGGCTCCCCAATATTTGTTTTAGACCAAGATGACTTTTTTATGCGAACTAATGCTTGGCGCACTGCACTTGATACTTCATTTGGTTCAGGTCAGCTTTATTACGCAGCAAAATCCTTTATTTGTGTTGAAGTAGCAAGGTGGCTAAAACAATTAAAAGTGGGATTAGATGTTTGTAGTGGTGGTGAATTAGCAGTTGCACTAGCTGCTGATTTTCCTGCCAGTGATATTGAGTTTCATGGCAATAATAAGTCAGCGGATGAAATAACCACTGCAATTAAATGTGCAGTAGGCACAATTGTGATTGATTCATTTGATGAACTAGAGCGAGTGGCTTTGATTGCAAAGAGTCTTGGCAAGATTCAAAAAGTTTATTTGAGATTGACTCCTGGGATTGACGCTCACACACATGAATTTATTTCAACCGCTCATGAGGATGTGAAGTTTGGTTTTTCGATTGCATCTGGGGCTGCTAGTGAGGCACTTGATAAGTGCATGTCCTACGCATCATTGAATTTAGCCGGTGTGCATTGTCATATAGGTTCGCAAATATTTGAAGTAAGTGGTTTTGAGGCGGCAGCAGAGCGGCTAGTAGATGTGCTGGCAAAATTTCGTGATAAATATGCAAAAGAGTTACCAGAGTTAAATATCGGTGGAGGTTATGGAATTGCCTACACAAAAGCTGAGCAAGCAATTTCACCGCAGGATGTAATGCCAGCAATTGCTAAGGTAATTAAAAGTGAATGTGCAAAACTAAATCTTTCTGTTCCTAAGATTTCAATTGAGCCAGGCAGAGCAATTGTCGGTCCAACAACTACGACAATATATTTAGTAGGAACTACAAAATCAGTCACCCTAGATGATGGATCAATTCGTAGATATGTATCAGTTGATGGTGGAATGAGTGAGAATATTCGCCCAGCACTTTATGGCGCCATCTACTCAGCTTTTTTGGCAAATCGCACTTCTACTGCAAAAAGCATTTCAACCAGAGTTGTTGGTAAGCATTGCGAAACTGGGGACATTTTGATTTCAGATATCGAATTGCCCAGTGATATAAAGATTGGCGATTTATTGGCGATACCGGCCACCGGTGCTTATGGTCGAAGTATGGCCAGCAATTACAATCACATTCCAAGGCCTTCAGTGATTGCTGTTATAAATGGCAGTGCTCGAGAGATTTTACGCAGAGAAACTGAGGCTGATTTGCTAAATCTTGATGTAATTCAAGCGCCACGGCAGATGTCATAAGTTTGAGATACTTCTCCAGTGAAAACTCTTAAAGTAGGAATGCTAGGTGCTGGCACAGTCGGTTCTCAGATTGCCCGCCTATTAGTTGATAACAAAGCAGATTTAGCATCTCGCGCTGGTGCAGAGCTGGAATTAGTTAAGGTAGCAGTCAAAAATATCAATACCAAACGAGTGGGCATTGCAAGCAGTTTATTAACTGATGATGCAGCCTCTGTTGTCAATGATCCACAAATAGATTTAATTATTGAGGTAATGGGTGGAATCTCACCTGCTAAAGAATTAATCCTTGCAGCTTTAAAGAACGGTAAATCAGTTGTAACTGCCAATAAAGCATTATTAGCTAAAGATGGTGCAACATTGTATGAAGCAGCAGCTAAGGCAAATGTTGATTTGTATTATGAAGCAGCAGTTGCTGGCGCAATTCCAATTTTACGACCACTACGCGAATCTTTAGTAGGTGATCATGTGGTGAGAATTATGGGAATTGTAAATGGCACGACAAATTATATTTTGACCAAAATGGATGAAGAGGGAACTGCATTCAAGGATGCTTTAAAGCAAGCACAAGAGCTTGGATTTGCAGAGGCAGACCCAACTGCTGATGTNGAAGGAATTGATGCTGCTGATAAAGCCGCAATTTTAGCTGGACTAGCATTTCACTCCCGGGTNACAGACAAAGATGTATATCGNGAGGGAATAAGNAAAATTACTGCCGCAGATGTGAAGGTTGCTAAAACCATGGAGATGGTAATTAAATTGCTAGCAATAACAGAATTAACTGCCGAAGGTGAAATTTCAGTACGAGTGCATCCTGCGTTGATATCACGCAATCATCCACTTGCTGCAGTTCGTGAATCATTCAACGCGGTATTCGTAGAGGCCAAATCTGCTGGCCAGATGATGTTTTATGGCAGAGGCGCCGGCGGTGAGCCAACTGCTAGTGCGGTTCTGGGAGATTTAGTAGCAGTTGCTCGTCATAAAGTTTCTGGTGGTGTTGGACCAAAAGAGAGTGATTACGCTTCACTTAAAATTGCACCAATCGGAGAGATCAAAACTAGATATTTGATTAGGCTAAATGTGGCGGATAAACCTGGTGTTTTAGAGTCAGTCGCACATGTCTTTGCATCCCACAGTGTTTCTATTCAAACAGTTAGGCAAAGTGGAGCAGGGGATAAGGCAGAGCTAATTGTTATGACTCACCACTCCTCTGAATCAGCACTATCTGCCACAGTAAAAGATTTATCAAAGCTCTCAGCGGTGAGTGATGTGGCAAGTGTGTTACGCGTAGAAGGTGTTATTTAATGGCGTTGTTTGGGAAAAAAGGTGCCCACCAGTGGCGTGGAGTAATTAATGAGTACCGAAAATGGTTACCCGTAACAGATCAAACTCCAGTAATTACTTTAGGCGAGGGTGGCACACCACTTGTTTATGCATGTGTTTTATCTGAAATGTTAGGAAATGAAATATGGTTGAAGGTAGAAGGAAATAATCCAACTGGATCCTTTAAGGATCGTGGTATGACTATGGCAATCTCAAAGGCAGCTGAAGCAGGTGCTAAAACAGTTATCTGTGCATCAACTGGTAATACCAGTGCTAGTGCTGCTGCTTATGCAAGTAAAGCTGGAATGAAACCAGTTGTCCTTGTGCCAGCAGGAAAAATTGCAATGGGTAAATTGGCACAAGCAATTGCCCATGGCGCAGTGCTGGTGCAGGTAAAAGGTAATTTTGATAGTTGTTTGACCTTGGCTAGACAGTTATCTGAAAATTATCCAGTCGCACTCGTAAATTCAGTTAACCCTTATCGAATTGAGGGACAAAAGACAGCAGCCTTTGAAGTTACAGATATGTTAGGAGCACCACCAGATATTCATTGCTTACCAGTGGGAAATGCTGGAAATATCACCGCTTACTGGCAGGGGTATCAAGAGTATAAAAAGGCAGGGATGTCTAGAAGTTTGCCAATGATGTGGGGCTTTCAAGCAGCAGGTGCTGCTCCGATAGTTAAGAACAAAATTATTACAAATCCTGAAACTATTGCAACTGCAATTCGAATTGGAAATCCAGCCTCCTGGGACCAAGCAGTAGCAGCAATGATTGGATCAAAAGGCTTAATTGATTCAGTTACTGATAAAGAAATTTTGAGCGCTTACCGTTTAGTTGCAGCAAAAGAGGGTGTATTTGTTGAGCCATCTAGCGCAGCAGGTATTGCTGGACTGATCAAGATGAAAGCTGCAAAAAAGCTACCTAAGGGTAAAACTATTGTGGTAACTGTGACTGGAAATGGATTAAAAGATGTGCAGTGGGTGTTAAATACATCAAGTAAACCAATTATTATTCCAGCAGATTTAAAGCGAGCAGCAAAGGCTATAGGTCTTAAGTAATGGCATCAAAACGAAGTAATTCAGGTCTAACTTTTAAAGCCACCCTGGCACAAATTAGTGTGCCAGCAAGTAGTGCCAATATTGGTCCAGGATTTGATTGTTTTGGAATTGCCCTAGAGCTTCGAGATAGGTACGCAGCCCAAGTATTAGATGATGAAACATTTGATGTTGATGTGACTGGTGAGGGAGCTGATGAGGTTAAGAAAGATGCAAAAAATTTAGTAATTAAATCTATGCTGCGCGGCTTTGAACATATGGGTGCTAAGCCCAGAGGCATCGCCTTAAGAGCTTTAAATGTAATTCCACATGGCAGAGGGCTTGGTTCATCTGCCAGTGCCATAGTAGGTGGGCTCGCTCTTGCCCGTTCCCTAGTTTTAACAGGTGAGCAATATATGAGTGATGAGGAGTTAATTACCCTAGCAACTGAGTTAGAGGGACATCCAGATAATGTGGCTGCAGCATTTTATGGCGGCGCCACACTTGCTTGGTCAGAGTCTAAAACTTCATCAGTTGGGGATACAAAAAATATCGGCAGGGCAGTCAGTTTAAGAGTTGATGATCGAATCAAGGCGTTGCTGCTTGTACCGAATAATCAATTAGCAACTGCAAAGGCTCGAAAGCTATTACCAGAAATCATTCCACACCAAGATGCCGTCCTAAATTCATCCCGCACCGCACTGCTTGTGCACGCACTTGCTGAGCGACCAGATTTATTATTTATCGCAACCGAAGATTTATTGCATCAGAAGTATCGCGCACAAGCGATGCCAAAGACGATTGCATTGGTAGAAAAGTTAAGGGGAGCTGGTTTAGCTGCAGTTGTCTCTGGCGCAGGCCCTTCCGTTATGGTGCTTTATTCAGGGGCTGAGGATGAGATTGATCAATTGGAATCTGTGTCCCCAGGATTCACCGCAATGAAGTTGGCTATTGCAAAAATAGGGGCGCAATAGCGGATTTTTCACATCACCCATTGATGTGCTATCTTTATCCCTGTCGGAAAGTGCGACAGTCAAAGTAACCAAAAATCCCTAAAAATAAAACGACTTTTTGCGGGATCACCCTTATACGGGTAATAAAAATACAAAGAAAGAATGGCAATAAATAGATGGTAGAAAAAAAATCAACCAATCGCACAGACGCGGTTGAGTTAGTGGATATGGCAGTTGGGGATCTAAAAAAGACCGCCGCCGCATTAGGTATTGAAAATGCCACCACACTTAAAAAAGCAGAGTTAGTCCAATCTATTGGCGATCTGCAGGCCGCGAATCGCGATGCCGCTAAAAATGAACGAGAGGCTCGTCGTATGGAACGACAGAACAATCGAAATAATAGAAATAATAATGCTGACAGCGCAGAAGATAATGCTGGCGTTGATAACGCACCAAATAATTCAAGTGATAATTCAGCAAGTGGATACAGTAATTCAGATCGTGGTGATAACAATCGCCGCTTTGGAAATCGTGACAATAACCGCAGGGATCGTGGTCGGGATAGAAACCGTGATCGCAATCGTGACCGTGGTCATCGCGAAGAGCGCGAGGTCGTAATTGGCCCAGATGATGTACTGCTTCCAGTTGGCGGTTTGCTTGATATTTTAGATAGTTTTGCATTTATCAGAACTGGTGGATATTTACCTACCCCAAATGATGTCTACGTTTCACTGCAACAAGTAAGAAAATATAGTTTGCGTAAAGGTGATGTAATCACTGGATCTGTTCGTGAACCTCGTGAGGGTGAGCAGCGTGCAAAATTTAATGCCCTCGTAAGAGTTGAAACTATTAATGGCACAGAGCCAGAAAATACCAAGGAGCGCGTGGAATTCTCTAAGTTAGTACCGCTATATCCACAAGAGCGACTACGCCTTGAAACTGAGCCAAATGTTTTGACCACCAGAATTATTGATTTAATTTCACCAATTGGTAAGGGACAACGTGGATTAATTGTTTCCCCACCTAAAGCTGGTAAAACTATGGTGTTACAAGCAATTGCAAATGCAATCACGACCAACAACCCAGAGTGTCACTTAATGGTGGTTCTAGTTGATGAGCGTCCTGAAGAGGTTACTGATATGCAACGATCAGTAAAGGGTGAGGTAATTGCTTCTACCTTTGATCGACCAGCTGATGATCACACCACAGTTGCAGAGCTTGCAATAGAGCGCGCAAAAAGATTAGTTGAGTTAGGTCATGACGTAGTTGTATTACTTGATTCAATTACTCGTCTTGGTCGTGCTTACAACATCGCTGCCCCAGCTTCGGGTCGAATTCTCTCTGGCGGCGTTGATTCAGCAGCTCTTTATCCACCAAAGAAATTCTTTGGTGCAGCTCGAAATATTGAAAACGGTGGTTCACTAACTATTTTGGCTACAGCATTAATTGATACTGGATCAAAAATGGATGAGGTTATTTTTGAAGAGTTCAAAGGCACTGGAAATATGGAGCTTATCCTCAACCGTAAGTTTGCAGATAAGCGTATTTTCCCAGCAGTTGATGTGGTTGCATCTGGTACCCGTAAAGAAGAGATTCTGATGGGAACTGAGGAGTTAGGCATTGTTTGGCGTTTGCGTAGAGTGCTACATGCACTTGAGCCGCAGCAAGCACTTGAATTGTTGCTAGAGAAGATGAAGGGAACTAAATCTAATGTTGAGTTCCTACTGCAAATTCAAAAGACAACAACTGGTGGCGATACGCCAGGAGCTAACGGCTCGGCTGCTCGCGAGAGTGCTGACGCTTAATTAACGCTTAAATTTTGACCCAGTCAAATCAAAGGTTATTCTTATCCCCTCTAGTACTTCACTAGTCCTACTGGTTCACAAGTTCTCTCATCAGAGTGAATTTGATCCAGTAAAAATCAAGGAGAAATATGAAGAAAGAGATTCATCCAGAGTATGGTCCGGTTGCTTTTAGAGATTACAGCACCGGCGACATTTTTTTAACTAAATCAACTTTAGTTAATAAGCCAGGTTTAAAAACTGTTGAAATTCAAGGACAGACTGTGCCAGTTATTGAGGTTGAAGTAAGTAGCTATAGCCATCCCTTCTACACCGGTACTCAAAGAATTCTTGATACTGGCGGGCGAATTGCCAAGTTCCAGGAGCGAGCAGCAAAGGCGAATAAGTCCAACCCTAAGTAGTTTTACTTTAGAGAGTACATCGACATCGAAAGATGTGATGTGCTCTCTTTTTTTATTAGAACAAAGAAAATATTAATGAAAGGAGGATGCAATGGAACGGTTTGCAAAAGTTAATGAACTATTAGCTGAGTATGAATCTTTAGAGGCGCAAATGGCAGACCCTGCAATTCACGCTGATCAAAATAAGGCTAGATCTCTGGGTAAACGCTACGCTCAACTTGGTCCAGTGATTGCCGGCTATCGGGCATACAAACTTGCCGAAGATGATTTGAATGCTGGTAAAGAGCTGGCAGAAGTCGACTCTGCTTTTGCATCTGAACTTACTGGCCTAGAAAGCACTAAGGATGCCGCTGCTGCAACTTTAGAGGAGCTGCTATTACCTCGAGATGCTAATGATGATCGTGATGTGATTATGGAGATCAAAGCTGGCGCCGGCGGTGATGAGTCTGCGATTTTTGCTGGTGATTTATTTCGAATGTATTCACGCTTTGCTGAAAAGCAGGGTTGGAAGGTAGAGGTTATCGATACCACTCCAAGTGATATGGGTGGCTATAAAGATATGTCTATTGCGATTAAATCTAAAGGAGTTGCTAAGCCTGGACAGACTCCATACGCAAAATTAAAGTTTGAAGGTGGTGTNCATNGAGTACAACGAGTGCCAGAGACAGAATCACAGGGNAGAATCCACACCTCAGCAGCTGGAGTTTTAATACTTCCAGANGCTGAAGANATTGATGTGGATATTAATACGAATGATTTACGAATTGATGTTTATCGCTCATCTGGTCCAGGGGGTCAAAGCGTTAACACCACAGACTCTGCGGTGAGAATTACCCATATTCCAACTGGAATCGTAGTTTCCTGCCAAAACGAAAAAAGCCAACTACAAAATAAGGAATCAGCCCTTCGTATTTTAAGAGCACGTATGCTGGCAGCAGCCCAGGAAGAGGCAGATCGAATTGCATCGGTAGAACGTAAGAATCAAGTGAGAACTGTTGATCGAAGTGAACGAATTAGAACCTATAACTTTCCAGAGAACCGTCTAAGTGATCACAGAGTGAATTACAAGGCAAATAATTTAAATTCAGTCATGGATGGAGATTTGGAAGCGGTAATTCAATCATTAATTGACGCAGATAGAACTGCAAGATTATCAGCAGGTAACTCTTGAAAGAGCTCCTAAGAGCAGCATTTTCACAATTTGAAAAGAATCAAATTGCACTAGTAGATGCTGAGTTATTGCTAGCACACTTACTTGGGGTTTCTAGAAAACAAATTCATAGTCAACTTATAGAGCTGCCTGAGGATGAGCGAGAAAAAATATCTGCAGAATACAATGAATTAATTCAACAGCGCTTGTTAGGCAGACCTGTTCAATACATAACTGCAAGTGCCCCATTTAGATACTTAGATTTAGCGGTAGGTGAGGGAGTTTTAATTCCAAGACCCGAAACTGAACTAATTGTTGATCGGGTAATTGGTGTTCTCAATTCATCAAGTGATAAGGATCTGCCAAAGAGTGTGATCGATTTAGGTGCTGGAAGTGGTGCGATAAGTATTGCGATTGCATCCGAGGCCTTATTGAAAGGCTTAAAAGTTACAGTGGTTGCAGTAGAAAAATCACCAGAAGCTGCACTCTGGTTAAATAAAAATATCGCAAAATATGATTTACCAATCAGGGTGGTAATTGATGATGTCACCACTGCACTCCCTGAGGTAAAAGCTGATTTAGTTGTTGCTAATCCACCATACATACCTGATGATGAAAAGTTGCCGCTGGAGGTGGAGAGATATGAACCAGCGATTGCTTTGCGTGGTGGTCCAGTAGATGGAATGCAGATTCCACAGCAATTTATCCAAGCAGCGCAGCGATTATTAAAATCTGGTGGCTTTTTCATAATTGAACATCATGAAAAGCAGGGTGAACTAATTAGAAAAATCTTGGCTCAAGATTTCTTACCTGCTCAAACTCACGCTGACCTCAATGGTCGCGATAGATTTACCAGCGCAATCAGGCGATAGGAACGAAATGGCTGAGCGGTTTAACTTAAAAAATCCAAGTGATGTTGAATTTAATGATGCAGTTGAGGCCGCCCTTCGTTATCTAAGAGCTGGTGAAGTCATAGTTGCAGCTGCTGAACATGGTTATGTCTATCTTGCAAATGCCTTTGATAAAGAGGCAGTTACTGCTATTCACATTTTAAGAGGAAATCCCGGTGGTGTGGCTCTGCAAGTTTTTATTGCAGAAAGCAAAGTTGCGTTAGGAATTACTCCCACATTAACTATTCAACAACAGGAGATATTAGATAAATTTTGGCCAGGATTGCTTTCAGTTACGGTCAGAGCACAACCTGGCTTAACTTGGAATCTAGGGGATGAAAGGCGATTAGGAAAAGTAAATATCCGTGTCCCCAATCGAAAATTTATAAATGCTATTTTGCAGCAGTCAGGACCACTTGCAATCTCATCCGCTGCATTAATTGGTTCTGAAACAATTTTAGATTTAGCTAATCTGCCAGTTTATGAAAGTGATATCAGCGCAGTGTTTAATGAGGGTGCTTTAAACAAAGGCGAACTATCTACCTGGCTAGAGTTTTCTGAGAAAGAGATCACACTTAAGCGAATAGGTGCGATAGGTATTGAGCAATTACTGCCACTGATTCCAACAATTTCTACCCCAAACCTTTAGGCTTAGCGTATGTCCCGCTTTGAAAAATACTATGGTCCAGATTTNAATTCANTAGAAAAACAGGATCCTGAGATCGCNGCAGTNGTAATTTCAGAGCTTGTGCGTCAACGCCAAGATGTGCAGTTNATTGCTAGTGAAAACTTCACTTCATCAGCAGTACTTGCGGCCATGGGCTCAACACTTTCAAATAAATATGCTGAAGGATATCCAGGCAAGCGATATTACGGTGGCTGTGAAGAGGTGGATAAGGTTGAAGCAATTGGAATTGATCGTGCAAAAAAACTGTTTGGCGCAGAGCATGCAAATCTACAACCCCATTCAGGAGCAAGTGCCAATGTCGCTGTTTATCTAGCATTCACTAAGCCAGGTGACACAGTTTTGGCAATGTCGTTGCCACATGGTGGTCACTTAACCCATGGTTCAAAGGTTAATTTTTCTGGTAAGTGGTTCAATGTTGTTTCATATGGCGTGCGCCAAGATAATGAATTAATTGATTACGATCAATTACGAGATCTTGCGCTGGAACACAAACCAAAAATGATTTGTTCAGGTGCTACCGCTTATCCCAGTTTGGTTGATTTTGAAAAAGTTCGGCAGATTTGTGATGAAGTTGGTGCAATTATGTGGGTGGATGCTGCTCACTTTATTGGCTTAGTTGCCGGTAAAGCGATTCCATCGCCTGTGCCATATGCAGATGTGGTCTCATTTACAACCCACAAGGTACTTCGCGGTCCAAGGGGTGGCATGATTTTGTCGAAAGAAAAGCATGCAGCTGCCATCGATAAAGCAATATTTCCGGGCACGCAAGGTGGTCCAATTATGAGCGCAGTTGCTGGCAAGGCAATTGTTTTAAAAGAGTGCGCAACAGCTGAATATCAAAGTTACGCTAAAAAAGTTATTGAAAATTGCCAAGAGCTTGCAAAGAGTTTAGAAAATGAGGGAATGCGTGCGGTCTCAGGTGGCACTCAAACTCATCTTGCTTTAATTGATATTCGTTCTACAGGTGTAACTGGAAAGGTTGCCGATGAAAGATGTGGGCTCTCCGGTATCACCCTTAATAAAAATGCCATTCCATATGATCCGCAAACCCCAGCAGTTACCAGCGGCATAAGAGTTGGAACAGCTGCAACTACAACTCAAGGTATGGGCAAAAATGAAATGAAACAAATAGCATCATTTATTGCACGAGCTATAAAAGAGGGTGAGAATGAAGGCAAAGCTAAGGCAATTAGAGCCGAAGTTCACCAATTAACTAATCAATTCCCGGTCTATCCTGAACCAAAAAATTAATCACCCAAAGCAATGCGTGAGTATTTAGTAACCATATTACTTGCCGC
>JGI25926J51410_1000018_pt1 | contig 17481 bp, 23 predicted proteins | sample LauGreFBDMM110SN_2_FD_51410 | JGI IMG/M metagenome (IMG submission 51410) | reverse complement strand
TTATAATATCATAAATAATCATATAATAACCATATAGTAAGTATTACGAGGGAATCTCAAATGTCAGATAACTTAAACGGAAAGTTTGAGGAGCTTGTAACTGAGTCAGAAGTTGGCACCAGTGCGCTCTCACCTTCAATCGTTCCTGGTCAATCTTCTGGTAGTCAGTACGTTCAACCAGTTAGTGGTGCCGTAAACGATTCACAAACCAGAGGTAAAGGACAAGATCCTAGACCAACTTTAGGAACTTCAATTGTTCCTGGACAATCAGAAGAAGATAACGGTGGTTCTGATTTTGAAGATCCAGAAGGAGAACAAAATCCTGGTGCTAAAGCTTCAAAGCATAACTCAAAAGTTAGCGATGCTCAAACCAGAGGTAAGGGTCAAGATCCTGCCCCATCTGTTAAGTCATCTGGATATCAAATTCCTGGTGGTCCAAACAACGTAAAAGTATTTGGTATGGAAGCAATCAACTATTCCGCTGCGGAAGATGTTGCTGCCCTTACCGAAGGCGAAGAGTTCTCCGAAGATTTTAAAGCGAAAGCAACTACAATCTTTGAAGCTGCCGTCAAGTCACGCATTGAAGAGCAAGTAACTTCAATTGCATCACAACTTGAAGAGCAGTTCTCCGTCCAATTCCAAGAAGAGATTGCGTCTCTTGCCAACAAGATTGATGAAACACTCAACTACGCAATCACTACTTGGGTAGAAGAGAACCAAGTTGCACTTGATGCAGGTCTCAAACTTGAGATTGCAGAAGAGTTCATGGGTGGTCTCAAAAAAGTTTTTGAAGAAAATTACCTCGATCTCCCAGCGGAGAAAGTCAATGTCGTAGAGACAATGACTGAGGANCTTTGTGAAATGGAAGGTCGCCTTACCGAACAGGTTGAGCGCAATATTGAACTTCATAATAAACTCTCTGGTTATCACAAGCAAGTCATTCTCTCATATATGAGTGAAGGTCTTGTAGATACTCAAAGAGATAAGCTTGCTTCACTTGCCGAAGGAGTAGAATTTGTTTCCGAAGAAGACTTCAAGAACAAAGTCGCAACTCTCATTAGCAGCTACTTCCCCAAGCATGTAGTAACAGAGCAAGTTTCCGATGAAACCACAGTGGAAGGTCAAGAGAATACATCACCAGTAATGGCGGCGTATCTCCAGTCTCTCGCTCGCTGGCAGTAATCATTTCTATAAATAATTACAACACCATATACTCAAAGGAGTTTAACGCAAATGTCAGATTCAAGACTTTTGCAGGAAAAGTGGTCACCTGTTCTTAACGCTAATGGCGCTGGTCTTTCCGAGATCAAAGACCCATATCGTAGAGCAGTTACCGCAACCCTGCTAGAAAACCAGGAACGTGCTATCCGCGAAGAGCACGGTATGCTTAACGAAGTATCAGTCAACTCCATGGGAGCTGGNACAATCTCGCCTGGTGGTTCTGCTTTAGGTAACAGCAACACCGCTGGTCTCGCTGGTTTCGATCCTATCCTAATCAGCCTCATTCGTCGTTCAATGCCCAACCTTGTCGCTTATGACATTGCTGGCGTTCAACCAATGAGTGGTCCTACTGGACTTATCTTCGCAATGAGAGCTCGTTACGAAAATCAAGGTGGTGCTGAGGCACTTTACTACGAACCAGATGCTGGTTTCTCAGGTGGTTCAGACGCTTCACAAGGTGCCTACAGCGTTCGTAACGCTGCTGGTTCAGGTGGCGATTCAGAAGGCAATAACCCTGCTGTTCTTAACGACGCTTCACCTGGCACTTATGAGCGTGGAACAACTTCACTAACTCGTGAGAATTCAGAAATTCTTGGCGAAGCATCTAATCTCTTCCGTGAGATGAGCTTCAGCATTGAGAAGACTTCGGTTACTGCAAAGACCCGTGCTCTCAAGGCAGACTACACTCTAGAACTCGCACAAGACCTCAAGGCTATTCACGGTCTTGATGCTGAGCAGGAACTAGCAAACATTCTCTCCAGCGAAATCCTTGCTGAAATTAACAGAGAGATTATTCGTACCGTTTATATTGTTGCCCAAACTGGCGCACAACAAGACGTTGCTACTCCTGGTACTTTTGACCTTGACGTTGANTCCAACGGTCGTTGGCAGGCAGANAAGTTCAAAGGTATGCTTTTCCAACTTCAGCGCGATGCTAACGCAATCGGTCAGTTGACACGTAGAGGTAAGGGTAACTTCGTAATCTGTTCTTCGGACGTTGCTTCAGCACTTAATCTTGCTGGCGCTCTTGATTACGCTCCTGCTCTCAACACTTCACTCAACGCTGATGACACTGGCAATGTATTTGCTGGCGTTCTTCAGGGTGGTATCCGTGTTTACATCGATCCATTCGGTGCTCCAATCTACTCACAAGGTCANNCTGCTAAGCACTACTACGTTATGGGTTATAAGGGTACATCACCTTATGATGCTGGTCTCTTCTATTGCCCTTACGTTCCTCTCCAGATGGTTCGTTCGATCAATCCTGACACCTTCCAGCCTAAGATTGGCTTCAAGACCCGTTACGGCATGGTCAGCAACCCATTCGTTTCAACCACTCATAGCAGCGGCATTGCTGGCGCTACTCCTGATGGTTCAGCTCTTACTGCTGGTACTAACCAGTATTACAGAAGAGTTAAGGTTATCAACCTCACCTGATTTTCAGGTAATCCTTTAAGACCCCCAAAAGGGGGTCTTTTTTTATGGCTTGACAACTGGTCAAATCCGTGTTATACTTTTTTAGTAATCAACCAATTTAGTTATGGCCACAATTTTCACTTCTAGGGATTTTCCGACCAATATCTTCAACCGCAACCGCAGCGGTCGCTGTAGGTATCCCTGGTACAACATTCAGGTGAATGAAGGATTTTATATGAGTTACGAAGAACTTGGTGGAAAGAAAAGACCTGATGTTCCTGCAAAACTATCTCGTCAGGGGCAGCGGTGGGAATTTGCATCTATCGACACCCCAGATGGAAACTACGAACCAGGAATCTTTTTCAAACGAGTTTCTTGAATAAGACCGACCTCCCTCACGGGTGACCTCCCTCACGGGGGGTCTTTTTTTATGGGAATAAATACAAGAAAAGGATTAAATTATGTCAGCTAATTGGATTAAAGATCAACCAACCAACAGAAACTTTTTGGCTCCAGCAGGGTTTAAGATGGATTTGGATATATTTGCTGGCGTAGATTTCTTTTGTCAACGAGCAANAGTGCCTGACATTAGCGTAAGCAACGCAGAAATTTCAACAAGATATAGATCAATTCCTATTGCTGCTTCTGGTGGAGTTACTTATGGAGATTTGAGACTTAAGTTTATTGTTGATGAAGATATGAAAAATTATCTTACTGTTTGGAAATGGATTAATCAAAATAATTTAGCAGAAGAAATGGATACTAATCCAGATCCACAATATTCTGATGGTAGATTGTTAATTTTAAATAGCAATTTTCAACCAAATATTATTGTTAATTTTGAAAGTTTATTTCCAATTGACCTGAGNGAATTAGAATTTGATGTTGCNGATACCGACGTAGAATATCTTACGGCAGACGTAACATTTAAATTTATACGCTATACTTTTAATAACAAAAAAATGGAACGTCTATGAAATTTGAACATTTGAAAACAATTTTTAATCATGTTAAATCAGAATGGCAAGCAGACTCACACATAGACTTTCAATTTAAAAACAAACAATACTCAGCAGACCTTGCCCAAGTAGCATTAGACATTCCTTATCAACACAATAAATATTTAAACTTTTATACAGATTTCTCTACAGAAAAGACAGCACTGGAATTTCAGTATCGTATAAAGTTAAAACAAAAAAGAGAATACTATCAAGGAGAAGCAGACCCAGAAGTATATAAAGAAAAACCATTTGGTCAATCAATTAAAACATCTGAAAAGATGAAAGTATATTTGGAAGCAGATGAAGATTTAATTAACATTGAAATGAAAATTGAATTTATTAACAAAGCACTTTTCTATTTGGATCATATTTTAAAGATGATTTCCAATAGAAGTTTTCAAATCAAAAATGCTATAGATTGGGAAAAATTTATTAACGGAAACACCTAATGTCAAATCTGGTAGTCGCAAAGAAGAATAACATTTTTTTAACCATCAACGCAGAACCACATATTCACTATGAACTCTCAGATTATTTCACATTCGACATCCCTAACGCTAAATTCATGCCCCAGTATAGAAGTGGAGTATGGGATGGCAAGATCCGTTTATACTCTCCAGGAACAGGTGAGTTATACTGTGGTCTCGTCAGCCACCTCAAAGAATGGTGTGGAATCAAAAATTATTCAATTAACTTCAAACCAAACAAATTCTATGGAGATGTTGAAGAACAAAACGACTATATTACAATAGATGGTGTCAAAGGTTTCATGGCATCAGTGTGCCCTAATCATGAACCACGCAACTATCAGGTAGAAGCAGTATACGAAGCACTATCAAACAATCGCAGACTTCTACTTTCTCCAACAGCATCAGGTAAATCATTAATGATTTATTCTATAGTAAGGTATTACTATGCTGCTGAATATAAGAAGACAGGAAAGAAAACTCTTATCATTGTTCCTACTACTTCATTAGTAGAACAAATGTATAAAGACTTTGAAGACTATGGGTGGGATGTAGACAGTTACTGTCATCGCATATATGGTGGTAAGGATAAAAATGTAGAGAAAGCAGTTATCATTTCTACTTGGCAATCTATATACAAATTTCCTAAACGTTGGTTTGATGACTTCTCTTGTGTCATTGGTGACGAGGCACACCTGTTTAAATCAAAATCTCTTACTGGCATCATGACTAAACTACATGAAGCTAAGTATAGGTTTGGTTTCACTGGAACATTAGATGGTTCTGCTACACACAAATGGGTGCTGGAAGGATTGTTTGGNGAGTGTAAGAATGTTGTCAAAACAGATAANTTAATTAAGGATGGTCATCTATCCGAATTTAGAATTAAAGTTCTNTTATTAAAGCACGAGAGAGAAGAGTTTTTTGATTACCAATCTGAGATTGATGCNATAATTGATAATCCCAAACGCAATCGTCTCATTCGTAATTTGGTTAAAGATTTAGAAGGTAACACGTTAGTTCTTTTTAACTATGTTGAGCGTCATGGAATGCCTTTACACGAGAGCATAAATAGTGTTGTTAAAGAAGGTCGTAAAGTCTTTCTTGTCTATGGTGGAGTAGACACTGAAGAACGAGAAGAGATTAGAAGAATCACTGAGATTGAAAACGATGCAGTGATCGTAGCTTCATATGGAACATTCAGCACAGGCATCAACATTCGCAATCTACATAATGTTGTATTCGCTTCACCATCAAAGTCTAGAGTAAGAAACTTACAGTCTATTGGTAGAGTGCTACGTAAAGGAAATAATAAAACCCACGCAACTCTTTATGATATTGCTGATGAGTTCTGTAGAACCCCTCAAAAAAATTATACCCTGAAGCACCTAGATGAAAGATTAAAAATCTATGAAGAAGAAAAATTTAATGTAGAACTAATCAAAATAGAACTAAAATAATATGGAAGAAGAATTCTATGCTACTATGAAACTCACCTCTGGTGAAGAGATCGTAGCTAAAGTATGTTACGATTCAGATGATGATGTTATTATTATTCACAATCCACGTCTAATAGAAAAAGTTGAAATAAAAAAAAGAAATATGATAGTGGAAGGATTGGTGTTTGATGATTGGATAAATGCTACTCAAGAAGATATGTTTATAATTCCTCGTAATCAAATTATTACGATGATAGAACTTGACAGTCGCTTTATTAAATTCTATGAAGAACATTTAACTGATAAAAGTTATTATAAAAAACGTCAACCTTCCCCTGTATCATCTGATGAAAGATTTTATTCTAAAAGACAAAACCCTAAAAATAATGAAGGATACTTAGGATCTATTAAAGACTCTAAAGATTTATTAGAACAGATATATAAACAATCTTGAAACTGCTACACTGTTATTATACATGCTTTTGCCACCTCTGTCAAGCCCCTTTACAAAACTAGTTGAGTGTGCTAGAATATGAGCATGAATAATTCAGCACGATACCAGTAGTATAACCAATGGGAAAAAGAACAACTAAGGAAAATTACGTAAACAACCGAGACTTCTTAGATGCTCTTATGGTTTATCGTAAAGCAGTAGAAAAAGATTTCTTTGATAAGAATGATAGATATCCAACTAAAGAAGATAGATCTAAAATTTGGGATACCAAACCCAAAGTTCCTAATTACGTAGGAGAATGTTTTCTTAAGATTGCTACGCACCTATCATACAAACCTAACTTCGTAAACTATATGTTTAGAGAAGATATGATCTGTGATGGTATTGAAAACTCTTTACAATATATTCATAACTTTGATCCAGAGAAGTCTACAAATCCTTTTGCTTACTTTACTCAGATTATTTACTATGCTTTTCTTCGTCGTATTCAAAGAGAAAAGAAGCAATTAGAAATTAAAAACAAAATCTTAGAACGTTCTGGATATGATGAAGTGTTGCATATGGATAGTCACACAGGTGATATGCTAGGATACAGCAGTACTTCATCAGATATGAATAGCATTAAAGAAAATCTTGAAATGAGATCTAAACGATGACTGTAGCTCTTATTACTGACCAACATCTTGACGGAAGAAAAGGTAGTGTTGCGTTTTGGGAATACTTCCAAAAATTCTACGATGATATCTTTTTTCCCAACATTAGAAAAACACAACATCAAAACAATCATTGATCTTGGTGATACTTTTGATAATCGTAAGGGCATTGATTTTAATGTCTGGAGTCGTGTGCGGCGTAACTACTTTGAGCGTCTTGAAGATATGGGTATCTTCGTTCATATGATTCTCGGTAATCATTGTGTCTACTATAAGAATACGAACGAGATTAACTCACCAGAGCTTCTACTCAAAGACTTCAACAACATCGAAATCTACTCTCACCCAGAGACAGTCAGTATTGATGGCACTTTAATTCTAATGTTGCCTTGGATCAACTCAAGCAACTATGATGATACCTTGAAGCATCTTGAAGGCACTGGTGCTGAGATTGTGATGGGGCATTTAGAGTTGGATGGATTTGAGGTAAATTCTGGTATGAAACACGAAGGTGGTATGAAACCAGAAATCTTCTCTAAATTTAAACAAGTATTTTCAGGTCACTTTCACCATAAATCATCTCGTGGTAACATTACCTATCTTGGTAATCCTTATCAGATGTTTTGGAATGATTATAAAGACGAGAGAGGATTTCATCTATATGAAACAAAGACAAATAAACTCAAGAGGGTCAAGAACCCCTATGAAATTTTCCAAAAAATCTATTATAATGATGCTACTGGTTCTCATCTCAGCTTCAATACCAATGACTGTAGAAATACTTTTGTCAAAGTTATCGTAGAAAACAAGAAAGATTATCTCTTATTTGAAAAGTTTGTTGATAGTATCTTTGCCAGTCAACCACATGATGTGAAGATCATTGAGACATTAGTAAATGATACCACTGATGTTGTAGAAGAAAATTTAGAAATCAAAGATACTCTATCACTTCTAAATGAATACATTGATGAGGTGGAGTTATCCGTCAACAAAGATAAACTTAAAAACATTATGAAAACCCTATATATTGAAAGTTGTGAAGTAGTGTAATGTTTCTCATCACTCTTAAAGAAACGCCAGACGGCGTGTATTCAGTACTTGACACCGAGGGTGACCATGTGGTATACTTCTTTGAGGAAGAAGACGATGCCGAAAGGTATCTTGGATTATTAGAAGCTAATGATTCAGATGACGATATGCCACCCTTAACAATATATGAAGTTGATTCTAAATCTGGAATTGGCATGTGTGAAGTGCGTGGCATGAAATACCTTATAGTTCGCCCAGACGATATTATTATTCCACCCCCAAATTATGATAATTTTCAAGACGATTAAATGGAAAAATTTTCTTTCAACAGGAGCAACCTTTACGCAAGTTGACCTTACTAATAAGAAAAGCACTATCATTCTTGGAGCTAATGGTGCGGGTAAGAGCACTATTCTAGATGCTCTTACGTTTGTGTTATTTGGAAAACCATTTAGAAAAATAAACAAACCACAACTACTCAACTCAATCAATCAAACAGATTGTGTGGTGGAAATTAACTTTGATATTAGCAGCAATAAATACAAAGTGGTTCGTGGTATTAAACCAAATAAATTTGAAATTTATTTGAATGGTGCTATCTTAGATCAAGATGCTTCTGTTGTAGATCAACAAAAACATTTTGAGCAAACCATTCTAAAAATGAATTACAAATCATTTACACAGATTGTGGTGCTTGGGTCTTCAACCTTTGTGCCTTTTATGCGTCTTCCATTGGCAGCTCGCAGAGAAATTATAGAAGACATTCTTGACATTCAAATCTTCTCCACGATGAATGTTAATTTAAAAGAGAAGATTAAAATTATTAATGATGAACTGAGAGATCATGAGTACAAATTTTCTTTAGTCAAAGAGAAAATTGATATGCAAAAGCAGTTCATGCTTGACATCGAAAAGAAAAACAAAGAATATATTCAAGAGAAAGAGAATAAAAAAGATACTTTATTAACTGAAGCTCTAAATCATGAGACAGAAATCCTCAATAACAACGAGACAATCGACACTAAGACCGTTGCCGTTTCAGACACGACGAAACTTAAAGCAACGATATCTAAGGTCACTTTCCTCAAAGAGAAACTCACAACTAAACAAAAATCCCACGCACGGGAGAAGAAATTCTTTGAGCAAAATGATGCTTGCCCAACATGCGATCAGAGTATTGAGGAACATTTCAAACAAGAAAAGATCTCGCTTCTCTCGGATAAACTTACTGAGGTGGAAAAAGGTGTGTTTGATTTGGGACAACAACTTTCCAACCTCCAAGCTCAAGAGAATACCTTTGTTTTTTTAATTGGTGAGATAAACGAACTCAACCAACAAAATAGACAACTAACGAATGACATTAATTCACTTCATAGAAGAATTAAAGAATTGGACGACGACATCGGAAAACTGCGGAATTCGGATATCAACCAACGGGAGCAGTTTTCAATACTTAAATCCCTCAGCGAAGATGGGGAGCAAATCAAAAAAATCATTTCAGAAACAAAAGAAGAAAAAGATTGTCTCCTCACCGCGTCACAACTACTCAAAGACTCGGGCATCAAAACGAGGATCATCAAAAAATATCTCCCAACGATGAATAAACTTATCAACGGGTATTTGGAACAGATGGAATTTCCATCATCGTTTATGCTAAATGAGAATTTTGAAGAAGTAATCAAATCACGTTATAGAGACGAGTTTAGTTATGAATCTTTTAGCGAAGGAGAGAAAGCTAGAATTGATATTGCTCTGCTGCTTACTTGGCGCTCTGTTGCTAAACTTAAGAATAGTGTGGATACTAANCTTCTAATTCTTGATGAAATCTTTGATGGATCATTAGATCAATCTGGTAATAGTGATTTGGGATGGATACTCAAAACCTTTGATGATAGCACAAATGTATTTGTGATATCTCACAGAGACAATATGGTAGATAAGTTTGATCGCTGCCTACGATTTGAGAAGCATAAGAATTTCTCATACGTCGTAGACGAAGTATCAGAATAACTAAACAGGGGTTGCCATATGGNGATCCCTTTGCTATTATAGGTGTAACAAAGAAAAAGACCCATGCTAAACATTGAAGTTAAGGGCAATCTTGCTCGCCTGCTCGCNGCAGAAAACTTGATAGTAGAGCACCGTCAAGTTGAGACAGCATCGTTTGATGTAAAAAATCGTGTTCTTACTCTTCCTATGTGGGAGCGGGCATCAGCAAATGTATACGATCTTCTAGTGGGNCATGAAGTCGGTCACGCTATCTACACTCCCGATAAGTGGGGTGATGACTATGGTATTCCCCCATCGTATCTGAACGTGTGCGAGGATGCTCGTATTGAGAAACTAATGAAACGTAAGTTTCCTGGTCTTGCTCGTAACTTCTATGCTGGTTATAAAGAACTTTCTGATAAAGATTTCTTTAGTATTGGCGAGCGAACACTTGCTTCCTTTGCTTTTATTGATCGTATCAATCTTTACTTCAAAGTTGGCATTCATGCTGGAGAAGTATTTGAATGGAATGATGAAGAAAAAGTAATGGTAGACGAGCTTGCTAATTCNGAAACCTGGGACGAGGTTGTAGATGTTGCTCGTAAAATTCTTGCTTATACCAAACAGCAAGAAGAAGAAAAAGTTGCAAATGCTAAAGGAAATGNAGAGACCGAAGCATCTACTCAAGATGGGGGTGATACTACCCCTAATGTGGGTGAAGATACTCCCGATGATGGTATGCAAAGTGGAGGGAAGAGTGAAGGGCAGAGTGAAGACAATCAAACTTTTGATAGTAGTTCTGGTAATCTGGGTAGCGAGATGCATTCCGAAACTGATAAAGCATTCACTGATAATCAACAACAACTAATTAATCAACGTTCTGCCACCATTTCCTATGTTGAGTTGCCGCTACTCAATGTTCAATCTATTGTGATTGATAACCAGCAAGTTATGCGAGATTGTGTTCATGATTTTGGTGAGCAACCACAATCATTATTTGAACACATTGATAAAGCATATTATGCTTTTCGTTCTGAAGCTCAACGTGAGGTTAACTATCTTGTAAAAGAGTTTGAGATGCGTAAGTCTGCTGATCAATACGCTCGTGCTAGTACTGCTAAGACTGGTATTCTTGACACTCAGAAACTTTATACTTATAAATGGAATGAAGATGTGTTTAAAAAAATCAGTGTTGTGCCTGATGGTAAAAATCACGGTTTGATTTTTATTCTAGATTGGTCTGGATCTATGGGTAGTTGCCTTGAGGATACTGCGAAACAAATTCTTAACCTCGCATGGTTCTGTAAGAAAGTGCAAATTCCTTTTGATCTTTATTCTTTCACCAGCGATTATCGTTGGCATACATCTTATAACTATGATACTGGTGTTCGCTCTAAATCTAGAAAACATTGTAAAGAAATTACGGGTCAAGTTAATATTTCCGAACACTTTAACTTACTTAATATGGTGAGTAGTAATGGTAGAAATGGTAAAGACCTTGAAGCACAACTTAAAAATTTTTGGCGTCTTGTTCAAGGTTATAATTCAAGTTATACAATGCCCACTGGATATAGCTTGTCTGGTACTCCGCTTAATGAAGCAGTGATTTCTTTGACTGCTATCATTCCAGATTTTCAGAAACGCAACAAAGTACAAAAAACTAACGTTGTTATTCTGACTGATGGAGAAGCGCAATCAATTGATTACTTCACTGACTATATTAGGTATGGACAAAAACTTGGCACTCGCCATATCAGTGATGATTGTGTGTTGCGTGATCGCCAAACTGGTAGGGTATATCCTCGTTTTGCTGGTGGATATTATTCTCAAAGTAAAATCACTGGTACTTTTCTTCGGTGTGTACGAGACCGATACCCAGATGTTAACTTAATTGGTATTCGTTTGATTAGTGGCAGACATCTTTCTTCTGTATATGAAGATGGTCAATCTAGCACTCCTTATACTGAAGTGCAGAAACAATGGAAAAAAACTAAGACAGCTGAATTGATTAATTTCAATGGATACCAATCTCTTTATGTAATGTCATCTAATAGTCTTTCCAGTAATTCTGAATTTTCTGTAGATGAAGATGCTACTACTAAACAAATCGGCACAGCATTTACTACATCACTTTCTAAGAAAGGCGTTAATAAGAAGATGTTGACTTCCTTTGCTACACTCATTAGTTAATCTAATCATTCAGGGGGTTGACCTCCCACCTCTTTTGCCCTATAATACATTCATACAACACCACACATTATGAAAACCTTTGAAGTCGCTCCAATCGTAGATCGTTTCGGTCCTGTCGTAACTGCTGTTGACCTTCGTGTCTATGCTGATGAACTGGGTATCGGATATCAAACTCTTACAAAAAAACTGGAAGCATTCAAAGTGCAGCGTGGTCTGTGGCATTTGACCTCCACAGAGAAACTTGAGCAAACTTTTAATCAACCCGCTGTAGAACCTGTGGTAGAAAATCCCGTAAACCTTGTTCCTATTAAAGATGCTGGTTTCGTCAGCTTTGGCAACTTCGCAGATATTAAAAAAATTCTTTCTTCCCGTCAGTATTACCCTATCTTCGTCACTGGTTTGTCTGGTAATGGTAAAACTTTTAGTGTTGAACAAGCATGTGCTCAACTAAAACGGGAACTTATCCGAGTTAATATTACAATTGAAACTGATGAAGATGATCTTATTGGGGGTTTCCGCCTTGTTAACGGCGAGACAGTGTGGCACAATGGACCAGTCATCCAAGCCCTTGAGCGTGGCGCAGTCTTACTTTTGGATGAAGTGGATCTTGCATCTAATAAAATCCTTTGCCTCCAATCAGTATTAGAAGGTAATGGTGTCTTTCTGAAGAAGATTGGTAAGTATGTGCGACCCACTGCTGGGTTTACTGTTGTAGCTACTGCTAACACTAAAGGTAAAGGTAGTGATGATGGTCGCTTTATCGGCACTAACGTTTTGAATGAAGCATTCCTTGAGCGTTTTCCTGTGACATTTGAGCAGGCATATCCTAGTCCAAAAATAGAAACTTCTATTCTGCAGAAAGTTGCTATTAATCTTGATTGTTGCGATGAAGAGTTTATTACTCGTCTTGTTTCATGGGCAGAGATTATTCGTAAGACGTTCTACGATGGTGGAGTTGATGAAGTAATTTCTACTCGCCGTCTTGTTCACATCATTCGTGCCTTTAGTATCTTCGGTAAGCGTAAGAAAGCTATTGAGGTTTGTGTTGCTCGTTTTGACGATGAGACCAAACAATCTTTTATGGAACTNTACNCTAAGATTGATGCTACCATTGATGCTCCTACAGAGGAAACCATTTATACTGTTGATGTTTGATAACCTCCCTCGCCATACTCTCATTCGTCTAAAGGATGGAGGTATTTTTTTAGTCAAAGGTCAAATATGCGAATGGCATAGTATGAAGGAAGTGTGTTGTTATATGGGTCACAAGTATCGTGATGAGCGTATGCTTGACTATGATCCTTTTACGTGCTATTATGATATGATAGATTTCATTATGGAGAAACCCTGATTATGCAATGGAAATACAATGAAGAGCAATTGCTCGCTGAACTACGAAATTATATTAGTAAAACTTACGAGCAGCATTATTCTGCTGGTGATGATAAAATTCAAACTCTAGATTTGATTGAAGCTTGCGGTGATGGAGAACCATTCTGTCGCAGTAATATTCTCAAGTATGCCTCACGTTACGACAGGAAAGGTAGTGCTCGTCAAGACATTATGAAAGTGCTACACTACGCCTTGCTGCTTCTTAACTTTAATGACAAAAACGCCCAACGTGAAAATTACAACCAATGAGCACAGTCGCACTTTCTCAAACCACTCTGAATATTTTAAAGAACTTTGCAACNATTAATGCTTCTATNGTCATTACTGAAGGTAATGTATTGAGAACAATTAGTAATGCTGAAAACATCGTAGCGACAGCTGTAGTTGAAGAAACCTTTCCTCAAACATTTGCTATCTATGATTTGAATCAATTTCTTTCTGGTATGTCATTGTTTGATAATCCAGTATTGGTATTTGATAATAGTGACTANGTTACTATTCAAGGTGGTCGCAGTCGCACTAAGTATTATTTTAGTGANCCTGAGATTACCTTAAAGACATCTCCAAACAAGAAAGTAAATTATCCTGGTTCTGATATTCAATTTAATCTGACTGCTTCTGATATCTCTGGTATTCAGAAAGCAAAAGCAATCTATGATATTCCTGATTTGAATATCACTTCAAAAGAAGAGATTGTTTTGTCTGTTAAAGATAATGAAGACACAGGATCAAATACATATGAGTTGATTGTTCCAGGAACTTTTACAGGAGAACATTGTCTAAAAGTTAAGGTAGACAATATTCGTCTTCTTACAGGTGATTATTCTGTTGGTGTTTCTAAGCAGTATATTACTGAGTGGAAAAATCTTAACCTTGATTTAACTTATTATATTGCGCTTGAACCTTGATGAAAAATTTCCTGTGGACCGAAGAGTATCGCCCTCACACAATTGATGATTGTATTCTTCCCAACTCTTTGAAGAAAGTATTTACTGGATTTAATTATGACTTTTAAATTAACACAAGAACAGACCGAAACTATTCAAGCAGTATTTGATAAACAATCACTGGGAAATAGTAACTATGATTGTTGGGAAGGAATAAACAAACAACTTCAATCAATAGACGAAAGTGATATTCCTATAAATGAAGAAGGGAAAGAAGAAATTCAAATTTTTTATATGGAAAAACATGGGGAATCACGCCCGATACCAGACCTGGCATTTTCTATTCGTAAAGTGAAAGTCCATAGAGATTGAGATTATTCGCAGATTATTATTACCTTTGAACTTATTTAAATTATGAACAAACGAAATGACTTTTTGTGGGTGGAATCTTACAGACCTCAGACTATTGAAGATTGTATTCTTCCCAACTCTTTGAAGAAAGTATTTACTGGGTTTATTGAGCAGGGAGAGATTTCTAATCTTCTTCTCTCTGGTCCTCCTGGTGTTGGTAAGACCACAGTTGCGAAAGCACTATGCGATGAACTTAATCTAAGCTACATTATTATCAACGGTTCTGATGAAGGTCGCTTTCTTGATACCATTCGTACCCGTGTCAAACAGTTCGCCAGTTCTGTCACTTTAACTGGCGGCGGCAAACACAAAGTCGTCATTATTGACGAAGCAGATAACACCACGAATGATGTTCAACTCTCGCTACGAGCATTTGTAGAAGAGTTTCATAGCAACTGTCGTTTCATCTTTACTTGTAACTTCATCAACAAAATCGTTGAACCCCTCCACTCTCGCTGTACGGTCGTTGATTTCCGTATTAAACCAGCAGAGCAGCAACGCCTTCAGGCACTCTTCTTTGACCGCCTCAAGGGCATCCTAGACGCCTCTGGCGTGACCTATGAGGATAAGGTGGTAGTCAAACTCATTCAACGTTACTACCCAGACTGGAGACGCTTGCTGAATGAAGCACAACGTCACTCTGCTGCTGGGTCTTTGGATACTTCTGTGCTATGTGATATCGCTGATGTAAACACAGACCAACTGATGCGAGCTATGAAGAACAAAGAGTTTACTGTTGTTCGTCAGTGGGTGGTTGATAATATGGATAGTGATCCTAATACTATCATTCGTAAAATCTATAACTCTTTGACTGATGTGCTTGAAGGTTCTTCTATTCCTCCTGCTGTTCTGGTGCTTGCTAAGTATCAATATCAGATTGCCTTTGTGGCAGACCAAGAGATTAATCTTCTCGCTTGTCTAACTGAAATTATGGTGGAGTGTAAATTCCGATGAAATCTTTGAAAACCCCTCTTCGCTACCCAGGCGGTAAATCTCGTGCTGTGAAGTATTTACTTCCACGCTTTCCAAAAGACATCACAGAATACTGTGAACCTTTCATTGGTGGGGGTAGTGTTGCTATGCATTTACTAAAGAGAACCCAGACATTCCTGTGTGGGTGAATGACTTGTATGAACCGCTAGTAAACTTCTGGCAACAACTTCAGATGTTTGGATATGATTTAAAAAGTGAATTGGTTGATTGTAAACTTACTCATGATACTCCTGAGCTTGCAAGAGAACTTTTTCTAAAGTCAAAGGAGCATATTAATGATAAAACTCAATCAAACTTTAATCGTGCTGTTGCTTTCTACATTCTCAACAAGTGTTCTTTCTCTGGTCTCACTGAAAGTTCTTCTTTCTCGCCCCAGGCAAGTGTTTCTAACTTCTCAATGAATGGTATTCTGAAACTCTCTGCTTATGGTGAACTGATTAAAAATTGGAAGATCACCTGTGGTCCTTACTGGGATATGATGATGACATCCGCTCCTGTTGGAACTTTCTGGTTCTTTGACCCTCCCTACGATATCAAAGATAATCTCTATGGTAAGAAAGGAGAGATGCACAAAAATTTTAATCACCAAGAATTTCATGCTTGGATTACTCAAGGTAATGTGAAAGATCGTTGGATGATTACTTACAATACCAATCCAACTCTGGTAGAATGGTATGCTGTATACAATCAAACTAAATGGGATCTTACATATACCATGAGGTCTACTGGCGACTATATGAACGAGCAAAAAGATCGTGCTGAACTATTGATTACTAATTATGACGAAACCATCCCTCACGGATTATTTGAATTCCATCAATCAAACCAAGAAGTCCATAGTTATTGACGAGGAAACGGAAAAAGCATATCCACCTTACATTGTCAACAAGTGTCTTGCTGCTTTCCATGATACAGTTCTCTTTGCTAACGAGATGAATATGTATTCTCATTTGGATAAAAAATTGCAATACGACTTTTTTATAAATAGTATCAACCCGCGCAAGCGATTTTCGCCTTGGGCGAAAAAGAATCAAATAGAATACCTTGGTGTGGTTAAAGAGTATTATGGTTATAATGACGATAAAGCTTTGCAGGCATTGAGAATTTTATCCAAAGATCAACTTGAACACATTAAAAAACTTGTAGACAAAGGTGGAAAACGATGATTCCAGATATTGAAGTAGAATGGAAACAAGCTGATATGGTTGAGGTTACTCTCAATGAACCTGATGATTTTCTGAAGGTCAGAGAAACTCTTACACGTATTGGTGTTGCTTCTAGAAAAGAAAAAAAGATTTATCAATCTTGTCATATCTTACATAAGCAAGGTAAGTATTATATCGTTCATTTCAAAGAGCTGTTTGCTCTTGATGGAAAGAATACTAATCTTTCAGTGAATGATTTGCAACGCAGGAATAGAATTATTCAACTCCTTTCAGATTGGGGATTGGTTACTGTAGTTAACGCAGATGCTATTGCTGACGTTGCTCCACTAAATCAGATTAAAGTTCTTGCTTTCAAAGAGAAAGAGGAGTGGACACTAGAAAGCAAATATAACATTGGTCGCAAAAAAACAGTGGAAGAATGATTGAAAACATTTTAGATAATGCTCATTGCAAAGTAAAAGACACTCATAAAAATTTACATCGCTGGAAAAATTGGAAACCAAATACACCATTTGCTCCTGTTTTTGATCTTCCATTGTGGATAGAAGATTTTGATCCGTGGTTTATGGATGAATTGATAGAGTTAATTCAACAAAATAATTCTGGAATTTGTCATGATGTTTGGAAAAATTATAATATTTTTGAATGGGATGATGATATTATAAAATATTTGCTAAAAATTATTCGTAGCATTTATGATAATTATATGTTATCTCTTAATTTAGATAGTAGTGATGATATTTGGATTAGAGGATGGGCGGTAAATTTAAAAA
>JGI25926J51410_1000006_pt1 | contig 24154 bp, 22 predicted proteins | sample LauGreFBDMM110SN_2_FD_51410 | JGI IMG/M metagenome (IMG submission 51410) | reverse complement strand
GGCACCATGATGATTTTGTGGGGCGCAGCCATGGGCCCTACGTGGAATGTTTGGCAAATTAACATTGCCCCGCCCGACATCTCTTATGGTTTGCGCTTTGCGCCCATGATGGAAGGTGGCTTGTGGCAACTGATCACGGTCTGCGCTATTGGTGCCTTCGTGTCTTGGGCTTTGCGTGAAGTTGAAATTGCCCGCAAGCTAGGCATGGGCTTGCATGTGCCTGTGGCTTTCGGCATGGCGATTCTGGCCTATGTCAGTTTGCAAGTGATTCGCCCCGTGCTGATGGGTGCTTGGGGACATGCATTCCCCTATGGTATCTACAGCCACTTGGATTGGGTGAGCAACACGGCTTATCAGTACTTGCACTTTCACTATAACCCTTGGCACATGATCGCTGTGACTTTGTTTTTTGCAGCCACCCTCGCGCTGTCGATGCACGGCGGCTTGGTGCTGTCTGCCACCAACCCGGGTAAAGGCAAAGTGGTCAAGTCACCTGAGCATGAGGACACGTTCTTCCGCGACCTGATTGGTTACTCTGTGGGTACCTTGGGTATCCACCGCCTGGGCTTGTTTCTGGCGCTCGCGGGAGTGTGGTTTGGCTGTGTTTGTATTGTAATCAGCGGACCCTTCTGGACGGGAGCCTGGCCGGAGTGGTGGGGCTGGTGGCTGAACATGCCTATTTGGCGTACTTGATTAAGAAAAGAGGAAATAGAAATGGCCGAATACCAAAATCTTTTCACCTCAGTGCAGCCCGTTGGGCCTTTGCACGATGGCATCGAATTACCTCGCGGCGACGATAAACGCACCGGAACACCATTTTTGGTTCACCTGCTAGGGCGCATCGGCAACGCACAAATCGGTCCTGTTTATCTGGGCACTCTAGGTGTTGCGTCACTCGTCTTTGGCATCGCTGCTTTCAACATCATTGGCTTTAACATGCTGGCCTCTGTGGACTGGAATCCGATCCAGTTGCTACGCCAATTGTTTTGGCTCGCGCTGGAGCCACCGCCTCCCGCCTATGGTCTGAGCATACCGCCGCTGGCTCAAGGCGGTTGGTGGCTGCTTGTGGGCTTTATGCTGACCATCTCCATTTTGCTGTGGTGGGCTCGAACCTACAGACGTGCTCGACAGCTTGGTTTGGGAACTCATGTGGCCTGGGCCTTCGCAGCAGCGATATGGCTTTATCTAGTGTGCGGTTTTTTCCGCCCCGTCATGATGGGCAGTTGGTCTGAAGCGGTACCGTTTGGCATCTTTCCGCACTTGGATTGGGTTTCCGCTCTTTCTCTACGTTACGGGAATTTGTTTTACAACCCGTTCCATGCGCTGTCGATTGTTTTCCTGTACGGCTCGGTACTTTTGTTTGCGATGCATGGCGCCACGATCCTGGCTGTGGGTCGCTACGGTGGTGAGCGTGAGATTGAGCAAATCGTCGACCGTGGAACCGCCTCTGAACGAGCTGGCTTGTTCTGGCGCTGGACCATGGGCTTTAACGCCAGCATGGAATCCATTCATCGCTGGGCTTGGTGGTTCGCAGTGCTGTGCCCCTTGGTTGGCGGTGTCGGTATCTTGCTTACGGGAACCGTCGTTGACAACTGGTACCTCTGGTCTGTCAAACACCATGTTGTGCCTGCCTACCCATTGGTCAGCCCTCTTGTGGTCGATCCAGCTATTTTGGGAGTGAAACCATGAAAATGATTTTTAAAACTGCACTGTGTCTGATGGCAGCCATGATGTTGGCAGGCTGTGAAAGGCCACCCATTGAAACGGTTCAAACTGGTTTCCGTGGCACCGGCATGGAGCAAATCTACAACCCACGTACCCTGGCTAAGCAAGCGTCTTTGAATGCTGCACCTGTTGCAGCAGAAGCGGCTGATGCGGATGGTCCCAAGGCCAAGGACGTTTACAAAAACGTTCTAGTTTTGGGCGATTTGAGCGTTGGCCAGTTCAACCGCCACATGGCCGCCATTACCCAATGGGTTTCGCCAGAAGCCGGTTGCGCTTACTGCCACAATGTTCAAAATTTTGCAGATGACGGCATGTACACCAAGATCGTGGCCAGGCGCATGATTCAGATGACCCAAAAGGTCAATCAAGACTACAAGGCTCACGTGGCCGATACGGGCGTCACGTGCTACACCTGCCACCGTGGCAACAACGTCCCAACACAAGTTTGGACAGCGCCCAAAGATCGCCTTTATGCCAACAGCTTATTGGGTGATTTGGCTGGGCAAAATATGGCCACCAAAGCAGCTGGTTTGACGTCTTTGCCGTCTGATCCATTTTCGCCTTACCTCATGAATGCACAGCCTATTCGTGTGAACAGCGATACAGCCATGACCGGTGCAGGTGCTTATGCCAACCGCGCATCGACCAAGCAAGCTGAGTTCACTTATTCGCTGATGGTTCACATGTCTGAGTCTTTGGGGGTGAACTGCACGTATTGCCACAACACGCGCAACTTTGCATCTTGGGAAGAGTCACGGCCACAACGCGTCACTGCTTGGCACGGCATTCGAATGGCTCGTGACTTAAACAACGAGTACATCATTCCGCTCACCGACCAGTTCCCAGCGAATCGCCTCGGGCCCAAAGGTGATGTGGCCAAAGTCAATTGCACCACCTGTCACCAGGGCGCTTACAAACCGCTTTATGGTGCAAAAATGGCGAAAGACTATCCAGAACTTCAGGCTCTTGCAAAGCCTTAAAATCTGAAACTCACAAGGCCTGCACCCGCTGCGGTTCAGGCCTTTTTTTATGGGGCATCTGACATGAGCACGTCACCAGCAAGCGACGCCAATGGCCAAGTGGTCGTGCTGTTGTTGGCTGACATCTCTCATGCCTCGCGGCTGTGGGGTTGGTCGCGCATCGTCAAAGGACCCCAAGCTTTGCAAGGCATTCCTGGCTTGCTGTTTTCAAAAGTATTGGGCAGCGGCTATGAGGGCGGCTTTGGACTTCGACCCAGCCCTTCGCGCCAAGGCATGTTTGGCTTGTTTGAGTCTTTGCAAACAGCCCAAGACTTCATTGAAAATTCCAGTGTGTTGCAAGCCTACCAAGAGCGGTCCGACGAGTTTTGTTGGGCCCTTCTTAAAACTTGGTCATGCCGCGGCAGCTGGGATGGCCAACTGCTTGATGTTTGCGCGGCGCAACCCATCAAGGGGCCTGTGGCAGCACTGACGCGCGCCTCTATCAAACTGGCCAAAGCGCCTGCGTTTTGGCGTCATGCACCGCCTTCTCAAATCGCACTGACAGATGCCAAAGGTTGCCAACTGGCTGTGGGTTTGGGCGAAGCACCCTTTGTGCGGCAAGCCACTTTCACCATTTGGGACAGCGTGTCTGACATGAATGCTTATGCGCGTTCGGGCGCGCACTTAGAAGCCATTCAAGACGCTGCGCAAAACGACTACTTTTCTGAATCCATGTTTGCACGATTTGTCCCTCTGCAAGTGCAGGGTCAATGGCAAGGCAAAGTCTATGCTTAATTCCAGGCACACACCTAGGGTGGTGGTGGTGGGCGCAGGCATTGGGGGTTTGGTGAGTGCACTGGTCTTGGCACACCGCGGATTGGACGTCACGCTGATTGAAAGTGCCGCAACGCCGGCGGCAAAATTCGCCAAGTGCAAGTTGATGGCGTGGGCGTTGACTCAGGTCCTACCGTGTTCACCATGCGCTGGGTCTTGGATCAAATGTTGCAAGAGATGGGCACGTCACTTGCCGAAATTTTGAAACTCGAAAATATTGGCGTGCTGGCCAGACATGCGTGGGATGGCAGCCCACAGACGCTCGATTTGTTGTCTGATACAGAACGCAGTGCAGATGCCATCGCAGCCTTTAGCAGCCCCCAAGAAGCCAGACGGTTTTTAGGCTTTTGCAAGCACGCACGCAAGCTGTATGACACGCTAGAGAAGCCGTACATCCGAAGCGAACGACCCGATCTGTTGAGCATGGTGGGCGATTTGGAATTGCAAGGCATGGCAACACTCACAGGCTTGGGGCCTTTCGCCAGTTTGTGGCGCAGTTTGGGCAGCCACTTTCACGACCCCCGTTTGCAACAACTCTTTGGCCGCTACGCCACTTACTGCGGCTCTTCGCCGTGGTCCGCACCGGCCACTTTGATGTTGGTGGCGCAAGTTGAATTGGATGGCGTGTGGTCGGTCTCGGGCGGAATGTTTGAAGTGGCCAAAGCACTGGCGCAATTAGGAGAAAAATGGGGTGTGAAGCCGCGCTACAGTCAGGCCTGCGCACGCATCCTCACACAGAACGGTCAAGTCAGCGGCGTGCAACTTGAATCAGGTGAAATGCTAGAAGCCGATCATGTGATCTTCAATGGCGATGTGGCCGCTTTGGCGCAGGGTCTANTGGGCCCAGCCGTGCAGCCGAATTTTCNGGCAGTGCCTGCTANAAACAGATCCTTGTCNGCTTTCACCTTGTCAATGCATGCTGAAAGCAGTGGCTTTCCCATGGTGCGGCACAACGTTTTTTTCAACCAAAATTACCAGCGTGAGTTTGATGATATTTTTCAACATCGCAGACTGCCTGAGCAAGGCACGGTGTATGTCTGCGCGCAAGATCGAAGCGACGACGGACTGGCCCAGCCTGGTTTGGAAAGACTTTTGTGCCTTGTCAATGCGCCCGCTGATGGCGATACTCATTCCTTCAATTCATCGGAGATACACGCATGCGAAACCAGCAGTCTGGCGCTGATGCGTCGCTGTGGCCTAGAAATCAAGGCCTCACCGCAACAAGTGGTTCGAACCTTGCCGCAGGACTTTGCGCGCCTGTTTCCGGGCAGTGGGGGCGCACTTTATGGCCAAGCAACACACGGATGGATGTCGGCCTTCGCGCGCCCCTCATCGCGCAGCAAAGTGCCGGGCCTTTACACGGCGGGGGGCAGCGTGCACCCGGGGCCGGGCGTACCCATGGCAGCCATGTCGGGGCGTTTGGCGGCCGCGACGCTGATGGCGGACCTCGGTTTGACCAAGTCGTCCCGCCGGGTGGTTATCTCTGGTGGTATGTCGACGCGCTAAGCGACGACGGCGAATACGGCCTCTCCATCATTGCCTTTGTGGGCAGTGTGTTCTCGCCCTACTACGCATTGGCACGCAGCCGCGCAGGCGGCGTTGCCGAGCCTGAAAACCACTGTGCTTTGAATGTGGCGCTGTATGGCAAAGGCGGCAAGCGTTGGACCATGACAGAGCGCGGTCGATCGCACATTTCGCGCAACGCCCAGCATTACCAAATTGGCCCCAGCAGTCTGCACTGGGACGGTCAAGCGCTCACCATTGACATTGATGAAATCAATGTGCCCATCCCCATGAAAGTTCGCGGTCGAGTCATCGTCAGGCCTGAAGGGCTTTGCAACTTTGTCACACCGCTGGACAACGAGGGCTTGCACCGCTGGGGACCTATCGCACCGTGCTCGCGCGTTGAAGTTGAAATGGACAACCCACAGTTCAGTTGGCGCGGTCATGCCTACATGGATTCCAACGAAGGCGATGAACCCGTTGAAAACGGCTTCCAAGATTGGGACTGGGCCCGCGCTGAAATGGCCAATGGCGATACCAGTGTGGTCTACGATGTGCGGCCCAAACAAGGGCCAGGCCGAGTTGTAGCGCAACGCTTTTCACCAGACGGCAGTTACACCGCTTTTACAGCACCGGTGCGACACAACTTGCCTTCGTCGGGCTGGCGGCTTTCGCGGGGCATGTGCAGTGAATCGAGCCAGGCGCCCGAGGTGCTGAGCACTTTAGAAGACACGCCGTTTTATGTTCGATCCTTGTTGCGCACTCAACTGTTGGGTGAGAATGTCACTGCAGTCCACGAGTCGTTGGACATTCCCAGACTGGTGTCATTGCCGGTGCGCTTCATGCTGCCTTTTCGAATGCCGCGACGTGCCTAGCTGAATTTTTTCGGCGTTGCGTGGCGTGGTCTTTTTGTTCAGTCGTTTTGACGAGCGCGTGTCAGGGTACGCTCTCTCTCTCTGGGCCAAAGCTAGAAGCCAATGCGCCCTCGGCTTCTAAGCCTTCCAGGTAAATGCTTTCAATCTCTGGCGCAGCACGCAGCAGTTCGCGCTCGGCAAAAGGCATGTGCAGCAAAGCTCTGAGCGCAAACAAAATTCGCAACCAACCGGGCACCCACACTCTGCGCTTGCGCTGCATCATGCCTTGCACAATGACGCGCGCCGTTTCTTCTGGCGATGTTTCGCTGTTCAAGGGGCCTGGCATGGTGGCACGCAATCGCACAAAGCCTGGATGCAAGGCGCCTTCGGTGACCAGCGGCGTGCGCACCCAGCCCGCATGAACAACACCCACACCCACACTGTGCGCTGCCATCTCAATGCGCAAAGAATTGCCCATGGCCTCGGCGGCCGATTTGCTGGCAGCATAAGCAGACATCACAGGCGGATGCGCGAAAGAAGATACCGACGCATTGATGAGCACATAGCCACGTTGCCGCATGATGGCAGGCAAGGCCGCACGAACAGTGTTGAAAACACCAAACACATTGACCTCGATGCAGCGTTTCCAAGCTTCGGGGTCAATGTAGGCGATCGGCCCAAAAGCAGCAACGCCTGCGTTGGCAAAGACAATGTCGATGCGGCCCAGCTCGGCCAAGGTTTTTTCAACAAGGTCTTGCATTGATTTCAATTGCGTGACATCGGCCACCCAGTGAAGCGTTTGAGGGCCGCAGCGTTGGGCCATTTGCGCCAGAGGTTCTGCATCGCAGTCCACCAAAACAGGAACGCCGCCATGGGCCAATACTTCAAGGGCAGTGGCTGCACCAATGCCAGAAGCTGCACCGGTAATTAAGACGACTCGGCCGTCGAGCGTGTTTTTTGAAGTTGCCATTTGCTCATTCAAGCTAGGACGATCACGCGCGTCAAACCGCCTTGGTGACCATGAAATACACAATGGGCAAGGGTAGCACGGTGGAGATGGCGCCGGCTATTTTCCAAATACGGGACAGGCGCCAATAGTCTTCAGTGATCTCAGAATATTGTTGAAGCAGAGCGCGCTGTTTCAATTGAATAGGCACCAAAACGAACAACCAAATCAAGCCTGAAAAAGTAAGCAGCCAATAGGACCATTGAATCCAAGGTTGACTGGCACCACCTCCAAAATTTTCTGCCATGCCGTGGCCTGTCCAAACCACACCCACTGCCCCTACCAACGTGAACATGAGGTCTGTAATCAGAACCATCTTGTTGCTGAATTGAACGATGGCGTGATTGCGCGTGCGCTCAGCCAATAAGGCCCAAACGCCGCTCACAATCACGTTGCCTAAAAACAAGCACGCGCATACCAAATGAATGACTTTGAGGGTAGGTGTCATTTGGGGTCGTTTTGTTGCGAGGTCATCGAAGGTGCCTCATCTGGCTTGACGCTCTGCTGCGTAGCTTGGTGTTTTTCTGCTTCACGTTGTTGGCGCGTCACTTCTTTGGCGCGACGTAAATCACGAAATTGCCAAGTTACAAAAAGAACACCGGCAATCAGCAACACCACAACTTCAACAATTTTCAAATCCACTGTATCAGGCTCTTTAACGCGGGGTTCTCTCGCGTTGTTCTAAACGGCCGAACAATTCCACCATCCATACAACACGCTCATCAAAACTTCGAACAGGCATCGTCCAGGGCTTTTCATGCGCCAAGGGGTTGCGCTCTTGGCTCACAATGTCAACCAAGTAATGGATGGCAGGTACAGGGCTGAGCGTGACATCCGGCACGGCAGGTGCCTTCACAGCCGCAGTGGCTGCACGTGCCAACAGGGCCAGCTTGCGCGCGGTTGAAACCACAGTGCGGTGGTTTACAGAATCGAGGCCTTCCCGCTCTAATTGTTTACCGATTTCGGCATAGACCAAACGAGCTGCTTGAATGGCAGGGCGGCAGTCTCGTGGCAATTCTGCCAAACCAAATTCGCCGCGGCGGTACAGCGCGTCTGCGCGCAACAACAAGCGCTGTGTGAAACCCGCAATGCGCGAATCGAACACAGGATTGGCCAACCAAGCATCAGCATCCATGCCAATTTCACGGAACCAAGCACGGGGAATGTACAAGCGCCCCATGCGCGCATCGGTGCCAACGTCTCTGGCAATGTTGGTCAGTTGCATGGCCACGCCCAGCTCGCTTGCGCGTGCAATGGCGGTGTCTGTGCTTGCGCCCATGATGATGGACATCATGGCACCTACGGTGCCGGCAACTCTGGCGCCATAGGCCTCTACATCGGCCAAGTTTTCGTAGGGGCGGCCTTGCGAGTCCCACAAAAAACCATCTAGCAAGGCCTCTAGCAAGCCAATGGGAATAGCATAGCGGTGGACCACGATGGTCAACGCGCGGTCTGCGTCTTCAGCGCCAGGGCGTCCTGCATAGATGGCCGCTAAGCGCGACTTCAAATCTGCCATGGCCAAAACAGGGTCATCACCTTCGTCAATGGCGTCGTCGGCCAAACGGCAAAAGGCATAGAGCGCAATGGCGGGCGGCCTTAATCGAACCGGCAACAAGCGCGAGGCTGCAAAAAAAGATTTGGAGCCACCGCGCATGAGTTCGGTGCAAGCCTCTAAGTCGTAAGGCAAAGACACTGGCGGAGAACTCAAGCTTGAATCAGGCAAAAGATTTGACATCGGGTACCACCGTTTCAAGCATTTTTGCAGACATTAAAACACTGGGCACACCAGCACCCGGCTGGCTACTGGCACCCACCATGAACAAGCCATCGACATCTTCGCTTCTGTTGTGTGGCCGGAACCATGCACTTTGAACCAAGATGGGCTCTAGGCCAAAACCCGCGCCTTTGTAAGACCACAAGCGATCTTGAAAGTCTTGCGGGGTGGTGACTTTGGAAGACACCACATGTTGCTTCAAATCAGGCAACACACTTTCTTGGAGCACCGTGGCAATGGCATCGCGGTACTGCTCGGTGATGGCGGGCCAGTCGGTTTCACTGCTCAGGTTGGGTACCACTGAGAGTGCATAAAAACTATCGCAACCTTCGGGCGCCAAAGAAGGATCGGTAGCAGTGGGACGGTACAGATACAGACTAAAGTCTTCCGACAACTTGTGATTTTTGAAAATATCTTGCAGTAAGCCTTTGTAGCGTGGGCCTAAGACCATCATGTGGTGCGGCACATCTTCGTACTTTCGATTGGTGCCAAAGTACCAAACAAACAAGCCCGATGAATACTTGCCTTTGGCAATGCGCTTGTCAGTCCAATGCTTGCGGTGCTGCGGCTCAATGAGGTGGCGGTAAGTCCAAGATGCATCGCCATTACTGACCACAATATCGGCCGGCAAGTACTCGCCATTGGCCAGCTCAACGCCTTTTGCGCGTCCGTCCTCAACACGAATGCGCGTAACGGGTGCGTTGTAACGAATGGGCACTTGACGTTCATCGAGCAGCTTCACCAGTTCACGCACAATAGCGCCGGTGCCGCCCATGGCCGAATGCACACCCCAGCGGCGCTCTAAGGAGTGAATGAGTGAGTAAATGCATGTGACCGAATAAGGATTGCCGCCAATGAGCAAGGGGTGAAAGCTCATGACAATGCGCAACTTGGGGTGCTTGATGTGCTGAGCCACTAGGCTGTAGATGGAACGCCAAGCTTGCATGCGCGCTAAATTCGGCATGGCCTTGATCACATCACCAATGGTTTCAAAGGGCACCATGCCCAGCTCGACAAAACCCAGCTGGAAACACTTCTCAGACGCCACCATCAGGTTTTTAAAACCTTGCACATCTTCAGGACTGAACTTATTGATTTGCTCGAGCATTTGCTCGTCGTTGTTGCTGTAGTCAAAGTGCGTGCCATCGTCAAAGCGAATGCGGTAGAAAGGCGACATCAAGCGCAGGTCGACATGGTCTTTCATCTCGCGGCCACACAGCGTGAAAAGCTCGGCAATGAGGTGCGGCAAAGTAATGATGGTGGGGCCAGCGTCAAAGGTGAAACCATCTTGCTTGTGAACATAGGCGCGGCCACCTGGGGCATCGAGTTTTTCCAACATTTGAACGCGATAACCTTTGACGCTCAAACGAATGGCGGCTGCCAAGCCACCAAATCCTGTACCGATCACAATGGCTGTGGGTGCACGATGGCCAACTTCGGAGGCTGTACCAGTGAGGTGGTTTTGATCGCCACCACCGCCACCCGCGCCGCCGTCGGTGTTAATTGACTTGAAGAGATTTGTCATGTGAATCCAAGTGAGCAGGCAAAACCGGAGGCACATGTCCCTCAAAGGCTGCAAGCGTTTCTGTGCTGTGATGTTTGCGAATGGCCCAGCGCCACAATGCCGTGGTGTCTAGCGGCAGGACCAGCATGAAGTGTTCGGCAATGGCCAAGGCCAACATGGTGCCCACCAAGACAGCGCCCACCACTTGGGCAGGTGTGGTCATGGGCTGGTTTGCGAAGTCAATTAAGAGCCACAAACAGGCAATGGCTGAGACCACTGCAAAAGGGAAAAATGCATTCATGCGGCGGCGCTTGAAGAAGCTTTGCAAATACGACAAATGCGCAGGCAAGAATTCTTCACTCAAATTGCGAACGCCAAAAAACAAGTTCAGTTTGGCGCTGGTGCGCATGACCCACAAGACCAAATAGGTGCCCGTACCCACTTGGTTGGGCGCATCCCAAGTGATGGCCACAATGGCCAGGCCCACCAAAAGAATGGCCAACTCGTGCCACACCACGGCGTTAAAGGACGCCGCAAAACGAGGCCACCCTGTTGTACTTTTTAAAATAGCAGTTTTTTGCGGGCCTGTGATCCAGCCCGTGAGAAAACTCAACTCGTTCCAGCCCCACGCCAACAAGGCGCAAGTGAAAGCGCANTAGGCGCCCATGACGCCTGTTTGTTGCGCTGTGTGAGACAAACCCGCCAAGGCACCTACACCTAGCGCAGAAGAGATGACCAAGCTCATGGTCACCGCCGTGCGCGACATGCGATTTAAAAGAATCACGATACCGGTGCTGAACCACCAGATAAAAATCGCAAATCCNAACGCAACAAAGGTGTCGGTCATCCTTGGCTTTCAGTGTCTGTTGGCTCGCAATTTACCAAGCAGGCACCATGCGCACATCTGCTGGCAATGCATGGTGCTTGACAGGCAGGAAGTACAAGCGAAGGAAAGTGAGGCCGCCCGAAATGGCCCAACGTGCACGCTTCAAATTGCCCACCAAGCCGCCTTGTGCTTTGGCCGCATTCATTTGAGTTTGCACATGGAACAAGTGCGACAAACCTTCCCTGAAGGCTGGGTTGTCAATGTCCAAGCTGACGGGGAAAACTTGCTTGGTGATTTCGTTGGTAATGCGGAAGACTTCGTAGTCGTAGGTGCCAGACTCAAGGCCCATCTCGTGGTGCAGCATGGGGCGAGTGTGGTCACGAACGTACATGGTGGCGTAAACGGCCAGCAAGAAAAAGCGAATCCAGAACACATTGCCGCCACGCAGTAAATGCGGGTTGGCGCGCATGATCAATGCAAACGATTCGCCATGGCGAAACTCGTCATTGCACCAGCGCTCAAACCAGCGAAAGATAGGGTGGAAGCGCTTGTCTGGATTTTTTTCCAACTGACGATAGATGGTGATGTAACGCGCATAGCCAATTTTCTCGGACAAGTAAGTGGCGTAGAAAATGTATTTGGGCTTGAAGTAGGTATAAGCCTTGGTGCGCTTCAAATCGCCCAGGTCAATGCCCAGACCAAAGTCTTTTAATGACTGGTTGATGAAACTGGCATGGCGCGATTCATCGCGGGCCATGTAACGCATCAACTGTTTGATGTCGGGGTTTTCAACATTTCTGAAAATTTCGTTGTACAAAATGCAACCCGAAAACTCAGAGGTCAGCGAGGAAATTAAAAAGTCCAAAAACTCTTGGCGCATTTCAGGGCTAACTTGCGAGAATCTCTCGGCCACTTCTTTGGTAAATGCTTCGTCGCGCTGAAAGTGATCGTGGTTGTTGTCGCCTTCGTATTCAGCCATCATTTTGTCCCACTCGGCACGCATGGGAGACATGTCCAGCTTGTCCATGGCCGCAAAATCGGTGGTGTAAAAACGCGGGCTGAGCATGGTGCTTTCAACCGCTTTTTGGGATGCTTTTTCAGCAGTGTCTATGGTTGTATTCGCTTGCATGAAAAAAAACTCCAGCTTTAAAAATGGTTGACTGACTCAATCCTGAATCATTCAGGTTGCATGGCTAAAAATCGAGCGAATTCCGCTGTATTGGTCGGACCAAATGACTCTAAATCGACTCGCTGTCCTGTGCTTGGATCCATCAAAGTGACCCTCCCATCCACACGGGCAATCAGGTCAAAAGCTTGCGAGGAACCGATGCCTCTGGAAAAGCGTTCGCGCGCCAATGCGCGCAATGCGCCGCGCACAAAACCTTGCTCGCCATACAACACCGTCAGGGTTTGTCCTGAGACGCCATCGGCCACCCGAACGCTCCCGTCTTTTTGGTCTTCGAAAATCAATGAGCGCTGAACTGTGGGTGCTGCAGCAAGCTGATCAGGGCCATTGCCAGTGATGCGGATCAAGCCCACAGAGATAAGTGAGAACGCCATGATGCCAGCTGAGAAATACAGGATCCAGCGAGGGAAACTGTCTGGCGTAGATTGGCACGCTGGCTTGAGCAGATTGAACAAGTTGGGCTTGGCTCATGTCGCACTCACTTGCATCAAGGCGCCATCACGGCGATCATTTTGAACTGCGCTTGGCGCTGCAACGGCATTGGCAGCAAGGCCCGTGCTTTGTGTCCATGCATCTCTCAGCTTTTCAGCCACCATTTGGACATCAGCTACTGCACGCAAAGTAGGCTCAGGCTTTGCAATGCGCCATGGCCGCACACTGGGCCACAAATGCACCCAACCAATGCGGTCAGCGCCTTTCAGGGCTAAAGTGATGTCGCCAAATCCGTTNTGATGCGCGCGCACATCGGCAGACNCTANTTGNTTGAAGGGCAGGTTAAAAGTCACCGTCAAGACAATGCCTAAGCGCATCACCACACGTTTGTTGGTCACGGTATAGACCGTGGTGCGCGCTGTGAAGTAGGCCAGCGCCCATAAAGTTGCCATGCCAATGACCGCCAATGGCGCAATCCATTTGATGGCCGACAAAACTGCCATGTAGCCAGCGCCGCCTTCTAGCGCAGGCCAAGCACACACCAAGATCAAGGCTGCGAAATACAGTGCTAATTTTTTGAAGTGAAAGGCTGAATAGGCCAAGGCCGCCACATCGGGCGAGCCCTGCCAAACAATGAACTCGTCACTGGGCAAGCGTTCGGGTAAACCAAACTGCGGTTCAAACTCGTACTCATGACCTAGATTTTCGATCGCCATTTTCTTTTCCTCAACAGACTTTCAATTCGACTTCAATTGACGCTGATCTGCATTCAGATCAGCGGTTCGCTGCGCTTTGCATCGGCATAGAAAGTACCGCCGCCGTAATAAGCACTGATCTTTTCCTCTTCCAGTTTGGTGATCTGGTCAGGGTTTCTTAAAGCAGGTACAGCTGCAAAGTGACGCGCATAAATAGAGTTCACTTCAACTTGATTTCTGCGAATCCTGGAAAACATCATCGGTAGCAAGACAGTTTTGCCACCGGCAATTTCCACTTCCAAGTAGCGAAACATCATCTCAGCAGAATCTATCCAGATGTCTTTGACGGTTCCACCTTGTTTGCCGTCGCCCGCCATCACTGGCAGACCACGCGGATCCACATCTTGTGAGGCCACCGTGTAATCGCTGACCACACGAAGTGGTTGAATCAGTGGTTTGCCATGCCAAGTCATTTCTGGCACATCTTCACGGTTGGAATAAGCGCCGGGGCCGACAGCTGCCAGCATGGCATCACCTTTGGGCTCAATGGGCGCGCCAGAAGTGGGGCTCGTGGCAACAGCGTTGTAAGCTGGTTGTTTGCGCATCAAGTCAGGCACAGTGACGCTTTTGCCACCTTCCAACAAGAATATTTTCGGCTCAGGGATTGGAAAACCCTTGACCACAGCGCGGCCGCTGCTACTGGACTCAAGGGGATAGCCCTCGCGGTGTCCTTCTTGAACAAGGTAATAAATAAGGCCAGCAAAAAAGATCCAAAACACATACAACAGTATTTGCGCTAGATCGATATAGCCTGTAATGTTTCCGACGGTTTGCATAACGACTTCTCCTTTTGAACAACTGAATAACTAAATACGAGACTCGGTCAAGCCGAGCGTTTGGGGCACAACGGGTGAAAAATAAGTACTGCGCTTGACCAATGGGCCAACCGCAATCAAAGTTAAAAACAGCAACAGCATTTCGACGTGATACACCATGCTGTAACCCACGGAGGGGTCGGTCAAAGCGGGGCCCAATGCACCCTCGCTACTGAGAGTGCCCACGACATCTCGCAGGGCTCCACCAAAGAACATAGACAGGCCCGCTGCTGCCGATTGCACGGCGCCCCAGGCACCTAAGGCCAAGCCGACGTAAGCAGATTCCATTCGCATGGCGGTGAACAAGGTACCCACCGCGAACAAACCACCGCCATAACCCACACCAAAGGCGCCAAAGCGGAAAAGCCATCCAGCTTCAAGGGGTGCCGAAAAAATAACGGCAGAAAATGCAGGCAAGCCAGCCAATGCGCCATAGGCAGCCAAACGCATGGGGTCTATGCCGCTGGCCAACTTGCGACCGGCCACATAAAAGCCAAGCAGTCCACCGCCCGCCAACATGGCCGTCAGGGCACTGGTTGCACCCACGCTCAGCTTGAGAATTTCGCCGCCATAAGGCTCCAAAATAATGTCTTGCATGTTAAAGGCCATGGTGCCCAAGGCTGTAGCCCACAAGAAACGTCGGGCTTGTGGCAGGGCAATGAACTCGGCCCAGACTTCTCTGAAGGGTCTGCGAATTTCAGTTTTCATTGCGGCAACACGCTCAGGGTTGCGCGGCTCTTGCTTCCACAATGCAAAGGCATTGAGAATGAGCACCACCAAGGCAGTGCCTTGCACCGTTTGAACCAAATATTCGGGTGTGAAGTTAGACAGCAAGACGCTGTAGGCCAAGCTGCCAAACACGGCACCCACCAACAGCATGGTGTACATCAGCGCCACCACGCGGGGCCTGGTTTCTTCACTGGCTTGGTCTGTTGCCAGTGCCAAACCGGCTGTTTGCGAAGTTTGCAAGCCCGCACCGACCATCAAGAAAGCCATCGCTGCAGCACCTTGTCCAACCCAGTCAGGCACAGGCACTTGGCCGCGGCCCGAGAGCACCAAAAGCGCAAAGGGCATGATGGCCAATCCCACGAATTGAATCAGGGTACCACCCCACATGTAAGGCACGCGGCGCCAGCCAAAAGCAGACACATGCACATCAGACTGGTAACCAGTGACTGCACGAAACGGCGCCACCAAAAGGGGCAGCGCCAACATCATGGCGACCAACCAAGCGGAAACACCCAGCTCGACAATCATCACCCGATTCAAAGTGCCAATCATGAGGGCTGTGGTGATGCCCATGGTGAATTTGAACAAAGACAAGCGCAACAACCGAGACATGGGCAAGCCTGCGCTGGTGACGTCGGAAAACGGCAACCAAGTCGAAGGCAGTTGCTTGACGTACTTGGAGAAAGTCTTGCCTTTCATGAACGGATCCACTCCATGGCTTTGGATTTGTAAAAACCACTGGAGACTTTGTGTGTGCGAGCGCATTGCCAGTCGTTCAATGATTCATGTGTCTTCATCAGTTGGGAAATGCGGGTTTCGGCCATGGGTTCAAGCCATGGTGCGCGATCGCCACGGGGCAACAAACGACCNACTGAAATCATGAGCGCCAACATGGGTGTGCGCGGTGCAAACGTGAACACAATCGACTTGCTGGTTCGCTCAGCCAATTGCGCCAATGCATGGACAGCATCTTCCGTGTCGTAGTGAATGATGGAGTCCATGGCCACCACGTGGTCAAAGTGACCCAAGCTTTTGTCAAGCATGTCGCCACTGTGAAACTCAACCAAGTGCGCCACATCGGCTGGAATTCGTTCGCGCGCCAAGTCCACCAAAGTGGGAGACAAATCGATGGCCACCACTTCTGCGCCCAAGCGTGCAGCTTCTACCGCCAAAGCACCCGTGCCGCAGCCTGCATCCAGAATGCGTTTGCCCTTGAGGTCTTGGCCCAGCCACGAAACCAAATTGGCTCGCATTTGATCGCGGCCAGCACGCACACTGGCTCGAATGCGACCAACAGGCGCGTCAGACGTGAGTTTTTCCCAAGCTGCGACAGCCGTCCGATCGAAGTAATGCTCGATCTGTCCGCGACGTTGTTCGTAGGTCATTTCGTTCATGGTCTAGAAATCAATCAAAACCCAACAGATCAAAAATATCGCGGTCTTTCATGGGCACTGCAGAATAGGCCTCACCGCCCACCCACATGCTCGCAGCCAGTCGCATGTATTCTTTTTGCACAGCCTCTAATTCAGGCGAGTACTCCATCTCGAAGAGCGTCGATTTTTTCAAACGACTNCGGCGAATCACNTCCAGATCAGGGAAGTGCGCTGCCAGCTTCAAACCAATCCGATCGTTGTACTTGTCGATTTGATCGGTGGCTGCACTGCGATTGGCAATGACACCGCCCAAACGCACGTTGTAATTTTTGGCTTTGGCACCAATGGCTTGCACAATGCGGTTCATCGCAAAGATGGAATCNAAATCGTTGGCCGTGACGATCATGGCGCGATCTGCATGCTGCAAGGGTGCGGCAAAACCACCACACACCACGTCGCCCAGCACATCNAAAATCACNACGTCAGTGTCTTCAAGCAGATGGTGCTCTTTGAGCAACTTCACGGTTTGGCCCACGACATAACCACCACAGCCTGTGCCTGCNGGNGGNCCGCCCGCTTCTACACACATCACACCGTTGTAACCTTCAAAGACAAAGTCTTCAACGCGCAATTCTTCAGCGTGAAAGTCAACTGTTTCAAGCACGTCAATGACGGTGGGCAGCATCTTCTTGGTGAGTGTGAAGGTGCTGTCGTGCTTGGGGTCGCAGCCAATTTGCAAAACGCGTTTGCCCATTTTGGAAAATGCAGCAGACAGGTTAGACGAGGTGGTGCTTTTGCCAATGCCGCCCTTGCCATAAATGGCAAAGACTTTGGCATTGCCAATTTTCACATTGGGGTCCAGCTGAACTTGCAAGCTGCCTTCGCCATCCAATTTCGGATTGCGTTTCACAGTGGGAAACGGTAGGGTTTCAACATTCATGGGGTAGCTCCTTCATAGACGCCTTCTAAGCGATCTTCCAGTTCTTCACTTGCTTGTCGAAGGGCTTGCAAGGTCTCGGCATCGGGCTGCCAATAGTTGCGTTCAGACGCTTCGATCAAACGGTTTGCCACGCGGGCAGAGGCCGTCGGATTCAGTTTTGCCAAGCGCTCGCGCATGGCAGGGTCAAGCATGAATGTCTCAGACAGTTGCTTGTAAACCCAGGGTTGTACTTGACCTGTGGTGGCGGACCAACCCATGGTGTTGGTCACATGCACTTCGATTTGACGCACGCCTTCGTAGCCGTGTTCCAACATGCCTTCATACCACTTGGGATTAAGCATGCGTGTGCGCGTTTCGATGGACACTTGTTCTTTCAAAGAGCGAACAGCAGCGTTGCCCTTGGTTTGATCGCCAATGTAGACCGGTGGTGTTTTGCCACCCTTGGCCATCTTGACCGCTTGAGTGATACCGCCCAAGGTGTCAAAGTAGTTGTCCACCGTGGTCACGCCCAACTCAACAGAGTCTAGGTTTTGGTAGGTCAGTTGCACATCGGCCAAAGCAGTTTGCAACAGTGCTGTTTGCTGTACGGCACGACCCGTGCGACCGTAAGCAAAGCCTTTGCGGCGCTTGTAGGTTTCAGCCAGTTCGCCTTCATCGTCCCAGCGACTGCTTTCCACCAAGTTGTTCACATTGGAGCCGTAGGCACCTTCGGCATTGCCATAGACCCGCAAAGACGCGGTTTCTAATGTGCAGCCGTGCTCTTGCTGATAGGCCAGTGAATGCTTTCGAATCCAGTTCATCTCGAGCGGCTCGTCTGCCGATGCGGCCAAGAATGCGGCCTCGGCTAAGAGCTTGATTTGCAAGGGCATGAGATCGCGGAAGATGCCAGACAAAGTCATGATCACATCAATGCGGGGGCGTCCTAATTCTTCTAATGGAATGAGGCTGGCACCGGCAATGCGGCCATAACTGTCAAAGCGCGGCAGGGCGCCCATCAAGGCCAAGGCCTGTGCAATGGGTGCGCCTTCGTTCTTCAGGTTGTCGCTGCCCCACAACACCATGGCAATCGATTCAGGCAAGGGGTTGCCATCGGCACAGTGACGCTCAATCAGCAACTGAGCTTGAGCTTTGCCATCTTTGACAGCCAAGGCACTTGGAATTCTGAAAGGATCAAAGCCGTGAATGTTGCGGCCTGTAGGCAACACAGCAGGTGTGCGCAAAATGTCGCCACCCGGTGCAGGCCGAATGTAGCAAGCGTCTAAGGCACGCAAAATGGCGGACACTTCGGTGTCAACGGCCAAATGGGCCTGTGATTCAACCAGTTCACGCAAGACATCTAAGCTGGCATGGTTGCGCGGCAAGCCTGCAGCCTTCAAAGCATGCTCTGGCGAGTGACCTTCGACCATGGCCTCAACGGCCGCACGCTCGAGTTGCGTGCCATGATTGGCCTCAGCCATGGCCATCAACATGTCAACTTGCTGAGCTGGGCTAGGCGCACGACCGGTCACATGCAAACCATGTGGAATGAGTGTGTATTCAAGTTCGAGCATTTCTTCGCCCAAGCGCATCACGACTTTGTCCAAATCGGTGCCCATGGTGGCAGCATCCCAAGCGGGTTCTGCAAGCACCAAATCAAGTTCAACTGCTTGCGCTTGAATGACCACTGCCAATCCAGCGCGTTCGCTGTTGCCACTTTCTAATGAACGCCACCGCTGGAGCGATGACTTCAGATCGTTCAAACCTTTGTACAAACCTGCTTGTGCAATGGGCGGTGTGAGGTAGCTGATCAAAGTTGCGCCAGACCGGCGCTTGGCAATAGCGCCCTCTGATGGGTTGTTGGAAGCGTACAAATACACATTGGGCAAATCGTCGATCAAGCGATCGGGCCAGCACGTGCCGCCCATGCCAGATTGTTTGCCAGGCATGAATTCGAGCGCGCCATGCGTGCCAAAGTGAAGCACGGCATGCGCTTTGAAGTCTTCGCGCAAATAGCGGTAGAAAGCCGAGAAAGCATGTGTGGGTGCCAAGCCTTTTTCAAACAGCAAGCGCATGGGGTCGCCTTCGTAACCAAACGAAGGCTGCACGCTGATCAGCACATTGCCAAACTGCTTGCCCAACACAAAGATCGAGCTGCCGTTGCTCAACTGACGGCCAGGGGCAGGGCCCCACTGCGCTTCAATTTCTTTCAGCCAGCGCTCACGCTTCACGTGATCGTCGGCAGAAATCAAGGCATGCACATTGGCGTCTGCGCCATGTTGAGCGGCATTCCCATGCAACAAGGCGTCGCGCAAGTCGTCCACACTGGCTGGCACATCCACTTGGTAACCTTGTACCTTCATGGCGGTCAGGGTGTGCCACAAAGATTCAAACACAGACAGGTAAGCGGCACTGCCGATGTTGCCTGCATTGGGTGGAAAGTTGAACAACACAATGGCCACGTTGCGGTCTTTGCGTTCGCTGCGTTTCAAAGCCACCATCTTGCTCACACGGGCTGCCAACATGATGGCGCGCTCAGGGCAAGAGTGCATGTCTTGTGCGTTGTTGCTCTCACCGAAAGTACAAGCATGGTGACAGCCTGTGCATGTTACACCGGCAGCGCCTGGGCGGCCACCAAAAACGATGGGGCTGGTCGAGCCATCGAGCTCAGGAATGGCCACCATGATGGTGCTTTCAACCGGCAACAATCCACGGTCTGAACCACCCCACTGGTCAAGCGTTTGAAACTCAACAGGGTGCGCTGCCACATAAGGCACATCGAGTTTGGCCAACACCTCTTCAGCGGCTTTGGCATCGTTGTAGGCAGGGCCGCCAACCAATGAGAAACCGCTGAGCGACACCACGGCATCGACGCAGACTTGGCCATTCTTCATGAAAAATTCATCGATGGCGGGGCGTGAGTCTAAGCCCGCCGCAAAGGCTGGAATGACGCGCAGACCTTTGGCCTCAAGGGCTGCAATGACGCCATCGTAGTGACCTGCATTGCCAGACAACAAATAGGAGCGCAACAACAAAACACCCACGGTGCCCTTGACGGGAATACCTGCCGGCAAAGGCAATGCATTGGCGTCTTCGCTGTACCTTCCGGCCATGCGGGGGTGGTACACGCCCACCTCGGGGTAGTCAACGGGAGCTTCAACCTTGATCTTGCCGCGCAATGATTTGCGAGGACCATCGGCACCGCGGTCAACCAGGTGGCGCACCATGTTCAACACATTGTCGTCAGAACCACCCAACCAATATTGCAAAGTGATGAAGTAGGCACGCACGTCTTGGGCTGTACCAGGAACGAAGCGCAACAACTGAGGCAAGCGGCGCAACATTTTCATTTGTGCGGCACCACCGGTTGCAGGCTTGTCTTTGCCGCCACCGCCACGCAATTTTTTCAGCAACGCCATCGGGCCGCTGGCGGGTTTGCTCATGTCAAACTGGCCAAAGCGCGTGAGTTGGGTCACCTCTGTGGCACTGGCCATACAAACCATGGCATCGCAGTTCATGCGGCGTGCGCGCAAATCGTCCAAGATGGGCAAAAAGTGATCTTCAAGAAACAACATGCCGCACAAAACAATGTCGGCTGAAGCAATGTCGGCTTTGCATTTGGCAATCAGGGCATCGTTGCCCGTGTATTCAGACGCTGCATGCAGGCTCCAAGTCAAGCCCGGAAAATCTCGCTTCAATTGCGCATTGGCGCGATTGAAAGAACTCGCAAAGTGCGTGTCCATGGTGACCACCACCAATTTAACGGGGGTGGTATCACGCGACGTCGGCTTAAGACTGTGAGTAGTAAGCTTTAGATTCATACAGTGTCTCCGTCGTGATCAAAGTCACTCCGCGTTCTATGGCATATTTCTCGGTATTTCGCCGGGCCTTGCCGCGAACGAAAAATGGTATTTTTTTGAGTTCATTTTCTGCACCGGCATCCCATGCTGCAATCAGAATGCTGGCGCTACTTTGAGAAGTACCCTGATTCAAAGCAGGCGCACTAATTTGTTCTGGTGCAGCCGATGTTGCAACCGTTGAAGTACCCGTTTTCACAGCGGATGCCGCTTGTGCAGTTTGCACATGCACGCCACCCCCTAGGTGCGAGGGTGCTGCATCTTCGTGAAATTCTGAGTCACCGCGGAACATGCCAATGAGGTGCTCCTCCAAGCCCATCATCAAGGGATGTACCCATGTGTCAAACAGCACATTGGCGCCTTCAAAACCCATCTGGGGTGAATAGCGTGCTGGAAAATCTTGGACGTGCACAGGGGCCGAAATGACTGCGCAAGGAACGCCCAAACGCTTGGCAATGTGGCGCTCCATTTGCGTGCCCAGCACCAGCTCTGGATTCAATTCTGCAATGCGCGCTTCAATCTCTAAATAGTCATCGCTGATCAAAGCTTCTACGCCATACAGTTTGGCGGCATCGCGCACTTCGCGGGCAAACTCGCGGCTGTAAGTGCCAATACCTACGACGGTAAAACCCATTTCATCAGCAGCCACTTTGGCAGCAGCCACAGCATGCGTGGCATCGCCAAACACAAACACGCGTTTGTTGGTGAGGTAGGTGGAATCTACTGAACGTGTGTACCAAGTGGCACGCGATTCGGCCTTGACCAATGCTGCTTCAGGGTCAAGTCCAGCCAATTGCGCAACTTCACGAACAAAGTCGCGCGTGGCTTTGGTCCCAATGGGAATGGTTTTGGTAAAGGCTTGGCCAAATTGGCGCTGCAACCACTGCGCACTCAGGTTGGCAATTTCAGGATAGAGCACCACATTGAATTGCGCATCTGCCAGGCGTGCAATGTCTGCAGGTGTGGCCGACAAAGGCGCCACCACATTGATCTCAAGGCCCATGTCTGTGAGCAACTTGCGAATTTCTGTGAGGTCGTCACGGTGTCTAAATCCCAAGGCAGCAGGGCCTAAAATATTGCAACGTGGTTTGCTACTTTGTGTCTTCTCAATTTGATCGGCAGGCAAGGCCAAGTTGCGAACCAATTGGTAAAAAGTTTCGGAGGCGCCCCAGTTTTCTTTGCGCTGATACGAAGGCAATTCCAAAGCCACCACGGGCACAGGCAAGTTCAATGCCTTGCACAAACCACCTGGATCGTCTTGAATCAATTCGGCGGTGCACGATGAGCCCACCAACATGGCTTTGGGCTGGAAGCGCTCATAGGCTTCGCGTGCTGCAGTCTTGAACAGTTCAGCGGTATCACCCCCCAAATCACGCGCTTGAAACGTGGTGTAGGTCACAGGCGGACGCTTTTGCAAACGCTCAATCATGGTGAACAACAAATCTGCGTAGGTATCGCCTTGCGGTGCATGCAACACGTAGTGCACACCTTCCATGGCTGTGGCAATTCGCATCGCGCCCACATGGGGAGGTCCTTCGTAAGTCCAGAGTGTGAGTTGCATGGCTCTGCTTCCTTTAAGCGGCTAGGCGCATGCGGCGCACCAGAGGACGGGTGAAGAGTTCGGCCAAATCACCGGCTTGGTCAAAGCCTTGAATGGGCGTGAACACCAACTCAATGGCCCACTTGGTGGTCATGCCTTCAGACTCCAAGGGGTTGGCCAAGCCCAAGCCGCACACCACCATGTCGGGGTGCAAAGCGCGGCAACGATCGAGTTGTTTTTCAACGTGCTGACCTTCAGACAAGAAGGTGCCTTCTGGCAACATGGCCAACTCCATGGCCATGTGTTGACGGTGCAAATAAGGCGTGCCCACTTCCAACAATTTCATGCCCAGTTCGCGAGCTAAAAAGCGCGCCAGCGGAATTTCAAGTTGCGAGTCAGGGAAGAAGAAAATGCTTTTGCCTTCCAAGTGCAACTTGGCACGAGACAAGGAAGCTGCGGCTCTGGCTGTTGGCGCTGCCACTGCGGCATCGAAGCGCTCTTTTGAAACTTGAAATGCGGTGGCGGCCGATTGCAACCATGCCGTCGTGCCTTCGATGCCGAGCGGAAAAGGTGCTGGCAACAAACTGGCGCCACGCGCTTGCAAGGCCTTTGCGGTGTCCGCCAAAAAGGGTTGCGCCAACAACAAACGGGTACCAGGTCCAATTGGCGCCTGGTCGTCAGCACGGCGGGGTGGGAAAAAGCGCACACGCTCTATGCCCATGTGATTCAGGATGCGTACAAACTGGTCTTCCACCACATCGGCCAGCGTGCCCACAATGACCAACTCTTGCGCCGCATCGGCTGCGGCTGCGGGCAGGCCGGGCACCATCGACGCCAAACATGCATCTTCGCCTTGGGTGAAGGTGGTTTCGATGCCGCTGCCTGAATAATTCAGCACGCGCACTGAAGATGCGTGTTGCGCAGAAAGCCTAGAGGCTGCGCGCGATAAATCAAGTTTGATGACTTCTGATGGGCATGAGCCCACCAAGAACAGCAGTTTGATCTCAGGACGCCGCGCAAGCAGTTGGTTGACCACCCGATCAAGCTCTGTGTTGGCATCGGACAAGCCAGCCAAATCGCGTTCGTCAATGATGGCCGTTGCAAAACGAGGTTCTGCAAAAATCATGACGCCAGCTGCCGACTGAATCAGGTGTGCACACGTGCGTGAACCCACGACCAAGAAGAACGCATCTTGAATTTTTCGGTGCAACCAAATAATGCCCGTTAGACCGCAGAAAACCTCATGTTGTCCGCGCTCGCGCAGCACGGGTGCATCGCTGCAACCAACGGCTGTTTTCACTGGGACAGGAAAGCTGACCACGCTCATGCGGTAACCCCCTGAAATCCTTGGCGCTTGGCCGCAGCAGCTTCGCGCAATTTGGCTTCTTGATCCAAGCGTGCTGCACGCAACTTAAGNATAAATTGCCCNGCGTTCACGACATAGGTGGCATAGGCAGCCAATGCCAGATACATCAACTCAACACCCTGTAATTTTTGGGTGTACATGGCGTACAAATAGGCCGTGTGAAGGGCCAGTACCAACATGCTGAAAACATCTTCCCAATA
>JGI25926J51410_1000005_pt1 | contig 24296 bp, 19 predicted proteins | sample LauGreFBDMM110SN_2_FD_51410 | JGI IMG/M metagenome (IMG submission 51410) | reverse complement strand
TCGTTGGGGGCATGTAAAGAAACCGCCAATGCGACTGGGCAATCGGCTGATAAACGGGTCATCATGGGCACCACACCCGACGTAGAAACTGTCACCCGTCGTCGCGACAGACCATAGCCGTGATCGTCTAGCATGGCTTTTAAAGAAGGAACCAAAGCGCTGTAATTTTGCAGCGGCTCGCCCATGCCCATCATGACCACATTGGAGATCACGCGGTCAGTCTGATTCAAATGACGGCGTAAAAAATGCTCGGTAAACCAGAGCTGAGACAAAATTTCGGCAGTTGATAAGTTGCGACTGAAGCCTTGGTGCCCCGTAGAGCAAAAGCGACATCCCACAGCNCAACCGGCTTGGGATGAAACGCACAAAGTACCGCGATCGTCTTCAGGAATAAAGACGGCTTCAACNGCATCGCCTGCGCCAACATCGAACAACCATTTGATCGTGCCGTCTTTTGAGAATTGTTGGGACAGGATAGGCAAAGCCGCAACGTGGGCATGAACTTTTAGTTTCTCGCGCAATGATTTGGCAAGGTCTGACATATCGTCAAAATTGGACATGCCGCGCTGATGAATCCAGCGAAAAAGCTGGGTGGCGCGAAAACGTTTTTCGCCCAAACCCTCACAAAAAACGGCCAAACCTTCAAGGTCGAAATCAAGAAGGTTGGCCGTCATGGCGGATGAAAGAAAGTTCTTGTCCGCGAGCTAATTGCAAAAGCGAATTAGCAGGGATTAACGTGAATAAACGTTCATGCCAGCGAAAAAGAAGCTGATTTCANCAGCTGCTGTTTCTGCAGCGTCAGAACCGTGAACCGCNTTGGCGTCAATGCTTTCTGCNAANTCNGCGCGAATGGTGCCAGGCGCTGCTTTCTTTGGATCGGTTGCGCCCATCAAATCGCGGTTTTTCAAAATAGCGCCTTCGCCTTCAAGGGCTTGGATCATGACGGGGCCAGAAATCATGAAATCAACCAGGTCTTTGAAGAAAGGACGCTCTTTGTGAACAGCGTAAAAAGCCTCTGCTTCGCCGCGTGAAAGGTGCGCCAACTTAGCGGCAACCACTTTGAGGCCAGCAGCTTCAAAACGAGCGTAGATTTGACCGATGACGTTTTTTGCAACCGCGTCAGGTTTGATGATGGAAAGAGTGCGTTCGATAGCCATGGAGAAATTCCTAAATATTTTTTAATAAAGCCCACCATTTTAACCCGAGTCGAGGGTTTCCCCATGGTGCAAAAGGAATTGCAAACCCTTGAAAGGCCCGAGCAAACTGAGCCAATTGAGCCAATTTAGCGACTTCTGCCGCCATTTCGGCGGGGACCGCCCGATTTACCGCCAGGGCCTTGCTCTTTCCTCTGTCGACTGAAACTGTCGGCCCCAATGTAGCCCACAGAGGTTTTCATAGGGTCGGGCTGACTGCTGGCAGCTTTGTCGGTGCGCTGTCGAGATGGGCCGGGTCCTGTTTTTTTGGCGCCAAAGGCCCTGTTTCTGGGATTGCGGGGATTTTGATTTCTAGGATCTTGCGTTCTCTGTACGCCAACAATTCCGGGCTCATCACGATTTTCAGCAGCTTCGGCTTTGTTGGCCGCATGCGTGAGGGCTCGTATGTCGGCTTCGTCCAATTCCATGTAGGTACTGCGGCGCAAACCATGCGGCAACACCATGGCGCCGTAGCGAATGCGAATGAGGCGGCTAACCGCATGGCCCACAGCTTCCATCATGCGGCGCACTTCGCGATTGCGGCCCTCTGAAATGGTCACGCGGTACCAACAGTTTGAGCCCTCGCCACCGCCGTTTTCAATCGAACCAAATTGGGCCATGCCATCTTCAAGCATGACGCCGTCCAATAACTTCTGCTTTTCTTCATTGCTCAGCGCGCCCAAAACGCGAACCGCGTATTCACGCTCTAACCCAAATCGAGGGTGCATCAATCGATTGGCCAATTCGCCTGAACTGGTAAACAGCAGCAAGCCCTCAGTGTTGAGATCTAAGCGGCCAACAGACTGCCATTTGCCATGTTGCAAACGAGGCAATTTGCGAAAAACAGTGGGCCTGTTTTTAGGATCATCATGGCTGACAATTTCACCTGCAGGCTTGTGATAAGCAATGACGCGGGGCGGCGGCGGGTCGATTCGAATTCGAAGAGGCTTTCCGTTGACCTTGACTTGATCTCCATACTGAATTCGTTGACCAATGTGGGCTGGCTCGTTATTGACCGAGATACGCCCTTCCAAAATGAGCTGCTCCATTTCCAAACGGGAGCCTAAGCCCGCCTGGGCTAAGACTTTGTGAAGCTTGGGGGACTCAGCTTGGGGCGGCAGAACGCGCTTGGTCAAAAGTGGCGAAATGGTGCCTTCAGCTTCTTGGTCAAACTCTCCAGAAACGACGTCCTCGATGGCAATCGGCCGTAGAGGATCTTGAGACGGCGTCTCGGGTGTATCAATCATGGTGCTGGCCTTTCGCCGCGTCTGGCATTTCTTGCGCAATGTTTGTCAGGTCTTCGGTCTCTGTCGTTTCAGCTGCTTCGATGGCATCCTCTAGAGAGAGTGAGGCTTGCGATGCATCCGCTTCAGGGGGATTCAAGCTGGCAAGAACGTCGACTTGACCCTCTACACTGCTTAGTAAAGGCAGTTGGTCAAGGGAAGACAAGCCCAAATCATCGAGGAAGTGGCGGGTGGTGGCATACAAACCAGGACGGCCGACAGACTCGCGATGTCCAATGACCTCAACCCAGCCCCTGTCTTCCAACTGTTTGATGATTTGCGTGTTGATGGTGACACCTCGAATGTCTTCCATATCGCCGCGTGTGACGGGTTGCCGATACGCAATGATGGCCAAAGTTTCCATGACAGCACGGGTGTATTTGGGGGGCTTTTCTGGGTTCAGCTTGTCCAAATAGATCCGCAGTTCAGGGCGGCTTTGAAACCGCCAACCTGTGGCAACAGAGACCAGCTCCAGGCCGCGCTCGGCCCAATCTAATTGCAACTCTTCTAGGAGTGCCTTAAGTGTGTCAGCGCCTAAAGCGTCATCGAACAACACACGCATGTCACGCACAGTGACGGGCTGAGTTGAACAAAGTAACGCTGTTTCAAGGACACGCTTGGCTTGCGCCGTGTTCATGGTGTCAATCTTCCGGGATAAATGCGCTTGAAGCGCGAATCAAGGTGCACGCACCGACTTAAAACATCAAGTTGGCGGGGGATGGAACCCACCTGCGCACCCCATTAAGGGGATTTAGGCCAATCTTTCGATCGGTCAAGCCTGGGATTCAGGATTTTTCATTGTAACTGAGGGACCAAGCTTGAAGCAAACTCTGAATATCTGCTGGCAGTGGCGATTGAAATGCTAAGGGCTGGCCCGATACGGGGTGGTCAAATGACAACAGGTCGGCATGCAAGGCCTGCCTTGGCATGAGGGGGTGCGAAGAGCCCCCATAAGTTGAATCCCCCACCAAAGGTAATTTGAGGGCGGCCATGTGAACTCGAATTTGATGCGTTCGCCCCGTCTCTAAAATGCAACGCACAAGGCTGCCTTGCTCACTTTGTGACATGACACGAAAGTGAGTTTTGGCCGTTTTTCCAGAATTTCTGGCTAAATCAACCACTGCCATTCGCAAGCGATTGGCAGGGTCTCGGCCGATGGGCAAATCAACTGTCTTTTGCGTATTACCCGACCAAGCTTGATCACTCATGGCGACGTACTGTCGCTTGATTTCTCGGGCTGCCATTTTTTGCACCAAAGCATCCATGGCGAGGCGCGTTCTGGCAACCACCATCAAGCCACTGGTTTCTTTGTCCAAGCGATGAACGATGCCGGCTCTGGGCAATTCCATGAGGGCAGGATCTAAACCCAAAAGACCGTTCATCAAGGTACCCGACCAATTTCCTGGTGCGGGGTGTACAACCAAGCCAGCAGGTTTATCGATCACCCTGAGATCGGCGTCTTCATAGACCACATCCAGAGCCATAGATTCTGGCTTGAAGGCTTGCGATTGAGGCGTGGCACGCAACTCAATATGCCATCGCTCACCGGCTTTGACCTTGAAAGCAGACTTCAGCTGAGCCAGGCCTGCGCGGGTCACGGCGCCGTCTTCCAACAACTGCTGTAAATAACTTCTTGAAAACTCGGGTACGCCGGCCACCAGCATCCGATCCAAGCGTTGGCCATGTAACTCCGCGGGTACAAGCAGTTCACGGACCTCTGAGACCTTGGCCGTGACAGCTAAATCCAAAGAAGTTTCATCTTGAAACTCATCAACGTCGTCTAACTCTGGGGGGCTCGATATAATCAATTTGGTTTATTTCCAAGGTTGCCAGATGTTGAACATCAGATTATCGGTGCTTGCGCTAACGCTTGTCGGTTTGACCGTCACTGTTTTGTCGGGTTGCTCCAGCACGTCAGCAGATCCTACAGCAGCTTGGGCGCCTGAAAAAATTTACAAAGAAGCACGCGATGAATCACGTGCGGGTGCTTGGGACCGGGCGGCCATGCTTTTCGAAAAGCTAGAGGGACGGGCAGCTGGTACACCATTGGCGCAACAGGCCCAAATCGAAAAAGCCTATGCGCAATATCGAGCCACAGAAAAAATTCAAGCCATTGCCACGCTTGACCGCTTCCTTAAACTTCATCCCGCCAGCCCCGCTGTGGATTACGCGCTTTACTTAAAAGGCCTGGTCAATTTCAACGACAACTTAGGCTTGTTCTCATTCATTACGAGGCAAGACTTGGCGGAGCGTGATCAAAAAGCTGCCAAAGACTCTTTTGAATCATTCAACGAGTTGATCACTCGGTTTCCAGACTCCAAATACTCGCCAGATGCGCGCCAACGCATGACTTACATTGTCAACACTTTGGCAACTTACGAAGTTCACGTGGCNCGTTTTTATTACAGCAAAGGCGCCTATGTGGCNGCTGTCAATCGNGCTCAATTGGCCATCACTGACTACCCNGGGGTGCCGGCCGCCAAAGAAGCNCTGGAAATTCTGGCCAAGTCCTATGGTGCATTGGGCATGGAGGAATTAAGGGCAGATGCGCTTCGCGTTTTAGAGACGAACTTTCCCAAAACCCTGACAACACCCAACAGCAAACCTACTGCGTGGTGGAAGTTTTGGTAAGCCTGCCAAAGGCCTCTTCGAATTCAACTTCAGTGTGAAGTCTGCGCATCGGGGGCAAACAGGCCAACAAACGCCGTCCGTAGGCCATGCCAGTGAGGCGTGGATCGCAAACAACCAACACACCTTGATCGGTTTCACTGCGTATCAGGCGTCCGGCGCCCTGCTTCAGGGCCACTGCGGCTTCTGGCACGCTGTAGTCTGAGAAAGAACTCTTGCCCGACAACTCCAATCGTTGCGAGCGAGCTTCTACCAAAGGATCGTTTGGCGGAGGAAAAGGCAACTTGTCTATGACGACCAGTTGAAGCGCATCTCCGGGAACATCAAAGCCCTCCCAAAAAGAAGCAGAAGCCACCAACACGCAACCTAGACCGCCTTCGCTAGAGCCCTCTCGAAAACGCTCCATGAGTCTGCGCTTGGGGCCTTGTCCTTGAACCAAAACTTCTAACTCACCGCTTTGACCCAAAGCNGCAGTCAAGGCCTCACCAATGTTGCGCATGGCATTCAATGTGGTGGTCAANACCAAGGTTCTACCGCCTAATTTNCGAGCGTGTTTTTCAACCCAAGTCGACACCGTGCGCGTATGAGCCATGTCGTTGGGTTTGGGCATGCCCGGTGGCACATAGATGGCGGCCATGTTGGCATAGTCGAAGGGACTGGCAACCCTGAGCTTGCGCGCCTCGCTCAAACCACAAGGCTCNGTGAACCAGCGCATTTGATCATCTTCACCNAGCGTTGCAGANGTGAAAATCCAGGTTTTTTGTGANCCNGTCTTTGGCTCTTGAGGTGTCAAATCTTGCAACATGTGTGTGTGCACGGCATTGGAAATATCNAGGGGCGACTCCACCAAACGCATTTGTGCACCCACCTCAGCCCAACGCACCGACCCTTGCGCGCAGGGTTCTTGAAAGTCTTGAATCAAACGCAATTGCAAAGATACCCGCTCGTACAAGCGCACAAAGTCAGGCGCCATTTCACTCACAGTATCTAGCGCTGCTTGAGCACCTTGAAGTGCTACTTGCAATTGCGCCATGGCCAACAACCATTCCGAAGTTTCAATGCCATCTGGAATGGGGTCAATCCAACGCAGGCGTGAACCCGATTTGGCATGTTGGGCAGTCAGTCGCAAATCACGGGTTGATTTTTCCAAAACACTGCAAATCAAGGTCCAATCAACCAAGCCTCTGGCCATTTGTACACCTGCACCCAAGATGTCTCGCGTGAGTTCTAAGAGTTGGCTGGTACTCAGATGCCGACCTAAAAAATGAATGCCTATTTCATTCAACTGATGCGCTTCGTCGAACACAACAGTTTGCACCGAAGGCAGCAGTTCAGCCATGCCCGTTTCGCGAACATTGAGGTCTGCAAAAAACAAATGGTGGTTGATGACAACAACATCGGCAGACATGGCCTCTTTGCGTGCCAAATTGACATGGCAAGATTTGAAGTTGGGACACGGAGAACCAAGGCAATTGTCACGCGTTGATGTGACCAAGGGAATGACTGGCGATCTGTCGTCCAAGCCAGACAGCTCAGAGAGGTCGCCGGTGCGAGTGGATTGCGACCATGTTTCAATTTTACTCAAGGCATGCATGTGAATACGCAACGAAGCATCATGACTCTGCCTGGCCTGTGACAAACGCAAAGTGCATAAATAACTACCGCGCCCCTTGAGCAAAGCCACACGGACAGGCAATTTCAAAGCATCGATGAGTTTGGGAATATCTCGTGAGAACAATTGATCTTGAAGCGCCTTGGTAGCAGTAGACACCAAAGCGCGCTGACCGCTTAACAACACAGGCACAAGATAGGCATAGGTTTTACCCACACCTGTTCCGGCTTCTACCACCAATTCGCCGCCGCTTGAAATGGTTTCGGCCACAGCCATGGCCATGTCTGTTTGACCGGCACGTGATTTAAATTGGGGTGTTGCTTGCGCAATGACGCCATCTTCTGTGAAAGTGGCTGCGACTGCTTGAAGAAATGCGCTCAAGGCATTGCCTTGTCTTTAGGCGTCTCTTGGGTTTTGTCCGAAATACGTTGCTGACGCTCTAACTCTTTAAGAACACGCTGGCGTGCATTCAAAGCAATTTCACGTTGATCCAAGGGCGACAAGGTCTGGTATTTTTGTTGCTTGGCTTTGAACAAACAATCGTTGACCGCAAATTGCTTCCAACACGCCTTAGACGCTTCGTGAAAGTGATTCAAGATGACTTTTTTTTCCTCTGCCAACGCAATGCGCTGTTGTGCAATAGCCTCTGTGTCAGGCAATTGCATTGAGTTTTCAGATTGCGCCATTGCAATCGCGCAGGCCCAACCCAAAATAAGAAAAAGAACAGCTTTGTTGCAAGAAAACATGCTTGAATTAGGTGATTTGAGTGTCCACGGTGCGGTGCTCTAAGGCCAAGAATTCTGACGACTGCATTTCGTGCAGACGGGAGATGGTTCTGGGAAACTCATGGGCAAGGGGACCTTTCGTGTAAAGCGCCTCGGGCTGAACCTCGGCCGATAGAATCAATTTAACACGCCTGTCGTACAGAACGTCGATGAGCCAAGTAAAACGCCTTGCTTCTGATGCCATACTAAGTGGCATCATGGGCACATTGCTAAGTAGCACCGTATGAAACTGAGTCGCAATTTCCAAGTAATCATTTTGTGAGCGCGGCCCACCACACAGGGTTCTGAAGTCAAACCACACCACGCCCCCTGCCCGCCTTCTTGAAACAATTTCTCTGGCTTCAATGTGCAAAACAGGATCTTCATCTTGGCTGCTGACAAGCTTGTTGAAAGCATCGGTCATGGCGTTGTCAGCCTCTTCACCAAAGGGGCAATGGTAGAGCTTGACCATTTCTAAGGTGCGGCGGCGATAGTCTGTGCCGTTGTCGACATTCAATACCTCCATGCGCTGATTGAGCAGCGCAATGGCGGGTAGCAAGCGGTCACGGTGCAAACCATCTGGGTACAAGTTGTCGGGCTTGAAGTTGGAAGTGGTGACGAAACTCACGCCATTTTCAAACAAAGACACCAACAGCCGGTGCAAGATCATGGCATCGGTAATGTCGGCCACATGAAACTCATCAAAGCAAATGAGTTGATAGCGCTTGGCCATCCGTTTGCCCAACTCTTGCAGTGGATTAACCGTGCCTTGCATTAAAGTCATCTCGCGGTGCACTTCTCGCATGAACTCATGGAAGTGCAAACGCGTTTTGTCCTTGACCGGCACAGCGTTGTAAAAACAGTCCATCAAGAAACTCTTGCCACGTCCTACACCACCAAACATGTAAACACCACGCGGTAATGCCGGTTTCTTTTTCAAAAAACGAAAGGGGCTTTTGATGCTCTCTTGGTAAGCCGCCCATTCTTGTGCGCAGCGCTCTAGGGCCTCTACTGCTCTGAGCTGCGCAGGGTCAGCCTCATAGCCTCTGCTTAGAAGTTCTTGGTCGTAGGCTAATCTAACGGACATGGATCGTATGCTCTTGAAAAATACTGAGAACAAAGGTTCTTTGAAATGAGAAAACCCGGGACGGGCCCGGGCTTCATAGTTTAACGAGACTTCAAAAAACTTAGAAGTTCAAGGTCCGTTTGTCCACTGCCAAGGCAGCTTCTTTGGTGGCTTCGCTGAGCGACGGGTGTGCATGGCAGATACGGGCAATGTCTTCTGCGCTGGCGCGGAATTCCATGGCCACAACGGCTTCAGCAATGAGCTCGCTGGCCATGGGGCCCACAATGTGAACACCCAAAATCTCATCAGTGGTGGCATCGGCCAAGAACTTCACCATGCCGGTGGTATCACCTAAGGCACGGGCACGCCCATTGGCCAAGAACGGGAAGGTGCCCGCTTTGTAAGCTACGCCATCAGCCTTAAGCTGCTGCTCAGTACGGCCCACCCAAGCAATCTCGGGGCTGGTGTAGATCACCCAAGGCACGGTGTTGAAATTCACATGGCCGTGCTGGCCGGCAATGCGCTCGGCCACGGCAACGCCCTCTTCTTCGGCTTTGTGCGCCAACATGGGGCCACGCACCACGTCGCCCACAGCCCAAACGCCAGGCAGATTGGTTTTGCATTCAGCGTCGACTACGATGGCGCCGCGTTCGTCCAACTGCAAGCCCACAGCTTCTGCGTTCAAGCCAATGGTGTTTGGCACTCGGCCAATGGACACAATGAGTTTGTCAGCATCAATGCTTAGGGCTTCGCCCTTGGCATTGGTGTAGGCCACTTTGACGCCTTTTTTACCATTTTGAATCTCGCCGACTTTGACACCGAGTTCAATTTTCAAACCTTGTTTGTCAAAAGCTTTTTTGGCTTCCTTGGCAATTTGCTCGTCTACAAGGCCCAAGAAAGTGGGCAAGCCTTCGAGGATGGTGACATCGGAGCCCAGACGGCGCCAGACAGATCCCATTTCCAATCCGATGACACCGGAGCCAATCAGCACCAGCTTTTTAGGCACAGCACCCACATTCAAAGCGCCGTCGTTGGACAACACATTGACTTCGTCAAAAGGTGTGCCGGGCAATGAACGTGCATTGGAGCCTGTGGCCACAATGATGTTCTTGCCAAGCAATGTTTCATTGGCAGCACCTGTGACGGTGACTTCGTAGCCACCTTCAACGGCTTTGCTAAATGCAGCGCGGCCATGAAAGAAAGACACTTTGTTCTTTTTGAACAAGTACAAAACGCCATCGTTGTTTTGCTTCACCACATTGTCTTTACGGGCAATCATCTTGGCCACATCCATGCTCACACCTTTCATCTCGATGCCGTGATCGGCAAAGTGATGGTTGGCTTGATCGAAGTGTTCAGAAGACTGCAACAAAGCTTTGGAAGGAATGCACCCGACGTTGGTGCAAGTGCCGCCAAGGGCTGGGCCGCCTGTTGCATTTTTCCATTCGTCGACACACGCTACTTGGAATCCTAGTTGCGCTGCGCGAATGGCGGCAATGTAACCACCTGGGCCGCCACCAATGACGACCACATCAAATTGTTTGCTCATGCTTTTTTCCTAAGGCTTAGATGTCAAACAACAAGCGTGATGGATCTTCTAACGCTTCTTTCATGGCCACCAAGCCCAAGACAGCTTCTCGGCCATCAATGATGCGGTGGTCGTAAGACATGGCGAAATAGTTCATGGGGCGAACCACCACTTGACCGTTCTCAACCATAGCGCGGTCTTTGGTAGCGTGAACACCCAAAATAGCAGACTGAGGCGGGTTGATGATGGGGGTCGACATCATGGAGCCGAAAGTACCGCCATTAGAGATGGAGAACGTACCGCCGGTCATGTCTTCAATGCCCAACTTGCCGTCTTTGGCTTTGGCGCCAAATTCAGCAATCTTTTTCTCGATGTCGGCAAAGCTCATTTGGTCGGCATTGCGTAAAATAGGCACCACCAAACCACGGGGTGAGCCCACGGCAATACCGATGTCAAAGTAACCGTGATAAACAATGTCGCTGCCATCAACGGATGCATTCAACACGGGGTACTTCTTCAAAGCGTGCACGGCTGCTTTCACGAAGAAGCTCATGAAGCCCAACTTGATGCCGTGCTCTTTTTCGAACTTGTCTTGGAAGCGCTTGCGCATGTCCATGACTGGGGCCATGTTGATTTCGTTGAAGGTGGTCAGAATGGCATTGGTCGCTTGCGATTGCAACAAACGCTCGGCCACCCGCGCACGCAGTCGAGTCATGGGCACGCGTTGTTCAGGACGCTCACCCAAATTCACTGCAGGTGCAGCCACTTGTGGCAAAGAACTTGTGGGGACACCAGTTGGAATAGAAACTTGCGGTGCAGGCTTGGCGCCACCGGCCACAGCTGACAACACATCCCCTTTGGTGACACGTCCGTCTTTGCCTGAACCCGCTACAGAACCAGCCGACAAGTTGTTGTCGGCCATGATCTTGGCAGCAGAAGGCATGGCCACACCCGCCATGCTGTTGCTTTGTGAAGCGGGTGCTGCTGCAGCGCTAGCTGCAGGGGCTGGTGCCGCTGCAGCAGGTGCTGATGCAGCCACTTTGCCATCGGTATCAATGCGAGCAATCAGTTGCTCGGCAAGCACCGTAGCACCGTCACCGACCAAGATTTCTGACAAAACACCAGCTGACGGTGCGGGCACTTCCAGCACCACTTTGTCAGTTTCAATTTCGATCAAGATTTCGTCGGCTGCAACACTGTCGCCCACTTTCTTTTTCCACTTCAACATGGTGGCTTCTGCCACCGACTCAGACAGCTGAGGAACTTTCACTTCTGCGATAGCCATTTCGTTTCTTTCTTAATTGGTTCAATATTTTTTGTGGTGTCTGTTATTTGGACAACACAAAACCTTTGATCTTGCCGAATGCGCCATCCACCAAAGCTTTTTGTTGCTCTTGGTGAAGGTGTGAATAACCCACAGCAGGCGATGCGGAAGCTGCTCGGCCGGAATATCCCAAACGCTGACCTTCGGTCATGTTCTCGTGGATGTAATGCTGCACAAAGAACCAAGCGCCTTGGTTTTGTGGCTCGTCTTGCGTCCAAATCANCTCGGTGGCGTTNGGGTACTTTTTCAATTCAGTTGCAAAAGCTTTGTGCGGGAAGGGATACAACTGCTCGGCACGCAAAATGGCCGTGTCGTCAGCATCCAACTCTTCGCGCTTTTTAACCAAGTCGTAGTAAACCTTGCCGGAACAAATCAAAACACGTTTGACTTTGTCTGCCTTGAGAGCTTTGTTTTCCGGGATGACCGTTTGGAAGCCACCTTTGGTGAACTCTGACAAAGGTGATGTAGCGTCTTTGTTGCGCAGCAAAGACTTCGGTGTGAAGATGATCAAGGGCTTGCGCAAATTGCGAACCATTTGACGACGCAAAACGTGGAAGATTTGACTGGCTGTGGTGGGCTGGACAATTTGCATGTTGGTGTCAGCCGCCAACTGCATGAAACGCTCCAAGCGAGCTGAGCTGTGCTCTGGGCCTTGTCCTTCATAGCCGTGCGGCAACATGAGGGTCAGGCCGTTCACACGGCCCCACTTCACTTCGCCAGAGGCAATGAACTGGTCAATGACCACTTGGGCGCCGTTGGCAAAGTCGCCGAACTGAGCTTCCCAAATGACCAAGGTGTTGGGATCGTTGGAAGCGTAGCCATACTCAAAGCCAAGCACAGCCTCTTCAGACAAAATAGAGTCGATGACCACAAAAGGCGCTTGATTTTCAGCAACGTTTTGCAAAGGCACGTAAGTACCAATGTCCCACTTCTCACGGTTTTGATCGTGAATGACAGCGTGACGATGTGTAAAGGTGCCACGGCCGCAATCTTCACCCGACAAGCGCACGGGATAACCGCTGGCTACCAAGGAAGCAAAAGCCATGTGCTCGCCCATGCCCCAATCGACGGGCATGTCGCCACGGCCCATGGCTGCACGGTTGTCGTAAACGTTTTTCACCAACTGATGCGGTGTGACACTACTTGGCAAGGTGGTGATTTTTTCGGCAATGCGTTTCCATTCAGCCAAGGGCAACGCAGTGCTACCTGCATCAGTCCATTTCTGGTTCAAGAACGGCGCCCAGTCCACAGAGAACTGAGTTTTGAAATTGGTCAGCACAGGATCGCTGTCGGTGTGCTTGCCTGCATCCAATGCGGCGCGGCAAGCCTTGACCATGTCGTCGCCTAATGTGTCGCCCAGGCCTTGTGCGGCCAAACGATCGGCGAACAACTTGCGGGTACCAGGATGTGCGCCGATTTTCTTGTACATCAAGGGCTGTGTCAGGCTAGGCGTGTCTTGCTCGTTGTGTCCCAATTTGCGGAAGCAAATGATGTCGAGAACCACATCCTTGTTGAAGGTCATGCGGTACTCGAGCGCAATTTGCATGGCCAACACCGCTGTTTCTGGATCGTCTGCGTTGACGTGCAACACAGGTGCTTCCACCATCTTGACGATGTCGGTGCAGTACACCGTAGAACCCATGTCGCGAGGGTCTGATGTGGTGAAACCAATTTGGTTGTTGATGATGATGTGAACGGTACCGCCTGTGGAGTAACCACGGGTTTGCGCCAAAGCCAATGTTTCTTGGTTGACACCTTGACCAGCAAAAGCTGCATCGCCGTGCACCAGCACGGGCAATACTTGTTTGCCAAGAGGGTCGGCACGTCGGTCCATGCGGGCGCGCACAGAACCTTCAACCACTGGGTTGACAATTTCAAGGTGCGATGGATTGAATGCCAAAGACAAGTGAACAGGGCCACCGCGTGTGCTGATGTCAGAGCTGAAGCCTTGGTGGTACTTAACGTCGCCGGCAGGCAAATCTTCTGGCGCAGTGTGGTCAAACTCAGCGAACAAGTCTTTGGGCAATTTGCCCATGGCGTTGACCAGCACATTCAAGCGGCCGCGGTGGGCCATGCCAATCACAATTTCTTGCACGCCTTTTTCACCCGCAGATTGGATGAGCTCGTCAATGGCTGCAATGAAGGTTTCGCCACCCTCCAAAGAGAAACGTTTTTGACCCACATATCTGGTGTGCAGAAAACGCTCTAAACCTTCGGCCGCAGTCAAGCGATCGAGGATGTGTTTTTTCTGATCTGCATTGAAGTTAGGTTTGCTGCGAATGCTTTCCAACTTTTGCTGCCACCAACGCTTTTCATTTTGGTCGGAGGTGTACATGAATTCGGCACCCAATGTGCCGCAATAGGTTGCGCGCAGTGCATTGAGCAATTCGCGCAAGGGCATGGCGTTTTTACCGAAGAAGGTGTTGCTGGTGTCAAACACAGTTTCTTGGTCAGAATCGGTGAAGCCATAAAAGGCAGGATCGAGTTCTGGGATGTTGGGGCGCTCAGTGCGCTTTAAAGGGTCGAGATCGGCCCAGCGTTGGCCCACATTGCGGTATGCCGCAATAAGCTGCTGTGCAGCCGTGCGTTTGCGACCCATTTCGGCATCGGCGCTGGCCATGACGACTTTGGTACCACCTTGCTTTGCGCGTTCGGCAAAAGCATTGATGACGGGTAAGTGGGGAACGTCTTTGGCAGATGAGCCATCAACAGCAGGGACATGTTGCAAGGCGTCGAAGTATTCGCGCCAACTGTCGGGAACGCTGCCAGGATTGGCCAGGTAGTTCTCGTACATTTCCTCGACGTATGGCGCATTGCCTCCGAAGAGATAGGTGTTGCCTTGGTAGGCGGTGTAGACGGATTTTGTCTCACTCATTTTCGCTGACCTTCGTTCCCCTTCAGGGAACATTAGTTGGTTGATTTACCTTCCGCGACACGGCTGGACCGGTTGGCGGATGCGACTGTGGCATGGGGAAGGGCCTAAGTAACTTGCGCATTATCCCATTGATTTGCATCACATCAGCTGTTTTGTTCAACAAAAACGGGATGAATCAAGATCCATCCCGTCAGCCATAAGTCAGCTCAATGACAAATCAGGCACTTGAAGCTTTAACCAAATCTGATATTTGGAGCAATGCAGCAGGGTCGTCCATGGTGGTTAAGTCGCCAGGGTCGCGCCCTTCGCAAACCGCTTGAATGGCTCGGCGCAGTAATTTGCCACTTCGTGTTTTGGGCAACACAGACACAAAGCGAACACGCGAAGGTCTGGCCACCGCACCCAATGAGTTGTCGACCACCTTCATGATTTCACCTTCAAGTTTTAACAAGGCTTGAGGATCATTCAAAAGTGCGTTGTCTTTGAGGACAGCAAAGGCCATCGCAACTTGCCCCTTCAAACTGTCGGCCACACCCACNACGGCCACTTCTGCCACTGCGGCATGACCAGAAATACTCTCTTCAATTTCACGCGTGCCCAAACGATGNCCAGCGACATTGATCACATCATCGGTGCGACCCAAGATAAAGAAATAACCATCTTCGTCTTTAATGCCCCAATCGAAGGTGGAGTAAATCGTTTTACCAGGCACTGTGTCCCAATAAGTTTTGACANAACGCTCGTCATCACCCCAAATGGTTTGCAAGCAACCAGGTGGCAANGGGCCTTCAATGGCCACCACGCCTTTTTGGTGGGGCTGCGTCAGTTCTTCACCCGTTTGATCGTCNAACAACTTCACGTCGTAGCCGTAAACAGCTTTGCCAGGAGAGCCAAATTTACTGGGCGTTTTTTCAATGCCGTTGCACACCGTCAANATAGGCCAACCCGATTCTGTTTGCCAGTAGTTGTCAATAATGGGTTTGCCGAGACCCTCGGAAATCCACTTGGCAGTGGGCTCGTCCAAAGGCTCGCCCGCTAAAAACAGGGCCTTCAAGCTGGACAAATTGTATTTGCTAAGCAAAGCCGGATCTTGTTTTTTCAACACACGAATGGCTGTGGGCGCACTGAACATCACGGTCACTTTGTACTTCTCAACCAAGCTCCACCAAATACCGCCGTCGGGGCGTGTGGGCAAGCCTTCGTAAAGAATGGTGGCCATGCCGCCAATCAAGGGGCCGTAAATGATGTAGCTGTGACCTACCACCCAACCGATGTCGCTGGTACAGAAAAATGTTTCGCCTGGCTTGCCGCAAAAAATGTTGGGAATGCTCGAAGCCAAGGCCACGGCATAGCCACCCGTGTCACGCTGAACCCCTTTGGGCTTGCCCGTCGTACCAGAGGTATACAAGGTGTAACTTGGATGGGTGGCATCGACCCACTCGCAGGGCACCACGTCGTTCATGTGCTTTTCGCGCAGCGTGGACCAAAGCAAATCACGTCCGTCGGTTATGTCCATGCTTGCCAAGCCACGTTCAACCAACACCACTGAATCGGGCTTGTGGGATGACAAACGAATGGCCTCATCTAACAAGGGTTTGTAGACAACGACTTTGCCGCCCCGAGAACCCGCATCGGCACTGACAATGACTTTGGGACTGGCGTCTTCAATTCGCGAAGCCAAAGAACCAGACGCAAATCCACCAAACACCACGGAGTGAATGGCACCAATGCGCGCACATGCCAACATGGCAAAGGAAGCCTCTGCAATCATGGGCATGTAAATCAAAACACGGTCGCCTTTTTTCACGCCCAATGACAACAAGGACGCCGCCATGCGTTGAACTTCGGCATGCAACTGCTTGTAGGTGTAAGTGACTTCTTGGTCGGTTTCTGTAGAAACAAAAATCAACGCGGCTTGATCGCCACGGTCTTTCAGATGGCGGTCAATGGCGTTGTGACACAAATTGGTTTCACCCCCTTTGAACCATTTGGCAAATGGCGGGTTGCTGTAGTCACAGATTTCTTGAGGCGCTTTGTGCCACTCAATCTGCTGGGCTTGTTCAGCCCAGAACGCATCGCGGTCCTGAATAGAACGTTTGTGAAAATCTGCATAGTGAACCATGTTGTCTCCTAAAGCCNAGGCTGNCTTCTGAATTCATAATTATTCATGAGGGACTTGCTGCAAACTGACTTTGANCATGACAGCCTCAAAGGCAAAAGCTTAAACCAAAGCTTTGATCCAAGTTTGAACCTGCTTGAAATTGGGGTTTTCTGCTGAGCGCAACCATTCAAACAACACCATTTCGGTGGTTAAAAGCTCGGCCCCAGCGCCTGCCAATCGGTCAAATGCAGCGTCACGATCACGGTCGGAGCGCGAAGCACAAGCATCTGTGACCACCCAGACTTCAAACTCGTCTTCAAGTAAGTCCAGTGCAGTTTGTAGCAAGCACACATGCGCTTCGCAACCCGCTATGACCACGGAGGGTCCAGCCTCATTTTCAGCCGGTTTTTGCAAATGCCGGGGCAAGCTGCGGGCATTGCCCTTGGGCGCGGCAGGCGCAGGAGGGCTTAACCATTCCCCCAAACCCTCCTCCACGCCACTGAAAGCCATTTTGGCCAGCACCCGCTGGCAATGCTGACGAATCTCGGGCGATGTTTCGCCAAGCCCTGATGGATTTTGTTCAGTGGCCCAAACAGGCACATTGAGCAGCTTGGCGGTCCGAGCCAGCGTTTCAGCGCGCTGCCAGACTGCTTGTGCGTCCTTCATGGCAGGCATTAACTTCAGCTGGTAGTCAACCAGAACCAATTGAGATGATTCAACTTCAAGCAGCATATTCAGGCCTCGGTGCAAATTAATCAAAATCTCAGTTTGCCCAACCCAAATTAGGGGGTGTCAACCCATTGAAGATGGCATTAAACTGATCAAGCTATGCGCTTGATTCTATGTGGACTGGTATTTCTGACAACGGCGGCCTTGGCGGTTCCCGTTGAGGACGACCTTGACCGCCTGATCAAGGAGCGAGGATTGGTCACCCAAATGACCGATCAACTCACGCAGCAAATTAGCAAACAGTTGGGCGGGCCCCTGCAGTCTGCGCGCAGCGCCTTTGGCGGCAAAGCCTCAGAACTGGTCATGCAAGCCATGGGGCTTCTGGGTGTGCCCTATAAAAGTGGCGGCACCAGCGAAGAAAAAGGCTTTGATTGCAGCGGCTTTGTGCGCTACATGTATGAAAAGTCTGTGGGCTTGGTTCTGCCCCGAAGAGCAGAAGAACAGGCCAAAGTCACAGAAGAAATCAGCCGCAGTGAACTCAAACCTGGCGATTTGGTTTTTTTCAACACCCTGAAACGAACCTTCAGCCATGTTGGTATTTATGTGGGTGACGGTAAATTCATTCACGCGCCCAGACCTGGCAAAGCCGTGCGGGTGGATGACATGCGCGAGGCCTATTGGCAACAGAGGTTCAATGGTGCTCGAAGGGTTCAAGTCGACAAACTACAAAATGAGCCCGTCAAAAATTAGAATCACTGCGCCCATGAAAAAACCGCCCACAGGCGGTTTTTTGTTTGGCGCTTGAAAGATTATTTCTTTGAAGGCGGCAGATCTGTACAGCTGCCATGTGCCACCTCTGCTGCCATGCCAATGCTTTCGCCCAAAGTGGGATGAGGGTGGATGGTTTTGCCAATGTCGATGGCATCTGCGCCCATCTCGATGGCCAAGGCCACTTCGCCAATCATGTCACCTGCATGCGTGCCCACCATGCCGCCGCCCAAGATCTTGCCGTGGCCATGGGCCTCGGGTGAATCATCGAACAACAACTTGGTCACGCCTTCGTCACGGCCATTGGCGATGGCGCGGCCTGAAGCCGTCCACGGAAACAGACCCTTCTTGACTTTGATGCCTTGCGCCTTGGCTTGATCTTCTGTCAGGCCCACCCATGCCACTTCGGGATCGGTGTAAGCCACACTTGGAATCACGCGCGCATTGAAGGCACTGGCTGCCAACTCTTTGTTGCCTTGAATTTCACCGGCAATCACTTCTGCTGCGACATGGGCTTCATGCACAGCTTTGTGCGCCAACATGGGTTGACCCACAATGTCACCAATGGCAAAGATGTGTGGCACGTTGGTGCGCATTTGAATGTCAACAGGAATGAAACCACGGTCTGTCACGCTCACACCCGCTTTTTCTGCCGCAATTTTCTTGCCGTTGGGTGTGCGACCCACAGCCTGCAAGACCATGTCATAGACTTGCGGCGCAGGGGCTGCAACGCCCTCCTCTGCAGATTCAAACGTCACCTCAATACCAGCCTTGGTGGCCTTGGCGCCAACGGTTTTGGTTTTGAGCATGATGTTGTCAAAACGAGGGGCGTTCATTTTTTGCCAAACTTTGACCAGATCGCGATCGGCGCCTTGCATCAAGCCGTCCATCATTTCAACCACATCAAGGCGCGCGCCCAGCGTGCTGTAAACGGTGCCCATTTCTAAACCGATGATGCCGCCGCCCAAAATGAGCATTCGCTTAGGCACCTCTTTCAAAGCCAATGCACCGGTGCTGTCAACCACGCGCGGGTCCTTGGGCATGAAGGGCAAACGCACGGCTTGGCTTCCTGCGGCAATGATGCAGTTTTTGAAAGCCAGAACTTTCTTCACGCCAGTTTTTTCCTGACCCGTGCCCGTGGTTTCTTCTACCACCACGTGGTTGGCGCTGAGGAATTCACCCACACCGCGAACAGTGGTGACCTTGCGCATTTTGGCCATGGCTGCCAAACCACCTGTGAGTTTGCCAATGACTTTTTCTTTGTGAGTGCGCAATTTGCCAATGTCTAATTTGGGGGTGCCAAAGTCAACACCCAAATCAGCCATGTGACTGACTTCGTCCATGACCGCGGCCACGTGCAACAAAGCTTTGGAAGGAATGCAACCCACGTTCAAACACACGCCACCCAAAGTGGCATAGCGTTCAACGATCACAACCTTAAGGCCCAGATCAGCGGCACGGAAAGCGGCGGAGTAACCACCAGGGCCAGCGCCCAAAACCAGCAAATCACATTCAATGTCGACTGTGCCACTGTAGGATGCTGCGTTAGGAATATTGACCGCAACGGGTGCAGGCGTTTCTGTTGGTGAAGGTGTTGCAAGCAGGCGCACTGGTTTGTGGCGCAGCAGTTGCAGCCGGTGCGACGGCTGAAGCAGTTGCTTCGCCTTCCAACAGCATGACCACAGAGCCTTGCTTGACTTTGTCGCCCAACTTCACTTTGAGCTCTTTCACCACACCAGCATGTGAGCAGGGAATTTCCATGGAGGCTTTGTCAGACTCCACGGTGATCAAACTTTGCTCAAGCTTCACAAGGTCGCCAGGCTTTACCAGCAACTCAATGACCGTCACTTCGTCGAAGTCGCCAATGTCCGGAACTTTGATATCAATCAGTGCCATAGTTTTTCAATCAGTTGGGGACAGCGCAATGCTTCGCCTTGCTTTGTCCCGCAATTTGTTAGAGGAGTACACGACGGAAGTCGCCAAGAATTTGACCTAAGTACGCATTGAAGCGTGCGGCGGCAGCGCCATCGATCACGCGGTGATCCCAGGTCAGAGACAAAGGCAACATGAGGCGAGGCACAAACTGCTTACCATCCCAAACAGGTTCTTGTGTGCTCTTGCAAACACCCAAGATGGCCACTTCAGGCGCGTTGATGATGGGCGTGAAATATTTACCGCCAATACCGCCCAAGCTTGAGATGGTAAAGCTAGCGCCCGTCATTTCTGCAGGGCTTAATTTTCCATCACGGGCTTTCTTGGCCAACTCACCCATTTCTTGGCTGATTTGCAAGATGCCTTTTTTGTCGGCATCGCGAATCACGGGCACCATCAAGCCATTGGGCGTGTCTGCTGCAAAGCCAATGTGCCAATAGTTTTTATAGACAATGGCATCACCATCCAAAGAGCTGTTGAACTCTGGGTATTTTTTCAAGGCAGCCACGCAAGCCTTGATCAAGAAAGCCAACATGGTGACCTTCACGCCAGACTTTTCATTTTCTTTGTTGGTCGACACACGGAAGGCTTCCAACTCAGTGATATCGGCGTCGTCATGGTTGGTGACAGCGGGAATCATGATGGCGTTGCGCAGTAAATTGGCGCCGCTGATCTTCTTGATGCGGCCCATTTCTTTGCGCTCAATGGGTCCAAATTTAGCGAAATCAACTTTGGGCCAAGGAATCAAGCCCAGCGCGGCACCATCGCCACCTGCGGGCGCTTTGGCCGCTTGTGCTTTGGTTTGCATGGCACCTGCCATCACGTCTTTGGTAAAGGCTTGAACGTCGTCTTGTGAAATTCGACCTTTGGGTCCATTGCCTTTGACTTCTTCCAAAGGCACACCCAATTCGCGTGCAAATTTGCGAACAGAAGGTGACGCATGAGGCAAGCCAAGTGTTGGAGCGCCGGGGTTGTGTGCAGGTGCAGGTGCAGCAGCGACGATCGAAGATGTCATTGGCACCGCAGCATCAGTTGCTGGTGCTGCAACGGGCACAGATTGAACTGCCGGCGCGGCCGCTGGTGCCGCAGCAGCTGGCACCTCAGCAGGTACAGATACAGCCCCCACTGGCTTCCAACACCAAGACCACAGAACCTTGTTTAACTTTGTCACCCAACTTCACGCGCAGTTCTTTCACCACGCCAGCTGTTGAAGATGGAATTTCCATCGCTGCTTTGTCCGACTCAACCGTGATCAATGATTGCTCGGCCTTGATGGTGTCACCCACCTTGACCATCAATTCAATGACCGCGACTTCATCGAAATCACCGATGTCTGGAACTTTGACTTCTACCAATGCCATGTGTGTCTCCAATTCTTTTGATCAAGCGTACAAAGGATTGACCTTGTCGGTCTTGATGCCGTATTGCTTCAAAGCCTCGGCGACTTTNGCCACAGGCACGGCNCCCTCTTCGCTCAATGCTTTGAGTGCGGCCACAACGATGTAATGGCGGTTGATTTCAAAGTGCTCACGCAATTTACTGCGGAAATCGCTTCGGCCAAAACCATCTGTCCCTAACACTTTGAAAGTGCGGCCTTTTGGAATGAAAGAGCGAATTTGTTCCGCATAGTTCTTCATGTAGTCGGTGGATGCAATGACGGGGCCATCGAATTTGGCCAATTGCTGCGACACAAACGGCACACGCGGTACTTCCAAGGGGTGCAGCATGTTAAAGCGCTCTGCGTCTTGACCGTCGCGTGTCAACTCGTTGAAACTCGGGCAGCTCCAAACGTCGGCAGCAATGCCCCAGTCTTTGGCGAGCAATTCCTGCGCAGCCAAAGACTCTCGCAGAATGGTGCCAGAGCCCATGAGTTGAACGCGTGTTTTGTTTTTGCCACCGGCCTTGCACAAGTACATGCCCTTGATGATTTGCTCTTCCGTGCCAGGCGTTAAACCTGGCATGGGGTAGTTTTCATTCAACAGGGTGATGTAGTAATACACATTGTCTTGTTTTTCCACCATGCGTTTCAAGCCGTGATGCAAGATGACGCCTACTTCGTGTGCAAAAGTGGGGTCGTAGCTGATGCAATTTGGAATGGTGCCCGCCAAAATATGGCTGTGACCGTCTTCGTGTTGCAAACCCTCGCCATTCAATGTGGTGCGACCGGAAGTGCCTCCCAACAAGAAACCACGCGCTTGCATGTCGCCAGCAGCCCAAGCCAAATCGCCAATGCGCTGGAAACCAAACATGGAGTAGTACACATAGAAAGGCACCATGATGCGGTTGCTTGTGGAGTAACTGGTAGCCGCAGCAATCCAGCTTGACATGCCGCCTGCTTCATTGATGCCCTCTTGCAATATCTGGCCCGCTTTGTCTTCTTTGTAGTACATCACTTGGTCTTTGTCGACCGGTGTGTATTGCTGTCCCGCAGGGTTGTAAATGCCGACTTGGCGAAACAGGCCTTCCATACCAAAGGTACGTGCTTCGTCCACCAAAATAGGGACAACGCGGGGGCCTAAGGCTTGATCACGCAACAGTTGTGTGAGGAAACGCACATACGCTTGTGTGGTTGAAATTTCACGGCCTTCAGCAGTAGGCTCCATCACAGACTTAAACACGTCCAATGTGGGGACGGTAAAGCTTTCATCGGCTTTGGTGCGGCGGTGTGGCAAGTAACCGCCCAAGGCCTTGCGGCGCTCATGCAGGTAACGCATTTCTGGCGTATCGTCCGCTGGCTTGTAGAAAGGCACATTGGCCAACTCACTGTCGGGCACAGGAATATTAAAGCGATCGCGCATGTAGCGAACGTCTTCGTCCGAAAGCTTCTTGGTTTGGTGCACGTTGTTCTTGCCTTCGCCCACTTTGCCCATGCCAAAACCTTTAACAGTTTTGATGAGCAAGACAGTCGGTTGATCCTTGGTGTTAACAGCTTGGTGGTAAGCCGCATACACTTTTTGGGGATCATGACCGCCACGCTTTAAAGACCAAATTTCGTCATCACTCATGTGCGAAACCATCTCTAGGGTGCGCGGATCGCGACCAAAGAAATGCTTGCGAACGTAGGCGCCATCATTGGCTTTGAAAGCTTGGAAGTCGCCGTCCAAGGTGTCCATCATGATCTTGCGCAGGGCGCCGTCTTTGTCTCGGGCCAACAGTTTGTCCCATTCGCTGCCCCAAATGAGCTTGATCACATTCCAACCAGAACCGCGGAATTCACTCTCGAGTTCTTGAACAATCTTGCCGTTGCCACGAACGGGCCCATCCAAACGCTGTAGATTACAGTTGACGACGAAGATCAAGTTATCAAGATTCTCGCGAGCGGCCAATCCAATGGCACCCAAAGATTCCACTTCGTCCATTTCGCCATCGCCGCAGAAAACCCAGACTTTGCGGTTTTCGGTATTGGCAATGCCTCGCGCATGCAAGTACTTTAAGAACCGCGCTTGGTAAATGGCCATCAAAGGGCCAAGGCCCATGGAGACCGTAGGAAACTGCCAAAACTCAGGCATTAATTTGGGGTGAGGATAGCTGGACAAACCTTTGCCATCGACTTCTTGGCGGAAGTTGAGCAACTGCTCTTCTGTCAATCTGCCTTCAAGGTAGGCACGTGCGTAAACACCGGGCGAAACGTGACCTTGGATGTACAAACAGTCTCCGCCATGATTTTCACTTTCTGCATGCCAAAAGTGATTGAAGCCAGCACCAAACATGTGGGCCAATGAGGCAAAGGAGCCAATGTGACCGCCCAAATCGCCACCGTCTTCAGGATTGTGGCGATTGGCCTTGACCACCATGGCCATAGCGTTCCATCGCATGTAAGAACGAAGCCGCTCTTCTATTTCGATGTTGCCAGGGCAATGAGCTTCCTGATCCGGCTCGATGGTGTTCACATAGCCCGTGTTGGCGGAAAACGGCAGGTCAATGCTGCTCTGACGAGCGTGCTCTAAAAGCTGCTCTAACAAGAAGTGCGCGCGCTCTCCACCCTCTTTTTCAATGACGGCGGACAGTGCGTCCATCCATTCGCGGGTTTCGATGGCATCCAAGTCTGAGAGGATGTGATTAGGCTGAACAGCTGACATGTTTGTCTCCTATGAAGGCCATGATTTATCTAATTTCCTAAATTCTCTCACAATATTTACATTATTTCAAATGGCGATCATTGATTTCATATTACGAAATTAAATGTAAGGTGTTTACCCTAAACTTAAGGGCATGAAGTCTCAAAACGTCACGAAAGTCATCAAAGCCATCAAGCCGGTGTCTTTGTGGCGTCGTTGGTGGAAACGTCAAAACCCAATTAAACAAGACAGGTTTGCCACACTTGCACCCATTGCTGCTGTGCTTTTGTTTTTCAGCGCCATTGCTTTTTCATTTTGGTACTTAAAAATCGAAGAGGCTGATCGAGAACAAGAAGCCGTTAAACGTGACGTCGAATACAGCCAACAAAGATTAAGGCTCCGCTTGTTAGAGCGTCAAGAACAAATCATGCGCTTGGCGCGTGATGTCTCTAACAAAGACGTCGACCAAAAGGAGTTTTCAAGGCGTGCAGAAGC